>SMVB01050828.1_pt1 | contig 17283 bp, 10 predicted proteins | sample 2456461 | NCBI WGS metagenome assembly SMVB01 (sample SAMN11095934, study PRJNA526329) | marine sediment metagenome | biome: Marine sediment; feature: Surficial sediment; material: Deep marine sediment; isolation source: Hadal surficial sediment | place: Pacific Ocean | collected 2014-05 | depth...
GAGCCGGAGAGCACCGAGCCGATGGTGGCGATTAGAATGTGATGACTTAACCCGGCTGACATCCCCGCTTCAATTGGCAGCTGGTATGACATGGGGATTACAATCGGGGTCAGGATGGCCATGGTGGCCCAGGAGGTACCGGTTGAAAAGGCGATGAAAGCGGCGATGACAAACGTGAAAAATGGGATCAAGTGTGGCGAAAGAATGCCTCTGGTTAATGAGATGACATAATCTGCGGTGTGAAGGTCTTGGCAAATGTCGCCGATGGCCCAGGCCAGAATTAAAATCATTGCGGCCAAAAACATGGACTTGTAACCGTTGACGGCCGCTTCAAGGGTGTCATTCAGAGTTAATATTCTTTGTGCCAGCGCCAGAATCGACGCCACAAATAGCCCGGCAAACGCCGCCCACATCAATACGGCAAAGGAATTCGCAGCACCAAAGATATCCCCCAGACGTGCGGTGTCAGCAGCGTCACCCAGCGCAGCCTTTCCGTTAAAATAAAGTCCGAATAGAGTCACGGCGATGACGACACCGATTGGAATCAGAGCATTGAACCAGCGCAGCGGCGTTTTTTCATCTGCTACCATGTCCAGGGCGGCGCTATCTGTGAGGGGTTGAGCGCCATCACGGAGAACTTTGCCGCTTGATGAAGCCCTGACTTCTGCAGCTTTCATGGGGCCGAAGTCACGTAAAGTGATGCCAATGAGAAAAACGAAAATCAGGGCAAGAATACTGTAAGAGGCAAAAGGGATTGATTCCACAAACGACGTATATGGATTCAAGGATAAGTTTAAGCCGGTGAATGCGTCGCCAATCAGTCCAACTTGGAACCCGATCCAGGTTGAGACCAACGCGATGGAAGCAACCGGCGCTGCAGTCGAGTCGACGATGTATGAAAGTTTTTCACGAGATATCTTCAGTTTGTCTGTAAACGGCCGCATGGTGTTTCCGACGATCAGGGAGTTAGCGTAGTCATCAAAAAAGATTAAAATGCCCATCGCCCAGGTTGCCAGTTGTCCACCCCTGGGGCTATTGGCATATTTCGATAATTTTTCTACGATTCCCTGGGTGCCGCCGGATTTTGAAATGACCCCGACCATGCCGCCGAGTGTCAGACTGAAAATCAAAATAGCCGCATGATCTGCATCAATCAACGAGTTGACGAGATAAGTATCGATGGTTCTCATTAACCCCAGGACGGGGGCGTAACCATTAATGAAAACCGCGCCTAGCCAGACACCGCAAAAGAGGGAGATCAATACCTGTCTGGCAAGAAAGGCCAAAGTAATTGCAAATAAAGGCGGCAGCAAACTCAACAAACCGGGAAGGATTCGCACACTTGCTTCTGACTTCAGGCCTGCCGACTCAAAAGTGATCGAGTAAACCCCCGTGTTTTGAAACACGGCATTTGGAATCGTAACCCCGCCTTCTTGAAAAATGTAAGTTGGCGCCTCGGAGACGCCTGATTCGGTTGTTATTTTCAGACCCTTGACGCGCAGGGTGTCTGCAAAGTTTTTGATCAAATTATTTTCTTCATTTGTGATTCTTATTTTCAGTTCAAAAGTGACACCGCTTAAAGCGATCCGTGGAGCTTCGATAAGAAGGTTTGCGGCTTTCTCAGGTTGGGCTGCAATTCCAGTGGTAAGTGCCAGGATAAAAATAGGGAGAAGGAAACCTCTGAGAGATTTGGATTTCATGACGTTTTCGGTAGTTATGAATAGGGAAGTGAATTGGCTTGAGTATAATAAAATATTAAAAAAAAGTAAAGCAGAAAATCAGAGTGCGGTCAAGCCTGGACCGAAAACCTTGCAGGTTTGTGCAACCAGCAGGGTTCAGCTTGCCGGCAATATTTGATTTTAAAAGATTAATTTTTAAATTGGTGCGGGTAAAATTTATCCTCTCTGGTTCAACTTATGAGAATCTACAAAAATTACAAAATTATCAGGGCTGATTTGTTAAAAGCAGCTAATCTTCTCGCTGCTTGCAGTCTGCTTGCTTTTTTCTTTTCCTGTAAATCTGATTTGGATAATGACCTGCGGAAAAAGTATCTCCACAGGCCGAAAGATCAAATTGCGCCGGTAGACAGTAGTTCGGTCAGCGAGACACGCAGAATTACGAATTTAAACGGCGAATGGCAGGCGAGGAAAAAAGATGCCGAATCATGGGAACAGGTTTGGGTGCCGGGCGCCTATGACTTTGAAGGCGAAGTTGAGTTTAAGCGATCGTTTGAAATTGACTCTAGTTTGGCCAGTCACTCTTTTAAACTGGTGGCATTTGGAATTAACAACCGCTGTAAGCTATTTTTAAATAACGATTTTATCGGCGCCCATGAAGGGGGTTATACTTCATTTGCCATTGAGTTGGATCGTCATCGATTATCTTTTGATCAACCAAACGAACTGAGAATTGAGGTCGATAACTCACTCCTCCCCAGAAATAGCTTTCCTTTAAAACACCGGCCAATGAGCCCGCGGAATTTCGGTGGCATTTTTAGAGATATTTTTATTGCGGTCGCTCCGGCAATTTCAATTGATGATTTGCAGATTAGCAAAACGTTCTCCGAGGATTTCACTGAGTGCCAACTTTCGGTGGTGACGAGCCTGAAAGGAAAAAACCCTGAGAGTAATCAACTTAGCTTGCGTCTCGAAGTGTGGGATGCTGACAACCAAAAAAAGTTGGCCGGGGCTGATGTACAGTTTGAGGGCAAGATAACCCGTGAAACTATTTTACTTGATGTCAGCGGTTTTGAATTATGGAGTCCGGACAATCCAAAAATATATGAACTCAAAGTGAATCTCACCCAAAAAGGCAACGTCTTAGATGAAGAAATTTTGAAAATTGGGTTCAACAAGATTCAAGTCCAGGATAATCAATTCTTGCTGAACGGACAGCCTTTTGCTTTGCGCGGGTTCGATTGGTTTGAGGACTTTCCCGGCCTTGGGCCGATTGCCGACCTGAAAAGAATTAAGGAAGAGATTTTAAGAATCAAGGAGACCGGTGCCAATGCTCTAAGAGTTGTCGGCACGCCGCCGCACCCTTATTTGCTCGCCGTGTGTGATGAACTTGGAATGTTGGTATTTGAGGAGATGCCTTTAACGCTCATTCCTGACATCCGGTTTGAAGAGACATTGTTTTCCCAGCTGGCGTTGAACTATTGCAAAGAAATGGTAGCAAGAGATGCCTACCACACCTCTTTAGCCGCCTGGGGGTTGGGCACGGATTTACTGCTTGAATCTGCCAACTCCGAAAGTTTTTTTCATACTCTCACGGAAACTGTTAAGAGGCGCTCGACCCGGCCTATTTATCTAGCTTATCGGTTTTTGGACACTTTTAAATTGCCGGCTTCAGTTGACTTCGTCTGGCGGGACTTTTATAACAAAGATCTTGATGAATTGATGAATTTGGTCAAAGGACAAAATTCAAAAAAAGCGCTCGTTTTGTCTTTGGGCTACCCGGCCCGCCTGGAAAGGGAGCAGGGCTTATTGGGAAACTCAACAGACATAAGCGCTGATGAAAAGTTCTCTGTCGAGGTTCAGGAAGTTCAGGCATATAAATTAAACCGGAGTCTTGGTAATTCCGAGCTGCAGGAAAACAATGCCGGCTTTTTCATTCACACTTTTGCTGATTGGCAAGAAGCGCGGCCCAATTTATTTTTGGGTGCAACCAGCGATGCCGTCCTCAACAAATCCGGAGTCGTTGACTTTGACCGCGAAAAACGAATCGCTTTCGACGCTGTTAAGTCGATTTTAAAAAACAACCGGTTTATTAACATTTCGGCGCGATCACATGAACCCGCGAACCCAAATATTTATCCGATAGTCGGATTGATATTGATCTTATTCTTTCTGTTTAATTTTCAGCGGAGCCGGCGGCTGCGCGGTAACTTGCGGCGAATATTTCTTTACCCGCATGGTTTTTATATGGAATTAAAGGAAAAGAGGAAGATATCGGCGCTGCATACGTTTTTTATTAGTCTAACAATTTGCTCGGTTTTAAGCATTATTTCATCAAGTATTTTGTTTAATTATCGTAATGATTTCGTTTTCAACGAAATATTAAATCTCATAATTGGTTCAGTCGATCTAAAACTCAAGCTAATCTGGTTGGTCTGGCGGCCGGCTTGGTTGCTCGTTGTTTCAACCTTAGTATTCTATCTGGCTTTTACTTTTCTGACCCTGGTTCTCAGAATTACTTCGCTTGTTTTGGGGCAGAACTTACCTTTCCGGCAGTTTTTCACCCTGGTGTTTTGGTCGAGCGCAAACTTCATCTGGCTGCTGCCGATTGTGCCTATTTATTTCAGGATTATCAGTCAAACTGCATGGGCAGCCTCAGCAATTTTAGTGGTGGTTTTTTTTGGTTTGTGGGCTTGTGGTCGGTTGCTGCAAGGGTTGAAAGTCGTTTATTCTATGTCTTTTCTTAAGGTCGGAATTTTGGCGATGATTTTATTCGTGTCTATTCTGGGAGGGATTAGCTGGTACTACAACGTCAAGTATGCCGTGTTCGATTATGTGCCAATTTACCGGCAAATAATTGCGGTTGGTTTTTAGTTTCTAACGCAGCGGAGTCACAATCCTGCTTTGACACGGTCCAAACCGTAGTGTTCTTCTTAGCAGTCACTAACGCTTCGCTGTCAAATTTTGGCCACTTGAAATGACGCCGAAGGCAAATGGCATGATGACTTGATGACGGTATTGTCATTCGCTTCGCGTCTTTCAGCCATGCTCCTGCAAAAAAGTTCAAAAGGCAGAAGTACAACTCTAAAGCGTTGCAAAGTTACGGGAGCTTGCCGTCCACTTTGGTGCGTTTAAGATCGTTTCTATCACCTCTTCTGCTTTCGAAGTAACACTCCAAATCGATTTATGTTTTTCATTCATGAAGCGTTCGTTTATGCATTGGTTTAACATCTCAATCAGGAGATTAAAAAAATCGCGCACATTTACAAGGATAATAGGTTTTAAAAAAATACCTAAGCGTTTTAAGGTGATGACCTCGAGGAGCTCCTCCAGGGTGCCGCAACCCCCGGGTAAAGCGATTACGGCATCGACATTTTCGATCATCATGTGTTTTCTTTCTCGCATATTGTCAACAAGCTTGAGTTCGGTTAAGCCGGTGTGGCCCCACTCAAGGTCTGACATAAATCTCGGCAAAATTCCGATTACTTGTCCTCCTTGTACAAGGGCGCTTGTTGCTACTTCTCCCATTAACCCGGCGCCGCCTCCGCCATAAACTATCGTCACACCTTCTTTGGCCAGTTCTTTGCCCAAACGGTTGGCCGCATCAAAATATTCTGGGTGAACTTGAGTACTTGAAGCACAGAATACACAGACTCTACTTATGGACATGTGAATTGGGTCCTTTTTATTAGAAATACGAATGATAAGTTGTGAAAAAACTATTTGCACCGAAATGCGCCGAACATACCGAAATTCACCGAATTAGTAGTGATACCTGCAGGGCTCTATGTGCATTTGTAGAATCATTTTCAAGAATACTAAAAGTATTATACTTTTCGGTAACCCGCACCGACTTCGGTGTGATTTGGTGTGAAAATTACACTGCCGCGACAATTTGCGCAACAGATTTTAAATGTGATTAAACTTAATGGTCCTTCATATTAGAATTAAAATCGAGATAAACCGGAACAAGAAGAGTAATAAATTAGCACTCACAGAATTTTTGAAATTCCACAGAAGATTTTTTTCTTTTAGCGGGATTTCTGCTTCGGTGACCAAAGTTTTTATTTTTAGAATTTAGAAGTTCTATAAAAGATTGTCAAGTTGAAAAAGTGAAGATCTTTTCATAAAAAACACCTTGACTTTCGTGAATTATTCGATTATATTAAATCAACTTCATATTGTGGTTCACTGAACAACACCATACTGTATATAGTATGTCTTCTGTGAATCGCTCTCCGAAAACTCTCTCAATTTTAAGAGGTACCTGTGTATTTAGAAAGCTTAAAGATCTATGGTTTTAAGTCTTTTGCAAAGAAAACTAAGTTCTTGTTTAACGATGGCATAACTTCGATTGTCGGCCCGAATGGCTGCGGTAAAAGTAACATCGTTGATGCCATTCGTTGGGTTTTGGGTGAGCAAAAAGCCGGCACAATTCGAAGTGAACGCATGGAAGATGTCATCTTTAACGGGACTAAAACCGCAAAACCTCTGGGTATGGCCGAAGTTTCCTTGACGATTCAAAACACCAAGAACGTTCTGCCAATTGAATACTCCGAGGTTGTGATCACGCGCCGTCTGTTCCGTTCTTCCGAGAGCCAGTATCTTTTAAATAATTCTCCCTGCCGGTTGAAAGATATTCAAGATCTTTTTATGGATACAGGAATGGGCCCGGATGCTTATTCGATTATTGAGTTAAGCATGGTTGAAACGATCCTGAACGGTAAACCGGAGGAACGCCGCCGAATTTTTGAAGAAGCCGCCGGGGTCACGAAGTATAAACAGCGCAGGAAAGCCGCCTTTCGGAAACTGGAAGCGACGGCGGGGGATATTCTTCGGTTAAACGATATCATCAGCGAAGTGGAAAAAAACGTCGGCTCTTTATCCCGGCAGGTAAAAAGGGCGCAACGCTACCAGGAAATAAAAGAACAGTTGCAGAAAGATGAAATTAAACTGTCTGCTCACCAATTCTCTAAAATTAAGATTGAGTTAGAGCCGCTCATTGATAAATTAAATGAAAGCCAGGATAATCGGGTTGCCCTTACAACTAAGTTCGATGAGCAAGAAGCTGAAATCGAAGAAGCGCGGACCAAGCTGCTGGCATTGGAGAGAAAACTGAGCGCGCAGCAAAAAGAGTTGAATGAGGTATCCCTGAAAATTCACAAGAAGGAAGAGGACATTCTGGTAGGCCGCGAACGTCGAAAAGCTCTTGAAGCCGCGAAAGTCAGGCTTCTCAAAGAAAATGAAGAAATCAGTGTCAGGGTGGAGAAGAATAAAACGGAGATTTTGCAGTCAAAAGAGGAGCTGCAGTATCTATTTGAGCAAATACAACTTGCTGAAAATGATTACCAGGAAACAAGTGCAGAATTAAATTCGTTTGAAATGCGTGTTCACGATAAATATGAACAGCTCAAGAAAATTGAGAATCAACGGCTCCTGGCGGTTGAAGGTTTGACTGAAAGCAAACAAGAGGAAGAACGGATTAAAACGCAGCTTGAGAATCTGGATGAAAGAATTAAGTCGATAACCCGGCAGCTTGAGGAGAGCCAACTGCTTGAGAAGATTCGTGAAGATAAAATTGCTAAATTACAAGAGAAAAAAACAAGTCAGGAATCGGAATTAACTAAGCTGAATCAGGAGTTAAAAGACGTTCGAGATGAGTTAACCACCTTAGGGAAATCTAAAGAGAAAGTGAAGGAGAGAATTCTTAATAAAAACGGCGAAGCACAAGCTCTAAAAGAAAGGATTGCGCTGTTAAAGAAATTTATAGAATCCTACGAAGATCACCCTGAAGGCGTGCAGCACTTGCTTCTGCACGGGTATCTGAATGGAGGATGCAAAGGCACTCTTGCTGAGAATCTCACGGTAGAACCCACCTATCGGCGGGCGGTTGAGACGGCAATGGGCGAGGCGGCAGTTTCACTCATCGTTGATGCAAGCGATCAGGCGCTTGAATGTATCGAGATTCTGAAAGCGGATGAAAAGGGGGCAGTGACATTTTTCCCACTGGATAAATTTTCAACTCAGAGAATAAAGAGTGATCTCCGTCCTCAAAATAACGACATTTTACAGGCGCACGGGGTGATCGACTGGGCGCACAATTTAGTGCAGTGTGAAGAAGAGTACCGGACAATTGTGCAGTCCCTTTTACGGGATTTTCTAATCGTAGAAGATTTACAGACGGCAAAACAGCACGCGGACAAATTGCAGGAAAATCGAATTAATCTGATTACCCTGAACGGTGAAGTAGTTTCCAACTGGGGGCCCATCAAAGGCGGCGCGAACGGCGAATCAGAAGCAGGCGTTATTGGACGCAAAGCGTTTGTGGAGGAACTTGAATCTAAATTAAAAGAGACCTGGACGCAGCTTGAGAAAGAGGAAAAAGAGCAGCAGGAAATTGAAAGCAAGTATCAAAAAGCCTTTAGCAGCGAGCAGGATTTGGATAAGCAAGTAAAAGCAACCGAATTGAAACTTACTGATTTCGGGGTCGAATTAGCTCAACTAAATTTTGAATCACGGAAAGATAGCGAAATTTGTGAAAGACTTGCTACGGAAGACGAGTCACATAAAAAAAATCAAAAATCGCTGACTGATAAGATGCAAAGGGTTTCACCTTCCCTAAGTAATTTGGTCGAAAATAAGGCGCAATATGAAGCTGCTCTGCAGCAGGCGTCTGGTGAACTTGAGAGTTTGGAACAAGAGATTAAAGAATATCGAACTGTTGAACAAGATAGCAGAGTGAAGTTGGCGGGTCTCAAGAGTGAGGAGAGGCACCTGCAAGGCAACATTGTAAAGCTGCATGAGTTTGAGCGGGAATTGACAGGCTCATATAAGCGGATAGATGAAGAAATTACAGCGGCTGCGAAAGAATATGCAGAATTGGAAAGTAAGATTGAGCAAAACAAGACCGCAATCGAGACAGATTTTGATGAGCACAAGATTCTCGAGGCAGAGGTGCACAAACTTGAACAGACGTTTTTAGAAAAAAAGGAAGAGCTGACGAACAAGGAAAAATTTGTAAAAGCTGTCCGCGATGAAAAAGACATAGTTTCTGAAACGCTGCATAGTATGGAGCTTCAGGTCTCTGAGTTGAAAATGAGCGCCGAGCAAATAAAAGCGCGAATCAAAGAGGAGTATGGCCTTACAACTAAGAAAGGAGCTTTGGAGGAAGACTTTGACGAGGAAGGAATTGCCGAAAGAATCCACCAGCAAAAAAATAGATTGGATTCCATGGGACCCGTCAATTTGTTAGCGTTAAAAGAGTATGAAAAAGAAAAGTCGCGTCTCGATTTTCTACAGACTCAAAAGAATGATCTGATGGAAGCTCAAACAAATCTAAATGAAACGATTCAGGTTATCAATAAAACTGCCCGTGAACAATTTTCAAAAACTTTTGAAGAAATAAGAAAGAATTTTGTCAAAGTTTTCCAGAGTTTTTTCGAAAACGGCCAGGCTAATTTGAAATTAGCGCCCGACGAGGATCCATTGGAGGCCGAAATTGTGATCGAAGCGGCTACCAAGAGTAAGCGACCAACAGCCTTGACACTCCTTTCCGGAGGCGAAAAAGCCCTGACTGCGATTTCCATTCTTTTTGCTATTTACCTCGTTAAACCGAGCCCATTCTGTATCCTCGATGAAGTTGATGCACCTTTGGACGATACAAACATCGGGCGATTCGTTGAAGCCCTGCGCACTTTCTCTAAAGATACGCAATTTCTGATCGTGACCCATAACAAGCTTACGATGCGCGCTGCTGATTCTCTCTATGGAGTGACCATGGAAGAAGAAGGCATCTCGAAAGTAGTTTCTGTGAGTTTCAAAGAAATGGATTTAGAGCAGCCGCCGAAAGCCGCTTAAGATTAACACCTCAAAATCTTCGTTCGAATATTTTGGTCACCCAAAAAATGAGCCCCCAAAAAAGAACTCCTGCTTTTAAAAAGCCAGCTTTTTCTTACCAAATATAACTCCACTCACAAAGCAAAACCTGACTCTCCTTCTTTTTTAGTTATCTTTTAGTTGGTTAATTTTTCAATCCAGAAACCTCTCATTTTAATGATTCAACATTAATGTTTAAGCATTTTTATGTCGATGTAGAATAACATAAAGGAGTTTTAATTTGAGGATTTAAGATGAAGAATACCATGTGGTTAAGTAGTTCTGATGTGACAAGCCAACTTAAAATAAGTTTAAGACAGCTTTATTACTGGGAGTTAAAAGGGATAATTAAGCCTCGATCGATCACGATGGGGTCGCGGGAGTTTAAGCGCTATTCCAATAGGGATTTCCAGGTTTTAAGCCAGATTAAAGATTTTTTGGACGAGGGGTACACTTTAAACAGTGCAGTTCGGCGCGCTCAGACAAAACTCTAATTGGGAGGAATAACAAGATTGAATGTTCAAGTATCGATGATCTTTTTGTTCGGGTTAATTTTTGGAAGTTTTCTGAATGTTTGCATTTACCGTCTTCCCAAAAAACAATCCATCGTGTGGCCGGGTTCACATTGCCCTTCCTGTAAAAATTCCATTCCGTTTTGGCAAAACATTCCGGTCTTAAGTTATATTTTTCTCGCAGGAAAGTGCGCGAATTGCAAATTTAGAATTTCGCCTATTTATCCCCTTGTTGAAATTCTTACAGGTATTCTTCTGGTCGTTGTCTGGCAACACTACGGTTTGACGTTGTCATTTTTGCATTATTCGATTTTAGTTTTATTCCTTTTGCCGATCAGTTTCATTGATCTGGACACCAGATTGATCTTAAATGTACTTACCTTTCCAGGGATTATCGTAGGTTTACTCTCGTCTGTTTTTCTTAACCAGATTCCTATCCTGAATGTAGTGTCCGGGTTGTTTTTGGGAGGCGGGTTCTTATGGTGTGTTGGCCTGCTCGGAAATTCGGTTTTCAAACAAGAAAGCATGGGTGGCGGAGACATCAAGTTGGGTGCGATGATCGGGGTTTTCCTGGGGCCAAAAGTTCTCATTGCGCTTTTCCTGGCCTTCTTTCTTGCCTTACCCGTGATTGCTATTGGGCTTTCAACAAAGCGACTAAAAATCGGCAGCACTGTGCCTTTTGGGCCGTTTATTTCACTTGCTGCAGTTATTATCGTTTGTTATGGCCAAGCACTCCTTCATCAATATTTAAACTTTGTCGGAAGCTTGTAATCAATGGAGCAATTTAAGCTTAACGCCACCAGAATCCAATTTGCCGATGATACTGACGTTGTGATTAATCCTACCGAATTAACCTCTGAAAAAGAAAGATTCGAATTACTTGCCTCGAGCACGCTCGACGGACTTCTCCTGTGTGATTCAGAAAGAAAAGTTCTCTTCATTAATAATTCAGCAAAACGCATTTTAGGTTTTCCAGTTGATAAGAGTTTTGTTGGCGAGTCCTTAGAAAATTTGAATGTCCAATGTTTTACCGATTCTCTGAATGCTGCGCAGGAAAACAATATTCACGAGGTCAACAAAGTTGCCGACCTCTCTGAGAACCACACCAAATTAATTGGCTTTCATTTGGAGTTTGCACGAAATTCAAGAAACGAACAGATTGGGTGGTTGTTTGTCTTGCGCGATGTAACCCAGAACTGGCAGAATGAGCAGATGCGCTCGGCGCTTACGGTTGCGAGTCACGAAATTAAAACCCCGCTCAATTCGATGCTCAGCGCGGTAGATTTGCTTTTGGACCTCGACTTGGGCGGCCTGAACCCGAAACAGAATCACTGTTTAAGAGTTGTCAAAGACGATATTCAACGTTTAAATCGTCTGCTTGTAGATCTGCTCGATTTATCAAGATTTGAGGAGGGCATTCAATTTTTAGAAAGGAGAAGGCAGACCTCTTTAGTATTTCTGGTCAATAAAGTTTTAGATTCTTTCCGGACATTCGCAAAATCAAAGAATATTCAATTAGAAAACAAGATTCCGAAATCAATTCCGACTTTCAAAGGAGATCGGGATCGTTTACAGCAGGTTTTATCAAACCTGGTTGAAAACGGTATCAAATATTCGATGCCGGGAGGGTCACTCTCGGTTGATGCAGAATTGCAGGATACAATTATTAAGTGCCGGGTAAATGACACAGGTGTCGGAATCCCGTCAAGTGATCTTCAAGTAATTTTCGAGAAATTTAAGCAGCTTGACAATTTTCCGAGCAGCAGCTCACGCGGTTATGGACTCGGCTTAAGCATTGCGAAGCAGATTATTGAAGCGAACGGCGGGAAAATTTGGGTTGAAAGTGAGTTGCATGTAGGCAGTACATTCTTTTTCACAATTCCTGTGTGAGTACTTTTATGAAGAAAAAAATATTAATCATAGAAGATTACAATAACATTGTTGAAATTTTAACAATGCGCTTAAATGCGATGGGGTATGAAGTAATTTCTGCCAAGGATGGCCAGGAAGGTTTGACCCTGGCTAGAAAAAAGAAACCCGATTTGATTGTTTTAGATGTGATGCTCCCTAAAATGAACGGTTATAAAATAAGCCGGTTGCTTAAATTCGATTCAAGATATAAAGATATTCCTATTATTATGCTGACGTCCCGTGAAACAAAACGGGATGAACAAATTGGGTTGGAGACTGGTGCGGATGAATATGTCTATAAGTCGGACCGAACCGGAAAATTGCTGAAAACAATTCGCCATTTTCTGGATTCAACTCCGGTCAGCGTAGGTTAGTCTCTACCCGTTTATTCCCGCCCACCTGGTGCAAAAACAGAAATGGTTAAAGAAGAAGACAAGAAATTTGGTGAGCTTCTCCTTAAAAAGGGTATTCTTAACAAAGCACAGCTACTCGAAGTTTTTAATTTTAAAAAACATAACAATGAAGAACTCACACAAATCATCACCAATAAGGGTTTGGCCGAAGATGAAGATGTCGTCGATTGTTTGGCTGAACTTCTAAACATTCCTTTCATTCAATTGCATGACTACGCAATTGACCCCGCTGTTCTGGAACTAGTCCCGAAAGAATTATCTGTTAAACACAAAGTTTTTCCCGTTTTCAAGATTGAAGACTGTCTGACGATCGCTATGGTTAATCCGGGCGATGTGCAAGTCATTGATAGGCTGCACCGGGAAACTGGTTATGAAATTGAGCCTGCAGTCAGCCTTGAACGAGACATCATAGAGGCGATAGAAACTCATTATGAAGGCGCTAAAGAGTTTGATTCTTCTCTAGATGAAGTTATCCAGAACATTGAAAGTGAAAAACCCAAAAAAGATGAAACTACCTCCGCTGAGAAGTTAAAACAACTCAGCGCAGAAACGCCGGTGGTAAAATTGGTCAACCTCGTGCTTTCTCAGGCAATTATGGAAAGGGCAAGTGATATTCACATTGAGCCTGAAGAAAAAACATTGCAAGTCAGGTATCGTGTGGACGGTCTCCTGCATGACAGCCTGACTCCGCCAAAACATTTACAACCTGCCATTATTTCCCGCATCAAGATTTTAGCCGACCTTGATATTGCGGAGAGCCGCATACCACAGGACGGCAGGTTTCAGATTACAATCAATGGCCGCGAGATCGACTTTCGCGTGTCAACTCTTCCGACGGTTTATGGAGAAAATATAGTCTTAAGGATTTTAGACAAAAGCAACCTCATGCTAAATCTGGAAGACCTGGGGATTGAACAAGACGTTTATAAAAAACTGCAGAAAATGATAGACAGCTCTTATGGGGTTATTTTAGTGAGCGGCCCCACCGGCAGCGGTAAAACCACAACTTTGTATTCTATTTTGCATGCCTTAAATAAACCGGACAAGAACATCATTACGGTAGAAGATCCGGTCGAATATCGCTTGAAACGAATCAGACAAGCTCAAGTAAATGTCAAAGCGGGTTTAACCTTTGCAGTAGGACTTCGGGCGATTTTGCGGCAAGATCCGGATATTTTGATGGTCGGCGAGATTCGTGATTCAGAAACAGCCAAGATTGCCATCGAAGCAGCTCTGACCGGCCACCTCGTTCTTTCGACAATTCATACGAATGATGCACCTGGCGGCTTGACTCGTTTAACCGAAATGGGTATCGAACCATTTTTAAGCGCTTCAGCCATCATTGGAATTATCGCCCAGCGCCTGGTCAGAAAACTTTGTGAAAACTGTAAAATGCCGTACAAACCGACTGCTTCCAGGCTTGCACAGTTGCGTCTCACGGATGTGGAAAGAAGTAAGGATATAGAATTTTACCGTGCTGAAGGATGCTTTCAGTGCAGAAATACAGGCTATAAAGGTCGAAACGGGATCTACGAAATTATGACGATGGATGAAGAAATCCGGGAATTGACTTTAAATAATGCATCAGCTGATCAAATTAAACGGGCCGCAATCAAGAACGGAATGCAAAATCTCAGACACGACGGCCTTATTAAGGCGATGAAAGGGATGACGTCGCTGGAAGAAGTTTTGCGAGTTACAAATGAGGATTAAACGTTATTGTAAATGTTTGAATTAACTTGACGATAGTAGAATGGAGCATGGTAGTGATGAATGAAGATTCATGAAGTGCCGGAGCGACTGCATCCATACGACAAGCCAGTCCGAAGGCATCCGGCCAGGATTGCCTCCGTCCGGAATCTGGAAAGCGTTCGGCCAGGCATGCTCTGAGGATTCCTTGCTGGCTCCTCAAAACCAAACAGAGCTTAGAATATTTTAGAAACAGGGATTGACAATGACGAAAGTTGCTTCGATTCTCGCTGTTGATGATGAAACGGATTTTACAGATACCTTAAGTTCCATTTTAACGAAACAAGAATATAGTGTGGATACCTCTTGTTCCGGTTATGAAGCTCTGCAGATGTTGAGTATTCGGCCTTATGATTTAGTCCTTCTCGATTTAACAATGCCTTTGATTAGCGGCATCGACACTTTAAAGCGAATTCAGAAAATTGATCCGGGATTGCCGGTGATCATTCTCACCGGGGACAGCCGGGTTGGTACAGTTGTCGACGCCATGAAACTGGGAGCCTACGATTTTTTTTCGAAACCGTTGGATTGGGAGAAGCTGGAGATCGCAATTAAAAACGCTTTGATTACCAAAGAATTGCGCGGTGAAGTTTCCCGCTTGAAAGGTCAATTGAAAAGTAAGTATAGCTTTGAACGGATTATTGGTAACAGTAAAACCATGCAGGAAGTGTTTAGAAGTCTTGAACGGGTTATTGAGACCAACGTAACTGTCTCAATCCAGGGTGAAAGTGGCACCGGCAAGGAGCTGTTAGCACGTTCAATTCATTTTAACGGCCGGAGAAAACAAAAGCCGTTTGTTGCGGTCAACTGTGCAGCGATTCCTGAGAGTTTACTAGAGAGCGAATTCTTCGGTCATGAAAAGGGTGCATTTACCGGAGCCATCGCCAGACGTGTTGGTAAGTTTGAGCAAGCGGATGGCGGGACTATTTTTCTCGATGAAATTGGTGACATGCCTTACTCCACTCAAGTTAAAATCCTTAGAGTTTTGCAAGAACGTCAGTTTCAACGGGTCGGCGGCACCGAGACGGTAGAAGTAGATGTGCGTGTTATCTCCGCAACGAACAAGAACCTTGAAGAGGAGATGAAACAGGGAAATTTCAGAGAAGATCTTTACTATCGAATCAACGTCTATCCGATATTTGTACCGCCGTTGAGAAGACGCCGCGAAGATATCCCGGCTTTAGCTGCATTTTTTCTTGAGAAATTTAATAAGGAATACCACAGAAAAATCAAAGCCATTCTGCCGCAAACATTAGATTATTTAATGAATTACGAATGGCCGGGAAATGTTCGGGAATTGGAGAATATTCTAGAGCGCTCTTTCTTACATGCTTCTGATGGCGTTCTGGCCGCAGAGCATTTGCCCATAACTATTACTTCTCTTAAAGAAGATTGGCACCAAGATGATTCATTTATCGATCTGAAAAAGGTCGTTTCGCTTACCAAACAGATCACTCCGATGAAAGATCTCGAAAAGGAAGTTCTGCAACAAGCGCTAAAGTTGACGAATTACAACATGTCCAGTGCGGCCCTGGAACTGGGAATCGGCAGAACTACCCTGTATCGGAAAATAGAAAAATACGGAATCACTTTGAGAAGGTAAAGTTAGCTAATACCTGACCAAAAAGTCTAGTTCTGACCGTCTTTCGAGGCCTTCCTTCGACTTGTTCAGGACGAGCTTTTGCCGAAACAATCTCATGCCTGCCTAATCAGCTAAATTGCTTCGCTGAGAAACGCTCGCAAAGAGATCCTCGGCGAGCTGGCACTAAGCTTCCGAAGTGAGGCCTCGGCGAGATTTTTTTATTTATTGTCAATTGTATTTTTTTAAAAATGCCGAATTTTGAGTATAAAGCCATTAAACCTGACGGTTCTGAAATTACCGAGGTCATGGAGGCAAAAGATTCTGACGCTGTCACCGGGTACCTCGATAAACTTGGTTATTTGCCGCTCAAGATTAAACAGACCGGCGGCGGGATCAGCCTTAAACTTTTTTCAAATAAAAGAAAATTAAATGACGCCGAAGTAATTGTTTTCACCAGACAACTCGTCACCTTATTGCGAGCAGGGGTGCCGCTCCTGTCCTGTCTTGATGCTCTGGTCGCGCAAAGCGATAGTGAGGGCCTCAAAGAAATCATCCAAAAAGTCTATGTGGATATCGAGAGTGGGTTGAGCCTTTCCGACGCTTTTAAACGGCATCCTAAAGAATTTTCTGAGCTTTATATCCACTCTATCAAAGCGGGTGAAATAGGCGGCGCGCTCGATGATGTGTTAGAAAGGTTAGTCGAACTCATGGAGCATGAGCAGGAAGTCAATGCACGCATTAAAAGTGCCATGAGGTATCCGATTATTGTTGTCGTGTCTCTCGTGCTTGCTTTTATTGCATTAATGATGTTAGTTGTGCCCAATTTTATTGATTTGTTTGATAAAATGGGCATCGAACTACCCCTGCCAACCCGATTGTTAATCGGGTTTCATTATCTTCTCTCGAATTACTGGTATTTATTGATTGCCGGTGTTTCTGCCATTGCTTTTGGATTTTCAAAATACATAAAAACTGAAAAGGGCGCCTTTCGCTGGGCTCAATTTATGATTACGGTGCCTGTTTTTGGCGACTTAAATCTAAAAACTGCTATGTCGAGATTTACCCGTATGTTTGAAACTTTGAACAGCAGCGGATTGCCGATTCTTCAAACTTTGGACATAACTGCGAAAACCGTCGGCAATGTGGTTATCGGAAAAGAAATTGAAAAAGCCGCACTTGGAGTTCTTCAAGGGGCGGGCCTTGCAGCGCCTTTGGCTGAAGGGAAAATTTTTCCGCCCATGGTTATTCAAATGATTTCAATCGGCGAGCAGTCCGGTTCTTTGGATACCATGCTGTTAAATGTGTCAAAACATTATGATATCGAAGTGGAGTATGCGGTCAAAAATCTCACTTCAATGATTGAGCCGATTCTAACAGTTGGCGTCGGCGTAATTGTTCTTTTCTTAGCGTTGGCAATTTTTCTACCCATGTGGAATCTCACCAGTTTGGCGAAGTAGGTTTTATCTTCCTCTTACAAATTCTCTTAAATTGCCGACGATGCAATGTCAACGTAATATGATCTTCAGCGATAAAGAAACGATTAGCGAAGAGAGATCGAAGCACAA
>SMVB01125149.1_pt1 | contig 17281 bp, 14 predicted proteins | sample 2456461 | NCBI WGS metagenome assembly SMVB01 (sample SAMN11095934, study PRJNA526329) | marine sediment metagenome | biome: Marine sediment; feature: Surficial sediment; material: Deep marine sediment; isolation source: Hadal surficial sediment | place: Pacific Ocean | collected 2014-05 | depth...
GTAACGCTGGAGCTCGATATCGCCGCGCGCCAATGGCTGGCGGATGCCGGCTACGATTCGGTTTATGGCGCCCGGCCGCTCAAGCGCGTGATCCAGCGCGGCCTGCAAAATCAGTTGGCCAGCCTGTTGCTCGAAGGCCGTATCGGCGAGGGCGACACGGTCAATGTGAGCGCCGGCGCTGATGGCCTGGTGGTCAATGGCGAGGCGATCCGCGCCGAAGCCGCCGACTAATTTACCCCTAATAGCCCCTAAAACCGCCGCTGGAGACCTGTCTTCGGCGGCGGCGTGCATTTGAGGGAATAAAACCCCGCCCGGTCTGTTTGTGAGGGGCCTAGGCAAACCAAAGACCAAACGGTGGGCCGGCGGGGCTAGTCGGTCCCGCCGTCTCTCCGGACTACCTATCAACCTTTGACAGCGCTGGCTCAGGCGAAGGCCCGGTGGCGCAGGAGAGACAGATATGCGTGTGAAACATGGAATCGCGGCGGCTGCCGCCGCAGTGTTGATGCTGGCGGTGGGCGCTGCCGCAGCCGGCGAAATGCCGGGCATGATCAAATCGGGTAACAGCACACTGGGGCCGGTGCTGACCGACGCCAAGGGTATGACGCTCTACTATTTCGACAAGGATGTCGCCGGTAAGTCCAATTGCAACGGCAAATGCGCGAATGCGTGGCCGCCGCTGATGGCCGGTGCTGGCGCCAAAGCCATCGACGACTTCACCATCGTTGTCCGCGACGATGGCGGCAAGCAATGGGCCCATCGCGGACTACCCTTATATGGCTGGGTGAAAGACGAGAAACCGGGTGACACGACAGGCCACAGGTTCAAGAATGTGTGGACGGTGGCGCAACCTTAGCGCTACCGGGGCGGCGGCGCTCCCCCCACGCGCTGCCGCCGCCATACTGTGTGGGGAAGGGAACGATAGTGTCGCGTAAGTTCGACCTGGTGGAACCGCACATTCCGAGCCTTCGCCGCTATGCGATGGTGCTGCTGCGCTATGACGAAGACCGTTCCGACGATCTCGTTCAGGATTGTTTGGTGCGCGCCATGTCGAAATGGCATCTGTGGCGGCGGCCGGGAAATTTACGCGCTTGGCTGTTCACGATTTTACATAACATCTACGTCAACGACGTGCAGAAGGCGGCGGCGAGGCCGAATGTGATTGAATTGCAGGAGTATTTACCCGGCATATCGGTGCCGCCCGAACAGGGAGACGGGCTGGCCTTGCGCGAGGTCGCGCAGGCGGTGCAACGGTTGCCGGACGAGCAAAAGCAGATCCTCTTGCTGATCGGCCTGGAAGGCTTCAGCTACGAGGAAGCGGCCCAGATCGCCGGCATTCCGGTGGGCACCGTCATGTCGCGGCTGTCGCGGGGGCGGCGCAAGCTGCGGGACATGTTGGCGAATGGCGACGAAACAAATGCGCGGAAGGTGACGTGAGCACTCTCGGACCAAAACCGGACGAGGCCGAACTACAGGCCTATGTCGATGGGCAACTCGACGACGAGCGGCGGGGGCAGATCGAGCTTTGGCTCGGGGAGAACCCCGACGAGGCCGCGGCACTGGCCCACTACCGGGCGCAGAACCAGGCGCTGCACGATGCCTTCGAGCCGCTTTTGGACCGGCCGGTGGGCGAACGGTTTCGCGATCTCGATAGGGCCCGGCCGCGTGCGCCGCACGTCTGGCAGATCGCCGCCGTCATCGCGTTGATCGTTGGCGCTGGCGGCGGCTGGGCCGCCAACGACTATTTCCGTGCCGGTCCCAACGCCGGACTGGCGCTGGCGCGCGATGCCGTGCTGGCCCACCGGACCTACGAAGGCGAGAAACGCCATGCTGTCGAAGTGGCGGCGAGCGAAGAGAAGCACCTGGTTGCCTGGCTGTCGAAAAGATTACAGACGCCGGTGCGCGCGCCCGATTTGGCGGCGCGCGGCTACCAATTGGTCGGGGGGCGCATGCTGCCCGCTGAGAGCGGTCCGGCGGCTCAGTTCATGTACGAAAACGACGAGGGCGCCCGGCTTACGCTTTATGTGGAGCGCAACCGAAGCGGCGGCGAAACCGCATTTCGCTTTGCCGCAGAGGGCGATATTTCCGCGTTTTACTGGAAGGACGGCCCGTTGGCCTACGCATTGATCGGCCGGACCGGGCGAGAACAGCTACTGGGTTTGGCCCGCGCCACCTATAACCAGATCAACCCCTGAGCCCGGCGCTGCGCCCAGCGCTCGAATGTCGCCGGCTTGGTTTTCGGCCAGGCGCACCGCGGCGTCACGCAGCCGCGCGAACTGCACATCCCTGGTGTCGCGCATGACGATGAATTTCTTCAGTTCGCCGCCCTTCAGCTTTTCGCCGCTGGGGATGCGCACGCTGCGCGGATTGATCGGGCGGCCGTTGCGCAGAACTTCGTAATGCAGGTGCGTCCCGGTCGAACGGCCCGTGGTTCCCACATAGCCGATGATCTGACCCTGCTTCACGCGCGCGCCTCTGCGGCTCCTCTTGGCCAATCTCGACATATGCGCATAGGCCGTTTGATACGTGCCGTTGTGGCGGATGCGGATATATTTACCGTAGCTGCCGTTGAGGCCCGCCCGGATAACGGTGCCGTTGCCGGCGGCGTAAATCGGCGTGCCACGCGGTGCGGCGAAATCGGTGCCGGTGTGCATGCGTGTGAAACCCAAAATCGGATGTTTGCGTTTGCCGAAGCGCGACGACAAGCGCGCCCCGTCGATCGGCGTTCGCATCAACGTCTTGCGCACGCTCTCGCCCTTGGCGTTGAAGTAATCCTGATTCCCCTTCGATGTCGTATAGCGGTAGAGTTGTATTTCGGTGCTGCGAAGGGTCAATTTGGCGTAGTGGATATCGCCTTGGTGGACGATATCGCCGTTTTCGTCGCGAAACTGGTCGTACATCAACTCGAAGCGGTCGCCCTGCCAGATGTCGCGTTGAAAATCGACATCGAAGCTGTAGATGCGGATGAGTTCGGCCAGCACGCGAGACGGCAGGCCGGCGTCGCTGGCGGCAACGGACAGGCTGGTGTCTATTGTGCCCGATACCTGCACGGTTTCGCGCTCCAGCGGGCGCTCGATTTCGCGGGCGACGAAACGGCCTTCGTCGCCGCGGCTGACATCGATTTCCTTGTCGTAGGAGACGGGAATTGTCAGTCCCGAAAGAACATAGCCTTCAGATTCGTTTGCGGTATCGCCGCTATCGCCAAGGCTGAAGGTAACCTGAAACTCGTCGCCGACGCTCAAATCGCGCCGGGGATTGTAATTGCCCTTCAGCGATTGGATCGCCGCATAAGCCACGGTCCGTTCGGCGCCGGCGCGCAACAACAAGCCCATGAGATTGTCGCCGCTTTCAACCACGACGATGCGGGTAATCGGCACTGGCGGCTGACGGTCAGCCTCGGCTTCCCAGGTGGTGGTGGATTGGAGGTGGGCGAGCGCATCGATTTGGCCATCGACCTCGCCCGGAGGCTCGGCGTCGCGTTGTCCGGTAAAGAAGCCGCCGACGAATGCAAGCAGCGGAACGGCAACCGCCAACGCACCGACAATTGCGATTGTGCGGGGTCTAAACGGCCAACCGAACTTGGACTCTGGTCCCATACACGTCCCTAGTTTAAATTTTTCGCCGGTGCCGCCGACACCCCGATTCGACAGATCGCCAGAACATGCTTAACGGCGAATCCCATGTCAAACAATGATTTCAACGGTTTGCATCAAGATGCCGTTAATGCGCGCAATATTTAGGTGGCGTCGGAGGCAATCGTTTTCTCGATATTGGGGTAGCGCACCGCCAGGGTCAGCGCCCGCGCGACCATAAAAATCATCACCGACAGCCACAGACCGTGATTGCCCAGGGGGCCGGGCAGCGTCGCCATCGCGGCGATGTAAATCGCCACCGATATCGCCATGGCGTTTCGCATGTCAGCAGAGCGCGTTGCACCGATGAATATGCCGTCGAGTTGATAGGCCCATACCGACAGCAAGGGCGAGACGACCATCCACACCAGATAGGGGGAGGTAAACGCGCGCAGCTCGGCGATGTTGGTGAACACTCTGATGATCGCCGGTCCGGCAATGGCATAGACCAGCGTAAAGCCCGCCGCGACGACGGCCGCCATGACCGTCGCGGCGACGACGCTGCGGCGTAGCGCCCGGCGGTCGCGGGCGCCCACCGCCTCGCCGACAAGCGCCGAGGTGGCGTGCGCGAAGCCGTCCAGACCGTGGGCCAGGAACAACTGGAAGTTCATCAAAATGGCATTCGCCGCCAACACCGTTGTGCCCAACCGGGCGCCGGACCAGGTGAGTAGCGACCAGGCGAAAATCATCGCCAGGGTGCGCAGAAAAATGTCGCGGTTGACCCGGAACGTCTCGGCCAGCGCCGCCGGTTCGAGAATTTTCGCGCGCTGCCAGCGGCCGCCGATGAGTTTGAGGTGGCGCAGGACGAGGAACAGGCCCACCAGCGCGCCGGCGTATTGGGCGATGGCCGTGGCCAGGGCCACCCCTTCGATGCCCCAACCCAGATCGAAGACGAACCACAGGTCGAGGACGGCGTTCAGGCCGTTGATGAGGACCTGAACGGCAAGCGCCGTGCGCACATACTGCATGCCCAGCATCCAGCCCAGCAGGCCGTAATTGGCCAGGGTTGCGGGCGCTCCCCACACGCGAATGTCGAAATAGGCGCCCGCCAACTGCTCTACCAGGGGTTCCGCGTCGATGATCGCCAGCGCGCCCAGCCGCACAGGGTACTGGAGCGCGAGAATGACCGCCGCGAGCCCCAGGCCGACAATCAGCGCGCGGGCGAGAACGGCCCGGATCTCGTCGGTGTCGCCGCTGCCCTTGGCTTGGGCGGCGAAGCCGACGGTGCCCATGTTGAGGAAACCGAAGCCCCAGTAGACGAAGCTGAAAATCATCGCGCCAATCGCCACCGCCCCCACATAAGCGGCGTCGGGCAAGTGTCCCACTACCGCGGTATCGACGGCGCCGAGCAGCGGCACGGTCAGGTTCGACAGGATGGTCGGCCACGACAATTTCCAAATGCGGCGGTAGGGGCCGTTACGCAGGCCGTCGGTCAGGCCGAAATTGTTTGCATTTGGGGTCATGCTGGCGATGTGAGGCCGCTAACGGCCAACGGCGTAGGCCTCTTGAAAGCGTGGATGGGCGGCGGCTTTGAGCAGCCAGCCACCGTCGATTTTTTCGCGGCCGACCGCGCACAAGCGGCCAAGCGCCCAAGCATCGACGATTTCAATGCGGTGGCCGCGGCTGCGCAGGACATCGATTGTCTCCTGAGGCAGCCGGCTTTCGGCCTTGACCACGGCGGGTTGAAACGTGCGCGGATAGAAACTCGAGGGCAGGTGATCGGTATGGAAATTGGGGGCGTCGATCGCTTCCTGCAGGCTCATGCCGTGATGGATATGGCGCAGGAACAGGGTCAAGGCCCACTGGTCCTGGGCGTCGCCGCCGGGCGTGCCGAACGCCAGTACCGGCGCGCCGTCGCGCAGGGCCAGGGTCGGGCTCAGGGTGGTGCGCGGACGGATGCCTGGTTGCAGCGTCGTCGGGAAGCCGTCCTGAAGCCAGAACATCTGCGCCCGTGTGCCCAGGCAAAATCCCAACGTGGGGATCACCGGCGACGATTGCAGCCAGCCGCCGCTGGGCATGCAGGCGACCATGTTGCCAAATTTGTCGGTGGCGTCGAGATGCACCGTGTCGCCATCGGCGGGTCCGTGGTTGTCAACCGTGCCGCGCGCCGCATTGGGTTCGCTGGCCCCCGCCGGAAGCGCCGCCTCTTGGCCGGGCTCCAGTATAGCGAAGTCGGCGAGGCGGGGTTCGCGGCCATCGGGAGCGCCGGGGCGCAGTTCGGTCGAGGCCTGGGTCTTGATTAACGCGCGCCGCGCCTCGTTGTAGCTATCCGACAACAGACTTTGCAGTGGAACCTCGTGCACGTCGGGATCGCCGTACCAGGCCTCCCGGTCGGCGAGCGCCAGCTTGGCGCATTCCACCTGGGTGTGAATGAAGTCCGGCCCCAGCGGGTCCATCGCCGCCAGATCGAAACCCTTGAGCAGCGCCAGTTGCTGCAGGAACACCGGACCCTGGCTCCACGGGCCGGGCTTGCACAGTGTATAGCCGTGATAATCGTAGGTTGCCGGCGCTTCAACGGTGGGTTGCCAACGCGCCATATCGTCGCCGGTCAACAGCCCGCCATGTACCTCGCCGGAACTGTCGAGCCATTCGGTCTGGCGGCAAAAGCGGTCGATTTCCTCGGCGATAAAGCCTTCGTAGAACACGCGCCGCCCGGCCTCGGTCACATCCTCGCGGCTGCCGCCCTGGGCTTCGGCCTCGCGCAGCAGGCGGGCATAGGTGTCGCCGAGAACGGGATTTCGGTGTAGCGACCCCACCTCTGGCGGCGCGCCGTTGACCAGATACGTTGCCGCCGATGTCGGCCAGGCGGTGCGGAACAGCTCGGCGACAGTGTTGATGACCGTGTGCATCATCGGCACCACGGCATAACCGTTTCGCGCATAGTCGATGGCCGGCTGGAGGACGTCGCCCAGGCTCAACGTGCCGTAATCGCGCAGCAGCACCATCCAGGCGCCGAAGGCGCCGGGCACGCACGGCGCCAGAAGGCCGGTGCCGGGGACGAGGTCGAGGCCCATCTGCTGGAACCGCTCGAGGGTCGCCGCCTGCGGCGATACCCCCTGGCCACAGATGACTTCGGTTTTACCCGTCGCGGCATTGTGCAGAACGATCGGTAGATCGCCGCCGGGGCCGTTCTGATAGGGATGGACGACTTGCAGCGCCAAGCCGGTGGCGACGGCGGCATCGAAGGCGTTGCCGCCCTTTTCCAGCATCGCCCAGCCGGCCATGGTGGCCAGGTAGTGGGTCGACGCAACCATCCCAAATGTGCCACGAATTTCGGGTCGTGTGGTAAACATGATGTGCCTTTCAAGGGGGCCGGAGTGCCGGGGCGAATTTAGCTCCGGTGTAGGGTTGGCGGCAACGGGATACCGATGAAAATAGAACACCCGTACCTGATGTTTCTCGGCGATGCGCCGGACCAGTTGGCGGCGAAAACGGCGAGCGGGATAGTCCATTGGCGGCGCGACTGGTGCCTTGGGCAGTTCCGGCTTCCGGGCTGCCAGGCCGATCTCGGCCTGCCGGATATGACCCTCGCCGATGCCGTCGCGGCCGGTTGCCGCACCATGGTGATCGGAGTGGCCAACCGCGGCGGGGTGATCCCCGACTCCTGGGTGCCGATGATGGTGGCGGCGCTGGAGGCCGGAATGGATATCGCCGCCGGGCTGCACCAGAGGGTCACCGGAATAGAGGCCGTCGCTGATGCCGCCGCCGCCAACGGGAACCGGTTGTTCGACGTGCGCCATCCGACGCGAAGCTTCAGCGTCGGCTCCGGCGAGCGGCGGCCGGGGAAGCGCTTGCTCACCGTCGGCACCGATTGTTCGGTCGGCAAAATGTATGCCGCCCTGGCGATCGAGGCCGAAATGCATGCGCAAAAGGTGAAGGCCGATTTTCGCGCCACCGGCCAGACCGGAATATTCATTGCCGGCGACGGCGTATCGGTCGATGCGGTGGTGTCCGATTTTATTTCCGGGGCGACGGAATGGCTGGCCCCGGCCAACGATGCCGACCACTGGGATATCGTCGAGGGACAGGGCTCGCTGTTTCACCCCTCCTATGCCGGCGTCACCATGGGCCTGGTGCACGGCGCCCAGCCGGACGCTCTGGTGGTTTGTCACGAGCCGACGCGCACCCACATGCGCGGATTACCCCATCAGCCGCTGCCCGACATCCAGACCTGCATCGATGGCCACGTCGCCGCGGCGCGGCTGACCAACCCCGATGCCACCTGTATCGGTGTCGCGGTCAATACATCGGGCCTGTCGAGCGAGGACGAGCGCCGCGGCTGTTTGTTGGAAATCGAAGAGCGGACGGGCTTGCCCGCGGTCGATCCGGTGATCGACGGCGTTGCCGCGCTCGTCGCGAACCTGGAATAGCGCTTTCGCCATGGTCACCCTCGAAGCGCGGATCGAGACCTTTCCGCTACGCCGGCCTTTTACGATCTCGCGGGGCAGCAAGACCGAAACCGTGGTGGTCACGGCCGAACTTCGCGACGGCGAACATCGGGGCCGGGGCGAATGCGGACCGAATGCGCGCTATGGCGAGACGCCGCAAGGCGTTGCCGATGCCATTATGGCGATGTCGTCCGGCATTGCCGCCGGGCTCGGCCGGGTGGATCTACAAACGGTGATGCCGCCGGGCGCGGCGCGCAATGCGCTCGACTGCGCCTTTTGGGATTTGCGGTCGAAGCAAACCGGTCAGCCCGTGTGGGCCTTGGCCGGGTTGGCGGAACCCGGGCCTGTCGAGACCTCCTATACGCTCAGTCTCGATACGCCAGTGGCGATGGCCGCCACGGCGCGCGAAAATGCGTCGCGGCCGTTGCTGAAATTGAAATTGACCGGCGCGGGCGATCTCGACCGGGTGCGCGCGGTCCACGAAGCTGCGCCGGGAGCCCGACTGATCGTCGATGCCAACGAGGCGTGGACGCCGGATGACTTCGGCGCGCTGGCGGCGGCGCTGGCCGGTCTCGGCGTGGACATGATCGAGCAGCCTTTTCCCGCCGGTGACGACGCCGCCTTGGCCGCCCTCGGCCACCCGGTGCCGATCTGCGCCGACGAATCCTGCCGCGACAGCGCCAGTGTGGCCGCGCTCGCCGACCGCTATGACATGGTCAATATCAAACTCGACAAGGCCGGTGGATTGACCGAGGCCCTGGCAACGGCGGTGGCGGCGCGGGCCGCCGGTCTCGGTATCATGGTCGGGTGCATGGTGGGGACCAGTCTGGCCATGGCGCCGGCCCATCTGGTGGCCCAGGGCGCTAAAATCGTCGATCTGGACGGTCCGCTATTACTGGCCGCGGACCGGGACCCGCCCATGGACGTGCGCGAAAGCCTTGTTTTTCCGCCAGCGGCGGCTTTATGGGGCTAGTATATGGCTGTTTTCCTAGGGTTTAGCGGTCGTTTGGAGAGTCTGAACCGCCCGCGTATGCTGTAGAACCCAGGTGCCACAGCATGGAAAAAATCACTGTTTATGGCAACCATGTCCGATACATCCGGCCCGGAAATAGCCGTTTCAGCACCCGAATCAGCATCGATAAACGAGCGCATTCGCCTAGGGCAATTCGCTGCGCTCTACAGCCAGGGAAAGATATCCAACCTGGCCTCTCCCGCCATAGCCGCCATTGTCTCATTCGTAATGTGGGACGCCGTCAGCAGCAACCGTGTCGTCGTTTGGCTGGCGTTTGTCGTCTTCGCCAGTGCCGTGCGCGGGATAATCTATTACCGGTTTAAGCAAGCCACGCCAGGCCGCACGACCATTACGCAAGCGACGCAGTGGACGTTTCTGGCCTCGACCTGTCTCAGCGGGGTGGCGTGGGGCGCTGGTGTGGCGATGATATTCCCCGACACCGATTTCGCCCTGCAAGCATTTTTGATTGCCGTTGTCCTTGGCATGGGCGCCGGTGCGACGGCCAGTTTCAGGCCTTATTTTCCGGCGCTTGCGGCTTTTGTGGTTCCCTTGACCCTGCCGATCTCCTCCATCCTGCTGACGCAGCCAACGACGATGCATATTGCGCTGGGGTCTTTCGGTTTCATTTTTCTGATCGTGCTGCTGCTGCTGGGTTCGACCGCGCATCGCAACTTTGCCTTGAGCTTTCGCCTGGAATCCGAGAATGCCTATCTGTCGCTTGGCCTCGAACATGCGCAACGGCGGTTGGGAGATGCCGTCGACAGCATGTCGGAGGCATTCGCTCAATTCGATGCCGATGATCGATTGGTGCTGGCCAACGGGCGGCTTCGCCAACTGGTTCCGCGACTGAATGAAAGCGCGAATGCCAATATCGATTATGAAGGCTTTGTCCGGTTGTTTGCGCAAGCCGGACAAGCCGGGGAGCCGCCCGAACGAATAGACCGTTGCATCGACAAATTCATGGACCACCACCGGTCGCAAGGCGAACCGTTCGAGGTGGAATTAGCCAGCGGTCGATGGCTGCGGATTGGTGAACAATCGACAAGCGATGGTGGCGTCGTTGCGATATTTTCCGATCTCACCCAGTCAAAACTCCGGGAAGCCGCGCTTGCCGAAAGCGAACAGCGGTTCCGCGATTTCACCCGTGCGGCCTCCGACTGGGTGTGGGAGCTCGATGCCGATTTGCGTTTCACGTCTGTTAGCGGGCGCTACACAGAAGTATCCGGGCGTAGTCCGGATTTTCTGATCGGGAAAAAAATGACCGACGTTCCGTCGCTCACCCAGGATTCCGATTGGTGGGCCATTCTTGACGCCTTCGACCGCAAACAAGCGTTTCATAACCGCCGGCTCACCCGTCCGGACGATAAGGGCGAGCTGTTCCATTTTTTGTGCAGCGGTATTCCGGTTTTTTCCGACGACGGAACGTTTCTTGGCTATCGCGGAGCAGGGTCGGATATCACCGCTTTTGTGCACGCCGAAGCACGTGCGCAAGAAGTGCAAAGGCAATTGTTCGACGCCATTGAATCGATTCCCGCTGGATTTATTCTGTTTGACAAAGATGGCCGCTTAAGTGTGTGGAATTCCAGGGCGCCGGATTTCCTGCAGGCCAGCCGGGAACTCGTCCGCACCGGCACTCAGTATGAGGAATTAATACGTTCGAGCGCGGAAAGCGGTCGTGTTATCGACTCTCAGCACGATGGCGAGGCATGGATCGCCGAACAATTGTCCTGGTTTAACGATCCCGATACGGCGCGGGAATACCGCATTACCGACGGCCGTTTCATTCACAAGCTTGGCCGGCGCACGACCGATGGCGGCATCGTCGCCATTTATACCGATATTACCTCCATTCGCCGCGATCAGCAGGAATTGGCCGAGAAATCGGCCCTCCTTCAGGCAACCCTGGAAGGCATGGGCGAGGGAATTCTCGTTCTTGACCGGTCACTGCGTGTGATGCTCGTGAATAATCAGTTGCAGAATTTGCTCGACTTGGCGCCGGACGTCACGGCAGTCGGCGCTTCATTTTCCCGGATCACCAAGCAGTTGGAGCGGGATGGGGGATTGCATTTCCCCGGCGGCCAAAAGGGCAGTCCGCCGGCCATCACCGATCTCTTCGCTGCCGGAGCGGCTTTTCAAATCGAACATATTCGTTCGTCCGGCATGCGCCTATTAGTGCGCGCCAATCCGCTCGAGGATGGCAGTTGGGTGCTTTTGATAACCGATGTTACCGCCGAACGCACGGCCATAGCCGCGCTGGAGGAAAGCGAGGACAGGTACCGACAGTTGGTCGAGAGTTCGCCGGACTCGATTTCCATCCACCAGGATGGCCGCATCGTTTTCGTGAATCCAGCCGGGGCGCGTTTGTTCGGCGTGTCGTCGCCCGACGAACTGATCGGCCGCCGGTTGCTCGATTTTATTCATCCCGACCAGCACGAACTACTGCGTACGACCCGGCCAACGGTTAAAGAAGGTGGCGCGAACGCACCTGTTTTCGAACTTCGGGCCTTGCGTGAGGATGGGACAGAATTTGATGTGGAAGGAGTGATCCTGGAGTTTACCTATAGTGGCAAGCCGGCGACCCTCGGCATCGTTCGCGATATCACGCTGCGCAAATTGGCTCAGGCGCAACTGGTGCAGACATCGAAACTGGCGACGCTGGGCGAATTGGCCGCCGGTATTACCCACGAGCTCAACCAGCCGCTCAATGTCATACGCCTCGCGGCCGACTCCAGCCTGATATTAATGGAAGAGGACAAGACGGACCGGGAGTTCGAAACCAAACAGTTCGAGCGCATTTCCGCGCAGGCGTTGCGGATGTCAAAAATCATCAGCCACATGGGAACATTCAGCCGGCGCGAAGACGGTGCGGGCGACCGCGATCTGATCGACCCCCTGGAAAGCGTGACAGCGGCCATATTGTTGGTGCACGAGCAATTTTCCCGCGACGATGTGCATATCGAGGTCGATTTGCCGGACAGCTTATGCCAGGTCTACGGCAATCTTGTCCGTCTCGAACAAGTCATTCTCAACTTGCTCACCAATGCCCGCGACGCTCTGGTGTTGGAACAGGTCGATCCGGAGTCTGGCCGTACGTTCAAGCCCAAGCGGTCGGGTCATATACAGATATCCATGCGTCACGAAATGTACGATGCCGGCAATCCGGACAACCGGGAAAATGGTATCGTAATTCAAATCGACGATAATGGCGGCGGTATTCCGGTCGATTCTCTCGACCGGGTTTTCGACCCCTTTTTCACGACCAAACGAACCGGCCAAGGCACCGGCCTGGGGTTGGCCATTGGATACAACATCGTGGATAGCATGGGTGGCCGCATCGTCGCATCGAACGGACCCGAGGGCGCCCGGTTCGAAGTGTGGCTGCCGGTGGCCGACGAACGGGAAAGTGACGAGCCGGCGGCGCAAATGGCGCCATCGGATGGATCCCAGCGGACAAAGGTTGTTAGCTAAATCATGACAGACAAAGTGAACATGCGGCCGTCGGACGCAATAGACGGTACCCGGCCCACGGTTTTGATCGTCGACGACGACCGCGAACAGGCAGAACAAATTGGTATGTTCTTGTCGAAATTCGGTATTTTCGTACTGATCGAGGATAATGGCTTTGCTGCAGTCAACACTATCCGTCGGGTCCAGCCGGCTGTGGTCCTGATGGATGTACGGATGCCGGGCCTTGACGGTATCAAGGCAACGCAGTTGACGTCGGGGCCGGAAAACAAGGCCAAGATAATTTTGATGTCGGGCTATGCCGATCAAATTAAACGGGCGACGGAAGAAGAGCTCGATGTATTCGCTGTTCTCGACAAACCCTTGGCGCTGCGTGTGTTGATCCGCTTCATTCAAGCGGCCTTACATGACCATGATTAGAGCCGTGGCATTAGGGTGAGCGCGCCATCAGTCTGAGGCCGCGTTTGCGCTGACGTTCGGCGCGCCGCTGCTGATAGGCGACGACCACCGACTGGCGGTAGGCCTCGGCCGAGGTCCGCTGTGATTTGTTCCAAAAACTCAGCACCCGCGCGTGGTAGGGGTCGCCGCGGCTGGGGTTGGCCGAGTGATAGCGTTTGATGGCCTGGGACCAGGATTTATTGCTGAGCTGGAGCTTGCTGAGGAACTGCGCGGCGTAGCGGGCGTTGGTAGTGGGGTCGAACGCCGCTTCGAGGCTGGAAAAGGCGTCGGGGTGGTAGTGTAAATTTACCTGCATGCAGCCAACGTCGATATTGCGAATTCCCTGGCGCTGCAGGTCGCGCACATGCGCGATGGCGGATTGCTTGTCAGGGAAATAACGCCCCTTGCCGCCACTGGTGACGGTCCAGGGCCAGGCAATTATTGCCTGCTCCTCATCGTCCCATTTGCCGGATTCGGCGTGGGAAATCGCGGTCAAGAGGTCCTTGGGCAAGGCGCTACGGGCCTCGGCCTGCTGTGTCGCGCGCTGGCAAATTTGGCGGAATTCCGCGATTGGCAGCTGTGTTGCCGCACTGGCCACGGATGCCGAGAGGTATATTGCCAGCGGTATGGCGACCGGTACCCAGTGATGAAAGATTCTGCGCATGAACTAAACACAGCAAATCCCATGCCATACCGCTCGTTTTTGGTTGAACAGGGGAGCCGGCCTTAAAAAATTGTGCATCGCACCATTTTGTTATAATTATATTTCACCACTAGCCGGGATATTGAAAATAACGATCTTATTTTCAGATAGTTAGACTAATCCTTGAAAATGCTGCGAGTGCGAAGTACATACTGCATTGCGGTATCGGCCTTGCGCCGGGACCGCATATTTAGCGTTTCCTCCCTTTACTTGGGCCGTGGCTTCAACCACGGCCTTTTTTTTGTTTTTCAGGCGGTGTCGAACAGGCCGCCGACCAATGTGTCGGAGGGCTGAATGTCGCCAGGTTCGATCTCCGGCAATCCGCTGAGTTCATCATAGATCGGTGCGAAGTCGGGCGCCGTCTCGGCCATCAACTGTTCGAAGCTGTCGATCACGAAATAGGTTTCCTGATAATCGCCGATACGATAGCGCGTGCGTAAAATGCGCTTCAGGTCGAACGCGACGCGGTTCGGTTTGCGGTCGTCGAGGCAGTAAATCGATTCACCCTTCGACGACATAATGCCGGCGCCGTAAATGCGCGGGCCGTCCGGGGTGCGGAGCAGGCCGAATTCGACCGTGTACCAATAGAGCCGCGCCAGCATGTCGAGGGATCCGAGACGCAACGCCTTGAGGCCGCCCCGGCCATAGGCTTGCAGATAATCGGCGAATGCCGGGTTGGTGAGTAACGGCACATGGCCAAAGACATCGTGGAAAATGTCGGGCTCTTCCAAATAATCCATCTGTGTGGGGTCGCGAATCCACCGGGTGGCAACGAACCGGCGCTCGGCCATGTGGCCGAAAAACACCGCCTCGGACACCAGGCCGGGTACGGCGACGATCCGCCAACCGGTCGTTCGCCCGAGCACATCGTTCAATTGGCGAAAATCGGGGATGCCATCGGCGCAGACGCCCAACTGGTCGAGCCCGGCGAGAAATTCATCGCAGGCGCGGCTGACAAGCAGCCGCGATTGGCGCTCGAACAGTTTGCGCCATGTTGCATGATCCTGGGCGCTGTAAGCTTCCCAATCCTGCGCAATCAGGCATTCATCGCCAGTGGCGTTGTCCGTCGTGGTCATGATTTTCCTCGACTTCACTGAAACTAAGATGACGCGGGAAAAAATTCAATATGGTCCGCGGCCGATATGGGTTGCGCCGGCCGAAGGAAAAAAGCGCTACTCGGGCAGATTTGTATCGCCCGGCCCCAGCGACCGTTGCATGCGTACGCTATCGACCCAGCGGCCGAACTTAAAGCCAACCGCCGTCATCTGACCGGTTGGCACGAAACCGTGTTTGGCGTGCAGTCCGATCGAGGCCTGGTTGGCGCTATCGCCGATCACCGCGATCATCTGCCGGAAACCGCGCTCGGTACATTTGGCGATCACCTCCGACAATAGGGCCGACCCAATCCCGGAACCCAGCGCATGCGGTGCGACGTAAACCGAATCCTCGACGGTGTAACGATACGCCGAGCGGTCGCGGAAGGGACTGGCATAGGCGAAACCTTGTATGGCGCCGTCCGTCTCGGCGACCAGATAGGGCAAGTCATGGCCGCGCGCCACGTCGCGCCGGCGCGAAATTTCGGCGTTGTCGGGCGGGACTTCCTCGAACGACGCCAACCCGTGGTTCACATGATGGGCATAGATGGCCTGGATCGATGGCAGATCGTTTTCGGTCGCGTCGCGGACGGTAATGCGGTCCGTGTCGGGGGCGCCGGGCAAGGCGTGTGGCCGGGTGCTGATGGCTACGCGGCGAGCGCTTGCGGCTCGAGGCCGACGAGGCGCTCGGTCAACCGGGACATGTCCGCGACCACCTTGGCCATTTCGGGCGCGCGGCTATAGGTGGGCTCGTGCATGTAAAGCCCGCGATTGATCTCGATTTGCAGGGCGTGCACCCCCTGATCCGGGCGGCCATAGTGGCGGGTGATGAAGCCGCCTGAATAGGGCGCGTTGCGCACCACGCTATAGCCCATCGAGCGCAGGGTTTCTTCGACCATCACGGTAAGCGCGCGCGAACAGCTGCGCCCGTGGGCGTCGCCCAGTACGAAATCCACCTGCCGCCGGCGGCCGGCGTCGTTTTCCATCGGTCCGCCGACCGAAGGCATGGAATGGCAATCGATCAGGATACAGTGATTGAACAGGCGCTTGGTGGTTCCAATGAGGTGATCCAGCGCCTCGTGATAGGGGCGATAGCAGCGCTCGATCCGCTCGCGGGCCTCGGTGAAGTCCAGTTTGCCGGCGTAAATTTCGGCGCCGCTGGCGACCACCCGCGCGATGGTTCCCAGACCCGCGGTGACCCGGGGCGAGCGCTTGTTGACGAAGCCAGGCAGAGGCCCTTCGAACATCGTGGGATCGAGCTCGTAGGGTTCGCGATTGGGGTCGACGAAAGCGCGCGGGAACAGGGCTTTCAGCAATTGGGCGCCGTAATAGGGGGCTTGGGCGAAAATCTCATCGACGAAACTGTCTTCCGAACGTCGGATCGCTTGCTTGTCGAGGCATGTCGCCGCCAGGAAATCCTCTGAATATTGACGCCCGCTATGGGGGGACGAAAAGATCACCGCCGCCGTTTGTCTCGCCGGTGCCAGAATCTCGATCGCTTGATCTGCATCGATGCGGGTTTCTTGGTCCATGACCCTACTGATTAACCAAATCCGAGCGCCGTGTCATCCCCAGCCAAACGCCGAAACGCTGGATAACCTTTGCTAAGCAGCGGCTTGGGATTAGAGGTATTAATGTATGATTATAGGTAACTTTGTTTGAGGCTTCATTATTTCGCAAGAAGTGGCGATTAGCGTATGAATAGATAGCAGTGAGGCCGCGAGTGGCTGCCACGGTTAAGAACATGTGAAGGGGATCGCCACGCCATGGCGCGCATTCTGCTGGCTGAAGACGATACATCGATGCGGGAGTTTCTGACACGGGCGCTGGAGCGCAGCGGCCATGAGGTGGTTGCCGTGCCCGATGGGCTGGCGGCGCTGCACGAGGTCCACGAGCGCCCGTTCGAATTGCTGATCGCCGACATTGTCATGCCGGGTATGGATGGCATCGAATTGTCGCACCAGGCCAACAAAGTGAACGCCGATTTGAAGGTGCTGTTCATCACCGGGTTCGCCGCCGTCGCCATGAACGCGCGCGAGGAAATGGGGGCGACCAAGGTTTTGTCGAAGCCGTTTCATCTGCGCGAATTGGTCGACAATGTCGACCGTATCCTCTCCACCGGCCTCTGACATTGGCGCGGCCCGCTGCCCCCGGTGGCGCTGGGTGGCGCAGGCTTGCCATCAAACCTAGGGCGTTGTAAGACGCGCAAAGGCTTGTACCGCGCAGATTAGCGGCATCCAGCCCGCAACGGTGGGGCGCGTAGCTCAGCGGGAGAGCACCTCGGTGACATCGAGGGGGTCGTAGGTTCAATCCCTACCGCGCCCACCAATTTCAAGCACTTAGACATAGGACACGCTGCTCGAAATCAAAAATGTAACAAAACGTGTAACAAAAGTTATTTCGTGGATAGAATAAAAACGGCGGATTTCTGCGGATTTTTAGTGTGATCGATTTCGACGCTCGAACGTTAAACATCGCGACTGTCAATGAGTGACGAAACCCAACCACCTGTGGGACAGCAATTCAGGCATGTCTATCTTGAGCGCGGCGAA
>SMVB01307932.1_pt1 | contig 17280 bp, 16 predicted proteins | sample 2456461 | NCBI WGS metagenome assembly SMVB01 (sample SAMN11095934, study PRJNA526329) | marine sediment metagenome | biome: Marine sediment; feature: Surficial sediment; material: Deep marine sediment; isolation source: Hadal surficial sediment | place: Pacific Ocean | collected 2014-05 | depth...
CTGGTCTTCATTCTTCTGCTGGGTAACGCGAATAGTGCGTTGGTCTATACCCTGGCGTTAATCATCTTCAACGCCGCATGGAATTTCAGCCTGCCTTACCAGATGGATTTGATCTCACGGGCAGATGCCAACGCGCGATATATCGTTCTGATCCCCGCCGCGCAAACTATGGGCGGCGCTGTCGGTCCGGCCATCGCCGGGCCGATTTTGATGTCTGGTGGCGTCACCGGCGTCTACGTCCAACTGGTAGTCTGCATCGGTGTCGCGTTTTTGCTATACGCCCTGTTGGCCAACGGACTGAGCCGCCATCACGCGACCGGGTCGCGGCTATAAATCAGCAGGCTGCGACACAAGCCGAAAACACTGATCGCCAACCAACTGAGCTCAATCATCAACCCGGAAAGATTGAAATCAATATACAAAGAGATGCACAAAAGACCCGCACCAACACCGTTGATAACAGAATAAGGAATACACCGACGTTACCGACAAAATCGTGCCACTCATAAATCATGCAACTGGTCTCCCTGAAACAAGACTTGCCAACCGGAATGCGGGGTATTGGAGAGCATATCATCCCGCAATTGTTGCAGATCTTCTGCTCTGCCAGTGGCATCTTCGCGCATGGCTATGGCAAAACTGTTAACGCAGACAAAATTACCAGTCGCGCCATTTGAAGCGGACACATCTATTGTAGAAATGGCACCTTATGAACACTTTACGAACTGGCTAGCCATGCTCGTCACCCAGGGTATGACTGACATGATCAGTGCGCAGTGTCCGGGATAAAAACGATCCGATCCCCACTGAAGGTTCCCAGCCACAGGCCGTCCTCTGCATCTATCGCCACCGTGGCTCCGGTAAAGCCATCTATCGGCTTTTTTATCGCCAGTGTCTGTGCCGTCATATTTTCGGGATCGACTTCAGCGACTTCCCACTCATCCATGCACAACGGTTCGCCACAATCTGGATTCGCGGACAAACGGTGGCCCACGGCGTAGAGCGTGCCCCGTTTTGACCAACGCAGATTGTCGACCCGAAAGCTCATTTTCAGTGTGCTTTCATGGCTTAAACCACCATCGGCGCCACGTCCGAATCGCGACACTTCGCCGCGCCCCCAGGAGGCCACCCACACGGTGTTGCCATCGGCGGACACTTCGATGCCGTTAGGACCGGACATCTCAGTATTCTCCAACGCGGAAATCACACCACCAGGATGCCACTCGTACAAATATCCTGTGATGTCTCCGGCGAAGATATCACCAGAGGCTTCAGGGCCTTCACCGGTGATGCGTGTGGTGATAAACCCACCGTCCGGCAGTGGCGCTACCGAATTTATAGAGGCATGCTCAGGCATCTCGACACATCCCACCCAGGTGACACTGGGTTTCTCACCACCAGCGTCCACTTCGAATATCTCCACCGCCTCGCGAGCGCCATGACTGGTGACATAAAGCCGGTGGATACCTTCGCCAATGGCGCGGATAGCCAAACCGTGTGCGGAAAAATTGGCGGTGTCTAGCTCACCGGGGCAAGCGCCAAATTCCTCTTTGTTCCAACGATGCTTCGGAGATTCCCCAGGGTACAAGTCCTCATAGCGGCGATGGGCCGGATCAAGCAGATACATGTGCCCTGAAATCCCATCACCGGACATGCCACTGGCAATGATCCAGGACGTACCTTCTACCCGTACCAGGTCTTCTGCATTTTGCGGGCCGCAAATGAAGATCATGCCCTGTTCTGAGACGCATGCCTCGTGATGATTGGCCAGTGTGCTGTGAGTAACAAGCGTACCCATCATAAACAGCAGCACCGCCGACACGCCACACTGCCGCCTTGCTAGTATTTTCATAAGATCCTCCCAAAGGCGATCAATATAGTCCGTCATGGGGTCAGGCGAAAGTGATACCAGGTAAAGGCAGAGATCACAATCCATACACCTGAGCGCAGGACCATGGCTGACATGGTACGCGTTTCATATTCACCCCCGTTGAGCACATGCAGACCTAAGGCGGCAAAAATGGCAAGCGTGGAGACCGTGACTAATAGCGACTGCCAGACAGCCAGACAGCCGAAGGCCGCGATAGCCACAGGGCAATAGCGGTGACCACATAGATAAAACCCGCGCCAAAATTAAACCACAGCACATAAGGCACATAGTGCCCAGCGGCCTGACGAGCCTCACCATCTATAAAAAAGCACGGAACCACCAGAGGTAATTGTTAACAAGCCAAACACACCGGCCAGCAGTGAAAAGACCCAGATACTGATTGTGCGTTGTGAATTTATTGTTGGCATGCTGAGCCTCCCTTTGCTATCCCGAATGTTAATACGTACATTTCCCTAGCGATTCTTGCACTGTTAAGGAACACTCTAGAAAGTCGAGGATCATACAAACTCTTAAGGCAAACGATGAAACTCAATGCCTTGGGATTAGCAGGCAGTAGCGCACTGGCGATTGCAGCCATATGGACTCTGTGTAGCTTGATGGTGATGGTTTTTCCATCTGCTATGGCCGAGGTGACCGGACACATGATTCATGCGGAACTTAAAGATTTTCAGTGGACGCTGACATTTTCAGGTTATCTAGTTGCCTTAGTAGCCTGGAGTGCTTGGGCCGCAGTTACTGGCTGGCTGATCGCCATTTTCTACAATCTATTTGTCGCTGACTGAAATTCTGTTTACCCGCAAACTACCCGCTGAGGGTTCGGTCTAACAAAAGCTCTACAACGGCTCCGCCAAGCCAGGAGCCAAGCCCGATAAACAGGTATGCCAAGAATTTCAGTAGACCGGCAGCATTGATTGGCCATTCTCGTATTCCTTCGATTAACTGGTAATAGGAGATTAGATTCGCCAACAAGTAGGGGTTCTGCTGGGATGCGGTATCACCACCACCCCGACTGTGACTGCAATGCCCAGCCAGTTGCGCACGACTAACGAATGCCTTGTTCAGCAGCGATCTTTGCCATCTCTACATAGTCATCTGCAGAAACAGGCAACACGCCACCGATACCCACCGGCGCGCCAAACCGTTCGAATCCGCTGTTGAGCGCCTCGATTAACGCTTCTTTAGGGACCCTCGTTTGGTTACCCACGATGAAAGGTGGGGCCGGTGCTGGATCACTTTGGTCGATTATGGTAATTCCCGTCGAGTCGAGATGCAGCCAACTCAACGCATCTATGGCCGCCAGATCAGCACGGCCCTCGCGCAAGGCAAGCAGGCTTTGCGCATGCGAACCACTTTCGAAAATGGACACCTCACCGTAGCCGTTTGCTGCCAGCCAGATTTTGATCGCAGTATGACCCGAGTGCGAACAATGATTGTTGATAACAACTCGCGGGGAATCCATGTTCGCTGACTTACCAGTGACGATGTAGCTGAAATAGCAGCCCTTCGACACATCAAGTGCAGTCATATCGGGCGCAGCTATGGGTACTACATGCCTCGCGTGGGGTCGACACAAGTCCAAACCGCAACACTGACTCAGCGTCAGTTCTTTGAAATTAAAAAGCTCCCGGTAGGGAATGTCGTGACTCAGCGTCTCCGGCAGTGTTCGAATGCCCTGAGCTGACAGCAGCGACCTTGCTTCGCGCCAAACTGCATCCAACGACGCGCGTGTTTGCGGAAAGCTGTACCAAGGTAAGGCCGCAAATTTAATCAGCTGATATCGCTGGCCGAGTGACGCTCGGGCACACGCTCCTCTTCCGGTCCCCAGGCCCGGTTAACGCGCCGGCCACGCTGCACCGCAGGACGTTCCATAATTTCTTCTGCCCATCGCACAACGTTGGTGTACGAGGTTACGTCAAGAAACTCGCTCGCCTCATAGATATTGTTTAACACCACTGCGCCGTACCAGGCAAAGTTCGCCATATCTGAAATATTGTAATCGTCGCCACACAAATACTGGCGCGACGAAAGGTTCCGGTCCAGCACATCGAGCTGCCGCTTCACTTCCATGGCATAACGATTTATCGGATATTCAAGTTTCTCCGGCGCATACGCATAGAAATGGCCAAAACCACCGCCCAGATAAGGCGCACTGCCCATCTGCCAGAATAGCCAGGACATGCACTCCGCCCGCTGGGATGGATCTTTGGGCAGAAAGGCATCGAACTTTTCTGCCAGGTAAAACAATATCGCACCGGATTCAAAGACTCGGGTCGGCGGCGAGGTACTATGGTCTACCAGCGCGGGGATCTTGGAATTCGGATTCGCAGCGACAAAGTCGCTACCGAACTGATCTCCTTCGCCGATGTTTATCATGTAGGCATCGTACTCAGCGTCACTCTTGCCTAGTGCAAGTAGTTCTTCCAACAACACCGTGACCTTTACGCCGTTTGGCGTTGCCAGAGAATAGAGCTGTAACGAGTGCTTGCCGACGGGCAATTCTTTGTCGTGGGTGGCACCCGCTATGGGTCGGTTGATGCTGGCAAACTTACCGCCGCTTTCTTTATCCCAGGTCCAGACTTTGGGTGGGGTATATGTAGATGAGTCAGTCATAAATGGTTCTTTCTATATTTTTGTCTTGAATTCAGGCAGCCAGGGCAAGCTCAGGAAATTTTCCAGCATGGGAGATATGCCATTGCGCGCGCAACTCTTCAACGTCGCGGTGATAGACAGAATCCCAATCCATGCCGAACAGGCAATCTGCGGCACTACCCATTTCGTAACCTTGTACAAATGCACGCATGTGGGTAGCCACAGCATCCCGATCTGTCCAAACCGTTCTTAACATCAGAATTGCACTGAAAAAGGCGATAAAAGAAAACTTGGGGAGTTGACCCATATAAAAACCGGCAACGCCAAATTCTCCTTCAAGGTTGTAGTAAAACCCCGTCATCAAATGCCACAAGTCGTGGGTTTCATATGCGTAGGCCATCAACCAGTCACCATCGTCTTCCGCTGGCATGCGCTCAACCAGATTGGGATCAATGCCACGCTCTCGCGCCGCTAGCGCGAAGGTATGACCTAAGGACCCCGCCGGCAATGCCGCTAATGCATCCAAGTCGATTTCCTTCAGACGTTTGCGTGCGCGCATCAGTCTGGCGACATCTGGCGACGAATCGGCGGCTTCTTTCGCCAGCAGGTCCCAGCGTGCAATCTTGCGCCCCCAACGAGATCGATTGAAGGCAAATTCAACAATAGCCGCTTCTTCAACATTTGCGTTGGTGTCTTCGGAATCTCGTAATACCCGCCACAGCGCTAGTGAAGTGCGGAAGACACCCTTGGGCTTGTAGCTGTATTTTTTTGCTGAGGCGCTTGTCTGTTCGTTCATTACTAACTCACGCCTTTGGTCTAGCGAAGTTCCGAGCCTACCACTATTGTAAGGAAGTTTTCGAACCAGGAAATATTTACGTCAAGATCGTATGGTTATGAGGTTATACAAACGGGAATAGAAAAATGCACCCACTGAAACTCGCCATCTTCATCAGCCTGGGCATGTTCGCTGCAACTGCCATCGGCCAGCAAGCAAGCTCTAACATGCTGCTCCAACAAACCCTGTCGGGTTTACCGAACAGTGAAGGAATGATGGTTACCGTGGACTATCCGCCTGGTGTTGCCTCACCCATTCACCGGCACAACGCACACACTTTCGTCTACGTTCTGGAAGGCGCTGTGGTCATGCAGGTGGAGGGCAGCCCAGAGGTTGTGCTGTCTGCAGGCGAAACATTCTACGAGACCCCTGAAGACATTCACCTCAAATCGGCAAATGCCAGCGACACCGAGCCAGCCAAAATACTGGTGTTCTTTGTGAAAACCACAGGCGCACCACCAACCGTACTGGTGGATTAACTCACCGGTCAGCTCACCAGCTGTTTCTGCGCTCACGAAGCGCAAGGAACACTTGCTTATCGTTGCCCGCGCCTAACGACAATGACTTCAATATCTCCGCATTTTCCAGACGGAAAAAAGTGTTGAACTTGCGTTCGTCGCCAATGCTGGTATTCAGTGGGTTCACCGCCGGGTCGACAAGCCGTACTTTTTCCAGCCACTGCTGGGCTTCACCGTTCGACGGCTCGAGGTTCAGAGTGAACTGCAGATTGTTCTCCAGATAGTCGTGTCCGGGATACACCACCACATCGTCACTTAGGGAGTAGAACTGTTGAGTGATGGTTTCGTACATCACCCCCGGGTCGCCGCCGTTGTGACAATTGCCGACACCGGCATTGAACAGCGTATCACCGGTAAAAACCGCCTTCTCAACCCCGGCTTCCAGCACCACGAAACACAAATGTGCAAACGTATGTCCAGGCGTATCCAGCACCTTTAACTGGGTACCGTCGTCAAGCTCAATGAGTTCGTGAGCACTCAATGTACGAGTCAGCCCGGGAATCTTACCTTTGCCATTCTCATGGGCCCAGACTTCACAGCCATGCTGTTTTACCAACGCCTCATTACCTTGCGTGTGATCCCAGTGTTCGTGGGTGTTGATGATGGCCGTCAAACTGAGTTTGTGCTCATTGAGTGCATCGTTTACCTGGTTTTCATCCCACGGGTCTAACACCAGGCACGATGCGTCTGCCAACTCGATCATGTAGGTAAAATTGCGCAACTGATTGTGCGTGTAGATTTGATGTATTTGCATACCGGGCCATTCCTTTGTCTTAAGTACCGATGCTAACGCGCCGCCGGCCTGTCGCCAACCAAGCAACCGTTTTTTGTTGGTCCTGCATTTGTTAGCCGCTGCCAAGCATGCGATTCTTGAGCGAGGTGAGAGCATTTGGTAATTGGAGGCTGACTGATGGCGGGTTTATTGAACGATAAAGTGGCAATTGTTACGGGCGCCGGTTCTGGCATTGGTGCGGCCAGCGCATTGCGATTCGCGGCCGAAGGCGCACGGGTGCTGGTGGCAGACATTCGGCGCCACAAGGCAGAACAAACTGTGGCAGATATTGCAGACAACGGCGGTGTGGCGAGCGCGTGTACCGTCGATGTTGCAGACGCTGCTTCTGTGGCCGCCATGGTGGACATGTGCATTGAACAGTTTGGTCGCATCGATGTGCTGTTTAACAACGCAGGAACCCTGCGCCCGGGTACTGCCGTAGATCTGTCTGTGGAAGATTGGGATCTGGTCATGGGCGTGAATGTGCGCTCGGTTTTCTTAGGTGCAAAGTACGCGGTACCGCATATGGAAGCGCAAGGTGGCGGCTCGATCATCAACACGGCGTCTATATCAGGGCTGCACGGCGATGGCGGGGCAGTGGTGTATGCGGCGAGTAAGGCCGCTGTCATTAATCTGACCCGCGCCCTGTCTACCGATCATGCTCGGTCCGGTATCCGGGTCAACGCGATCTGTCCGGGCACCATCGAAACCCCACCGGTACAACGGATGATGGCCGATCCCGTCGCGTTGGAGGTGAATCTTCGCGCCCACGCAATGGGCCGCCTGGGTCGCCCGGAAGAAATTGCAAACACGGCGGTGTGGCTGGCCAGCGACCAGGCATCTTTCGTCAGCGGGGAAGCGATCGTTGTGGATGGCGGACTGCGCGCGCAATCGCCGTTGGGCAAGATCGGTGATCCACGCCCGGCGCGGTTACGCTCTTAGGACAAACGTGGATTTGTGGCACCGGGTCAAAATGACGCGCTTCACCCGCTTGGGGTTGTTGATGATCTTGTAGAACGATTCGACGTATCGTTTCGAACTCTTTTTGCCGGCATCCGACAGATGGGGGAACGATTCAAACAAGTCGAGGATTGCCGCCTTTTTGTCGTTAAACAGTTGGATGTTTTGTTCGAGAAATTCGTTGTTGCGACAATAACCCCGGTAGCGGCGATCTCTTATGCTTCTCAGCCCCATCTCTTTATCTGGCTGTGCATATTTCGCGTTGACCAGACCGGTAAGGTCAAAGTCGTAAGGTATTGAAAACAGGCGCTCGCCCGTTGACGCAAACAGCTTGTAGTTGTGGCAGCATTCATCCGTACCGCCTGAGGTTGCGGACCAGTCTACGTTGCCGATAAGCAACTGAAACAAACTGCCTTGATTGAGATGCACACTGTCCAGATCGACGGCGGAGGTTTCTTCGATGGCAAGCGTTTTGAGACCAAGTCTTTTTGCTAAGCGCTTCTTGTGCTCAATAAAAAATCCGAACGCCCTACGCGATTTTCCCGCACGCTGCGTATCTTGATACGCCACGCGCACAAGACGCACGCGAAAACTTTTCGGCGTAATCAGATTGAATATCCGATAGGCCAGATATTCATTCAGCATATAACGTTCATAACGAACAATCGGATCGCATTGGGTAACCAGCTTCAATTTCGTCTGGTGCTCAAATAGAGTCCCTGCCGAGGCGGCTTTATCGAATACGATCCGCAGTGGCGGATAGAGGCAAACATCTCTTTTCAACCGGTAATTGCCTCTTACCTGAACCCTGATATCCAGCACAATCGCTTCGCCAGCCAGGGTTTTGAAGCCAAGGGAAGCCGGGTAGCTTGCGGACTTGTCACGATCATTGTGCAGTCTCTTCAACGGCGCACTGAGTGTAAGTTTAAGTATTTCGTCTGTCGCAAAGAGGGCATCGTCATGTGCATTTAAGGCCGGAGCTTCGTTGGCTTGTACAACAAGGTTTCCAACGATTAAAGCCACACTAAGAACCACCAGAACACTTTTCCGAAATAGAATCACCGTGTCTCCATTCGCTGTAACCTTTACACAGGGGCGTTGCCAACTTGAGTTCGCTGGTTTAGCGTAGCTGTCAAATATTACGACCAAATGTAAGAAAGGAAAATCATGATGAGAATTTTATGCGCCCTGCTGTTGTTCACGCCGTTAACTGCATTCGCCGCCGACAAGCCGACTGTTGCCGACCTTGCCTGGATGACCGGTAGCTGGGATGGCACCGGCGACAGCGTTTTGGAAGAAAACTGGGGGCTGCCTCGCGCCGGCACGATCGTTTCTCTGGTCCGTTCAACCGGCGCCGATGGCACCAGCATGGTTGAGATCGTGCACATTGAAGAGGCCAATGACACCCTGGAGCTCTATATTCAACAATGGGATGTGCCGTTCAGTCCTCGTTCTGCCGAGGCGCAGAAAATGACGATGCGCGAGATGACCGACAATTCCGTTGCCTTTGACGCGATCACAGAAGGCGGCATTAAATCCCTGAAATACATTCGTCTTGACCATGACAATGCCGACCCCACTGATGATGAGTTTCACATTGATGTGACCATCGCCGACGGGCAGAATTTTGTCATTAAACTGACGCCGCAAAAAAGATAACAGACAACGAGACCAGGGGGCACTGCAAAGGCGGTCTCTGATCAAACTGGCAGGCGCGAATATTCTCGAATGGCTTCCTCAGCAGTCACAAATATCGCGCCATGCTCAGCCAACTGCGTAATCAGTTTCTGCAACATTTTCATGCGGTGGCCTCTGCCGATGACAAAAGGATGGAACGTGTAGGTCATCACACCCCAATCCACGGTTTCGCGCATATACAAAAAATCATCCACCCAGTTGTCCAGCACCTGTCCAGCACTTCTCAAACCACCACCACGAAAGTACTCAAAATGCGGGAAATCATCTGTCGACCAACTGATCGGCAGCTCCCATAGCTCTGATTCGGGACCGAACTTCGGCGCACTGCCAGGCTCGACAACATCGCCGGTTCGCGCCCGGTAAGGTAGGCAGTCATGCCCCATCATGCTGCTGTCGTATACAAAGCCCTGATCGATCAGCAGGTCAACGCTGTTGGCGCTCAAGTCCCAGGCAGGAGAGCGATAGCCGCGAGCCGGTTGCCCGCAAATTCGTACGATGGCCTCATTGCCTCTCTTAAGCTGGTCGAGTTCTTCTTGCATGCTCAGACCGCCAGGGGAGATATGGTCGTAACCATGATGGCCAACCTCGTGGCCGGCTTCAGCAATCTGCCGGCATATGGGCTCGAAAGTATCGATGGTGATACCGGGTATGAACCAGGTTGCACGAATTTCCTTTTCGGCCAACAGTTGCAGCAATCGTTGTGCTGCAACCACGCCAAACTCACCCCTTGATATCGGTGTTGGCGTTGTCTGACCCATCGCCATCCACAAAGCGACGGTGTCAAAGTCGAACGTCAGACAGACTAAATGTCTCGCTGTTACATCCTGCATAAAGCGACCTCTTGTTATATGCCAAATCGAATCAAGCTACCGGACGACTAGACATCCGCTTAAGTATTAGCGACATTAAGGTATTTCGACGGTGCCTGATAACGCCTATGCACGCAAATCTTCATGTCAGTCAGAATTTTCAAATCGGTGCGGTCAGCCCACTTTTGTTCGGCGGCTTTCTGGAGCATATGGGCCGGTCGGTGTACGAGGGTGTTTACGATCCAGATAGCCCACTGGCTGATGAAAGGGGTATGCGCACTGACGTTATTGCGGCATTAGCCGAACTGGAACTGACCATCGTTCGCTACCCGGGAGGCAATTTTACCTCCGGCTATCACTGGCAGGACGGCGTCGGGCCAAAAGCGTCGCGGCCGACGGTGAGGGAGTTGGCCTGGCAAAGCATCGAGACCAATCAATTTGGCACCGATGAGTTTCTGGCCCTGTGCGGCGAACTCAACTGGCAGCCAATGCTCTGCGCCAATCTGGGCACCGGAACACCCGAAGAAGCCAGAAACTGGGTGGAATATTGCAACGCGCCGTCCGGCACCAAATATGCAGACATGCGCGTGAACAACGGCAATGAAATGCCGCATAACGTTCCCTACTGGTGTTTAGGTAATGAAATGGACGGGCCTTGGCAAATCGGTCACGTACCCGCCGAGCAATACGCGATACGCGCCCAACAAGCCGCCAAGATGATGAAGGATGTTGATCGAACGATCACCACCGTTGCCTGTGGTTCCTCAGGGCCTGCCATGCCGACCTATCTGGAGTGGGACCGCACCGTGCTCGAGCACCTGGGCGGCCTGGCAGACTACGTCAGCCTGCATCGCTATGTCGGCAATCCGCAAGACGATACCGCTAACTTTCTGGCGGTGAGCAACTCCATCGATCAACAGATCGAAGCGGTAGACGCATGTTGCCGCTATACCAGCCAGCGACATCGCTTATCCAAGCGTCCGTATCTTTGTTTTGATGAGTACAACGTCTGGTACAAGAACCGCAGCAGCGAAGACATGGATGGACGCGGAAAATTTGCACCACCGCTTATCGAAGAAGTCTACAACCTCGAAGATGCGTTGGTAGTCGCGGGGTTCTTAATGAGCTTTATACGCCACGCCGATGTCGTGAAAATTGCCAACATCGCACAACTGGTCAACGTCATCGGGCCAATTCTTACGCGCCAGGACGCGATGCTGAAGCAGTCGATCTTTTATGCCTTCCGCATGATTTCCTCTCGTAAAGGCGGCAACAGCTTGCGTGCCTACAGCGACGCTCCCTGCTATACGTCTCTTTCTCGCGGTGAGGCCAGCTACCTGGATCAAGCGGTCACGGTGGATGACAACCGGCTGAATCTGTTCTTAACAAACCGCTCAACCGAAGAGGAGATGAGCATCGAGGTCACTACCGACCTGGCACTGACCGAGGTGGCTTCAGCAGAAATACTCACAGCAACAGATGCCAAGGTCTGCAATGACTACCAACAGCCGGACAACGTGATTGCCCGCAAGCTGAGCGGCGTCAGCGTGACAGGTGGCACGGTGAAGCTTCGTCTACCGCCGCTGGCGTTTGCCGCGATCACCGTTGCAACGAGCGCAGTCAATGAATGACCACGACACCATCTTTCATCACCCATCGTACCCGTCGGCTAACTGCCTCGATATCAGTCAGGGGATCGCCTGCAACGGCGACGATGTCCGCCGTATAGCCCGCTTTCAGTCTACCCAGAGTGTGTTCCTGTCCGAGTAGGACCGCCGCATTAAGCGTGGCGGCATGGAGTGCTTGTGCAGGTGTCATGCCCGCCGCCACAAACCATTCCAACTCACGGGTATTTTGACCAAACATGCTCATGACGGCATCGGAACCCATGGCGATCCGCACACCGGCGGCATGAGCCAGCCGCAGCGTTTCGACGTTGTCCTGCACAAAGCGATGCAAGTCATCCGCTATGTTTTCATCGTAGCCGTACTCCCCCCGATGATCCGCGTAGTATCGATTATGGTCGATAGTGGGGACATAGAACGTCGCGGACTCGGCCCAGCGCTCTAAAGTTGCGGCGCTGACACCCACCGGGTGTTCTATGGAATCGACACCTGCACGTAATGCATCGGGTACCGCGGCGGGGCCATAGGAATGCAAAGCTACGCGCAGACCGGCAGCATGGGCAACGTCAGTCGCTGCTTTAATTTCAGGATAAGAAAAGATCTGCTTACCCGTCAGATCATCAGCACTGCCGGTGGATGCGAATATTTTTACCCAATCCGCGCCCGCCGCAACACGCTCATTGGCCAGCGTGGTGAACGCCGACACCAGATCCAGGGGCTGTCCGGGCAGCGCAGCAGGCAGTGATAGCGGATGAATGCCCATGCCCGCAACAAACAGTCTGGGCCCTTGCACCACACCACTGTCGATGAGCGCTCGCAGGTGATAGTCGACGCCGTCGAAAGCGCTTAAATCTCTGGCCGAGGTAACCCCGGCCTGCAACGTCAGTCGGGCGTTACGAATGCCGGCGACTAATCGTTCAGAAGCCGGCGAAGCAAACAGCTCTGCCCACGCATCACCGGCAGACTCACCGCGCAAGCCGTAAGTCATATGCACATGAACATCAATCAAACCCGGAATGCCAACCAGGTCATGCAGAACGATTAATCTGGCGTCAGGAAAGCGTGCGCGCAGATCATCGCCGACCTCAATAATAACGCCACCTTCGACAACAATTTCTCTGTGCGCCAGCGCTTCGCCAGTGCCGTCAATCAGCCGGGCAAATTGCAGCAAAGTCGCATTTCCATACGAAGCCGGTGTTAACCCGAACGTCATGGCGCAAATGACCAAACTGAGCAATATTCTGGCGAGGGTCATGTCACTGACTATTCGTTGCGAAGTAACTTGATGGTGTAGTTACCCGGCTTGTGTGCAGACACCAGACTTATCTGTTCTGTGACGCTCACAGTCGCTGGCGGACAAGCATGATGCCTGGCAACGCTAACATTCGTCACAACCTCCAGCCGACACTCAAAGGATCGCTGAACCAATGGTTCCAGGCAGGTCCTGGCTGCTGGATGTTCGTTGTCAAAGGCTAGATCGACTACCAAAGACGCCTCGCCGGCCGCAGCAACCGACTTAATTTCATTGCTGGAACCGCTGACGATAACCCCGCCTTCCTCACTGCCTATCGATTGCACCACCTCAACGATCTGAACATCGGCATCGAGATTGCTGGTCAAAGTGATAGTGGACTTTGTCCCTTCGATAACCAGTCTCCGGTTGCGGTTGGAATAGTTAGTACCTGCCTGTGAAAATTCAAATTGGGTATACGAACTGACCAGCACTATTTTTGCACATGCTTGTTGCGCCACCAGCACCTCTGCCGCTTTCTTTTCCGCCAGCGCGGATGCAAGCACCGATCTTTGCTCCGTATGACCAACTGACATGCCGTGCCGTTCTTCAAGAGCATCTATCAATGAGATCAGACTGCGTAACGCATCCACGCTCGCGTCTGAATTTTGCTGCTGGTTAAGACTGTGTTCGATCTCCTGGCTACGTTGGGTCAGGGCATATTGATTAAGTTCATTAATGGCCGCCACAACCTGTTCAGAACTCGAACCCACCGGCGGCTGGGCCAGCAGTTCGACGGCTGCCTCTGCCTGCTGATAGCCGGCGCTCAGGCCATCCGCACGAATGCTTTCCACCCTCGCGCGCACAGTCTGAGCTTGCAGGCGTTTTATGAGATTATCCATTTGGCGCAAACCGTCGAACAACACATCGGGATCTATCGAGGCAAATTTTTCTATCGACGCCCGTGTCCTGGTGGCGGCGTCCACCGTTTTGCTGGCCAATGCATTTTCCAACAACAGCTGGAAATCTGTCGCTGATGTTTCCGTCAGTTCATCTAACTTTGACTGAATCAGTTCACGTTCGTAATTAACGGCCATCGTCTGACTTAGATAACGACTATCCAGAGATTCCAGCATCAGCAACGCTGTGGTCAAAAACCCAGATCTGCTGCGCATGGATTTATCCGGGTCGGTACCCAACTGGCGAAAGTACGGAATATTCTGCGCAAGCTGTTGATTGAGCTGTAAGAACACAACCTCGTTGACAATCGATTCCTTGGCAACATATGCGGTGGACCAAGTCTGGCAATTATTACCATCTAGCCACTGCTCCTGACTTGCATACTCAACCGTGAGATCACTGACACGTGCCCTCGACTGGCTATTAAGCCCGGGATTATTTTCGACGAGAAAAGTATCAACCTTTGATTTCAACTGCACTAGCGCGACCGCTACGGAAGCATCCGCGATCACCACTCTGATTTCTTTTGAAGCTGCAGACTGCTGCCACTGTGGCGGACTGGTCTGACTGGCTGCACATTCGGTAGACCGGCTTTCGCTGCCGCCTGCGGGCTCGTCACCACCACTACACCCATAGGACAACAGCAGGCAGAGCAGGGTGGCTACTTTACGGCGAAGCATTCACGCCACCAGAACCGCTAATCAGTTGCATCAGGAAGGATTGGTCGAGCTGCAGCAGAGGTAGTTGTGCAACCAGCATGCCCCCCTCAACACGCTCCAGAGGTTCAAAACTATCTCCGATAATCAGCACATCACGCAGGGTTTCAAGTTGGAATTTCGCGAGTTGCTGTTTCTGCTGCACCAGCGAAACCAACGCTGGTATGCGCTCAAAGTAGTCTTGTTGAGCCGCAGTGCTTTGCAGCAACTGGTGCCAAACGTCAGCAATCGCCTGGTTGACCTTGATGATCTGCACATAGGACCGTTCCATGCGCCGTGCGTTGTCATCGCTGAGTTTGCCACTTCGCACCTCATCCCGGAGCCTGTTGCGCTGCTGGTTTATAGCCGCAAGGCGTCGATAGATGCGACTCTGGCTACCTTCCTTCATACCCGTGAGTGATGCCAGGCCGGTCAAGTTATGCTGCTGCAGAACCGCAATTACAGAGCTGGAGATCTCATACACGTGAGCCGCCTGCTGCATGTACAGCGCGCGTGTGCGCATTGGATCTTGCGTTGTCATCGCTTCGTCGATCAGCTTGTTATTAATTGTCTCGAATATCTGCATGGCGAGATAGACGCGCAAAATGCTGGCATTATTTTCGCCCACCGCCGAGATGATCGTCTCTAATCTGGCAGCAGCAGCAGCGGGCAGGTTCTCAGAAAACAGCTTGGCATCGGCATTGTTCAGCAATCTGGAGCGGCGCTCATACTCAATCGCTCGCGCGGCTTTTTCGAACCCTTGCAGCAGTTGGGTTTGCAGCCGCTGGAAGCTCTTTGTTATATCCGCAGGCACATCTGTGAAGGAGCGCGCTAAATCCGAGGTGACTGTACCCGAGATATTACGCGCGTCTTTTGAGTTTGTGCTTTGCGCCAGGTCGTGAAGGCTCGCAACATCCCGTTCCACGTCTGTGGCCAGCATTTCGAACTGATGTTCGATGCTGTTCTGCACATCTGCATCCACACCAGAGATTTGAGCCGCCACACTACAACTGGCGAACATGAGGAAACTGAAGGTAAGCCAGTTACGTTTCACTTCTGCGGTAAGCCATAACGGTTGGCAAGCAGGGCATATCGTGGGTCCGCACGGAAATCTGCAGAGACGCCCGAACCCAACAGCTCAATATCCAAAGATAGGAAGTCGCCTGCCTGGGCCAGCCGCTCAAAGGTTGCAAAAGCTTGATCGGAATTCTCCAACAGCATCCATATAGGCCACTGCAGTCGCGGTATGACTGAACCGTTGGCTATCGCGGCTTCGAATGCGACCGAAGCCTGGTCGCGATGGCCCGGGTCGACCACACCCTTGACCACAGTTGCAACCCAATCGCTGGCCAGGCCAAAGCTTTCATGTACCTGAGAGAGCGCTCGTATGGATTCTTGCTCTTTTTTTTGTAAAGCCAACAGCAACAGTTTTCCTGGGTTACCCAGATCCTGGAGGCCGAGCCCATCACCAATGCGATAGTGGCGTTCCGCTTCAGCAAGTGCACCTCGCCACAGATAGGTGACCGCCAACAGCGCATTGACATTAGGGGAGTGGGAATCAAGGTCCCAAGCTCTTTTTGCATAGGCTATTGCACCGTCGACATCTCCTGTCGAGGCCAACATTTGCGAATAAAAACCATGTATCTCTGCGCTGTTCGGCGCTTCCAGCAATGCCTGCTCGAAAAGCGTTCGGGCATCGTCCCACTGCCACCTTCGCAAAGCGATATAGGCACGAATACCTGCCACCTCGCCGGAAAATCCCGGCGCAAGTTTTTCAACTCGCTGCAAAGCGAGCTCAGCAAGTTGGAATGCCTCTGTTTCAGCCCGGTTCGCATAGGTTGGTAATGTCACATATACATAGGCCAGAGACAGATGCGCTCTAGCGAAAGCCGGTTGTGCATCTACGACCTGGTTGAAGAGTTGAATACTTTCATCCATGGAGCGGGCGCCACGCTGCTGCATCAACAGGCTACCGCGCAGAAACCGGTCATATGCTTGTGCGGGTAGTTGGGTCTCGGTAAACGGTTCGATACGAACACCCTCATCCGGCAAGGTTTCGTTTATCACACGAGCGACTGCGGCGGAAATAGCCTGGTGGGTGCGCAACGCGCTGTCCATGGCAAAAGGATAGGTTTCTGTCCACAGCATTTCTTCGCCTGGTCGCGCAAGCACAACCTGCAGATAGCCGGTGTCACCTTGCAATTGCAGATTGCCTTTGAGAGTTAAATCCACAGCTCGCCCGGGCCGACTGCTGCTGCTTTCATCTGCACGGTCCGATCCTCGATAAACAACTTGCAGACCCGTCGACCTGGCCAGGTTATAACGTACCTCGTGCGCCAATGACTGCTGCAGGTGTTTACGCGAGTCGGGCAAATCTGCGCTGAATGGGTAAACAGCAATGCGCAACACCGGCGGCCCCAGGATCTCGAATTCCGTAAAATTTTCCAAGGGAATTTCAGCACCTGAGCCCTGCACCGATTTTGTAGCGGCGGGCGGTTGATCTGTTGCACGCGCAAACAACAGATATATGCCGACTATCAAAACCAAGCCAGCTAACCCCCAAGCCAACCGGCTCAACGGTTGCCTGGGGACCTCGTTTGCTTGTATCTCCGGCAGCGAATTCTGGTCCGGGGCAGGTAGTTGGCGCGGAAAGGTCTCGTCAGGGTCAGGTTCATCAAGTGCATCTTGCAACGCCGC
>SMVB01156231.1_pt1 | contig 17279 bp, 15 predicted proteins | sample 2456461 | NCBI WGS metagenome assembly SMVB01 (sample SAMN11095934, study PRJNA526329) | marine sediment metagenome | biome: Marine sediment; feature: Surficial sediment; material: Deep marine sediment; isolation source: Hadal surficial sediment | place: Pacific Ocean | collected 2014-05 | depth...
CATATTGTGTAAGGAAACAGGGGCTTGGTGCTGCCAAGTAGTTCACATAAAGCAAATTACATTGGTGGCAGCGTCAGCCCGAATAAGTACGAAAACGCCCATATGCAGCATGGCCGTCCGATGAAGGATAGGCGGGTTCCCGGCCTCAATTTTCGGTACACTACCGCCGCTACGGTCGTTCTGGCCCGATAATTTTGACTTCGAAGGCACTATGAGCAAAAAGAGTATTTACAAGGTCATATTCATGAGCCAGGGACAGGTCTACGAGATTTATGCTCGTCACGTCGGCCAGGGCGCTTTGTTTGGTTTCGTTGAGGTCGAGCAGCTGGTATTCGGTGCCCGGAGCACGGTATTGGTCGATCCTTCCGAGGAAAAAATCAAATCGGAGTTCGAGGGCGTTACTCGCACCTACCTGCCGATGCACTCGATCCTGCGTATCGACGAAGTCGAGAAAGAGGGCGCAGGCAAGATTTCCAAAATCGAAGGTAACGTGACGCAGTTTCCAGTGCCTGTTTACACGCCCAACACGCCGTCATCGAAATAAGCAGAAACCATGCTTGAACTGAATGGCCAGTCCGCATTGTCGGAATTTCGCCTGGCCAAGATTCTCGATGCACTAAAAGAAATAGACAACGATGTGTCCGGTCTGGACGCGCGATATACCTATTTTGTCGACGTCGAGGGCAACTTGTCCGAGGATCAGCGCGGCAAACTTGGTGGCTTGTTGCTCGCCAATGATCCGGTAGTGGAGTTCTCCGCAGATTCGAAATTAATATTCGCAGTACCGCGCCCCGGCACAATATCACCGTGGTCGAGCAAGGCGACCGATATTGCGCATGCGTGCGGCCTGGATACAGTGCGTCGCATCGAACGCGGCATCGCGTATGCCATTGAAGGGAGCGACAAAGTCAAACTGCTGGCACCCGCTCTATACGATCGGATGACTGAGTCGGCATTGTTTGCGAGTAAAGATGCCGGGATGTTATTCGAATCGCACGAGCCGGCCCGACTCGCCTTGGTGCCTTTGCTTGAAGAGGGACCGGATGCGCTGCAGCGCGCAAATACGGAGCTCGGACTGGCATTGTCCGATGACGAAATCGAATACCTGTGCGAAAACTACCGAAAGCTAAAGCGGGATCCGACGGATGCCGAATTGATGATGTTCGCCCAGGCGAATTCCGAGCATTGCCGCCATAAGATATTCAATGCCGACTGGATTATTGACGGCGAGGCGCGGTCCGAAAAACTCTTCGACATGATCAAGAGCACGACGGCAAAAACGCCGGAAGGCGTCATCTCGGCATATTCTGATAACGCGGCCGTTATCGAGGGCTCACGTGGCGAACGCTTGATTGCCGACAGCGACGATCGGCGTTACCGGTATCACGACGAGCCGATTCATATTTTGCTGAAAGTCGAAACGCACAATCACCCGACCGCTATTTCGCCATTTCCGGGCGCAGCAACGGGATCCGGTGGCGAAATACGCGACGAGGGTGCGACCGGGCTCGGTGCCACGCCGAAAGCGGGGCTCACGGGCTTCACGGTGTCGCATTTGCGAATCCCCGGCTGGCCACAACCCTGGGAATCGCCATTTCCACACCCCGACCGTATGGCGACACCGCTGGAAATCATGACAGATGGCCCATTGGGTGGTGCTGCATTTAACAACGAGTTTGGGCGGCCGAACTTGCTTGGCTACTTCCGAACGTTTGAAAGCGCGCTTCCGGGACTGCCCGAGACCGAGATTCGTGGCTACCACAAGCCCATCATGATTGCGGGTGGCGTCGGTAATGTGCGCGAAGAACACGCGGTCAAGATCGATGTGCCGGCTGGCGCGAAGATAATTGTGCTGGGCGGACCCGCGATGTTGATCGGACTGGGCGGCGGCGCTGCCTCCAGTTTGGCCAGTGGTACCAGTAGCGAGGACCTGGATTTCGCATCCGTGCAGCGCGGCAATCCCGAAATTGAAAGACGTGCACAGGAAGTGATCGACAGCTGTTGGTCGAAGGGCAAGCGCAATCCAATCCTGCTGATTCACGATGTTGGCGCAGGCGGCCTGTCCAATGCCGTGCCGGAGGCCGTCGATCATAGTGGTCATGGCGCGGTTGTCGAGTTACGCGATGTTCCAAATGCCGAGCCGGGTATGTCGCCGATGGCGATCTGGTGCAACGAGGCACAGGAACGCTATGTGCTGATCATCGCGACAGATCGCACGGCGGAGTTTGCGGACATCTGTACTCGAGAGCGTTGCCCACACGCAGTCATTGGCACGCTGACCGATAACGGGCAACTTGTCGTTACGGACAGAGAATTCGGCAACACCGTAATCGACATGCCAATGGAAATGCTGCTGGGAAAAACGCCGAAGATGACGCGCGATGTAGTGCGTGTTGCGCCAGTCCGCCAGGAAATCGACTTGTCCGATATTGAACTAACGGATGCCGTGTTTCGTGTGCTGCGTTTCCCTGCCGTCGCAGACAAATCGTTTCTGATTCACATCGGCGACAGAACCGTTGGCGGCTTGAGTGTGCGCGACCAGTTAATCGGGCCCTGGCAGGTACCTGTCAGCGACGTAGCGATTACTGCAAGTAGTTTTGAAAGCAAAACCGGTGAGGCGATGTCGATGGGCGAGCGTACGCCGTTGGCAACGCTCAATGCGCCGGCATCAGGGCGCATCGCTGTCGGCGAGGCCATCACCAATATTGCAGCGGCCGCGATAGACGACTTAAGCAAAGTTCGACTGTCGGCAAACTGGATGGCCGCGGCAGGACACCCCGGCGAGGATGCGAACTTGTTCGACACCGTTAAGGCCGTTGGCGATGAGCTGTGCCGGGAATTGGGAATCGCCATTCCGGTTGGCAAAGACTCCATGTCGCTGCGTACCCGTTGGCACGAAGAGCAAATCGAGTACCAGGTAGTGGCTCCGGTTTCACTAATCATATCTGCGTTTGCGCCGGTGACCGACGTGCGTCGCCACCTCACGCCGCAAATGAAGCTGCTGGACGAGCCCGGTCATCTTTTGTTGATTGATCTGGGCGAGGGATCCAACCGGCTCGGCGCCTCGGCGCTTGCCCAAGTCTATGAAAGAGCAGGTGGGCGCACTCCGGATCTCGATAGCCCGGTTCTACTCAAACAGTTTTTCAAGGCAATTCAGAGTCTTAGTGAGGCGGGCCTGATCGCTGCCTATCACGATCGGGCGGACGGTGGGCTGCTGGCGACGGTTGTCGAGATGATGTTCGCGGGCCATATGGGAGCAACCTTGAAACTGGCCGGCTCGGAGACCGACATGTTGTCGCAGCTTTTTTGCGAAGAGCTGGGTGCGGTATTACAGATCGGCCACAGCAATCTCGCCAATGCGCAGGCGATGCTGGAAAGCTTCGGTGTCGCGTGGGTCGAGATCGGCATGGCAGACGCGGCGGAGCAATTGACCGTCTATAACGACGACGAAGTTGTACTCAGACTGGATCGCATCGAGATGCAACGCGCCTGGTCTGAAACCAGTTTCCGCATCCAGGCGTTGCGCGACAATCCACAAACGGCAGTCGAGGAGTACGAACAAATTCTTGATGCAGACAATCCCGGGCTGACTGTGAATCTTGGTTTCGATCCATCGGAGGATATTGCAGCGCCCTTCATTGGTGGCGCCAAACCGAAAATCGCGGTGCTTAGAGAGCAGGGCGTCAACAGCCAGCACGAAATGGCGGCGGCTGTTATGCGGGCCGGATTTGACGCATACGATGTTCACATGAGCGATCTGCTGGATGGGCGTCAATCACTTGCGGATTTTCAGGGACTGATTGCCTGCGGCGGATTTTCATTCGGCGACGTGCTTGGTGCCGGCGGTGGTTGGGCGAAATCAATACTGTACAACCCCGCGGTCAGGGATCAGTTCGCCGCGTTTTTTGAGCGAAGCGACAGTTTTGCACTCGGCGTTTGTAACGGCTGCCAGATGATGTCGCATTTGAAGGAACTGATTCCCGGCGCGAGCCACTGGCCGGCATTCCTGCGCAATCGATCGGAGCAGTTCGAAGCGCGATTGAGCCTGGTTGAGGTAATTGAAAGCCCATCATTATTTCTTGGCGAAATGGCAGGTTCGAGAATGCCCATCGCAACGTCGCATGGCGAAGGCAGGGCGGTATTTGCGAGCGCGCAATCAGAATCGGCAGCGCACGTTGCGCTGCGCTACATCGATAATTACGGCTTTGTTGCCGAGAAGTACCCGGCAAATCCCAACGGCTCAGTTAGCGGAGTCTGTGGCCTGAGTACGGATGACGGTCGAGTCACCATTATGATGCCGCACCCGGAGCGCGTTGTGAGAACCACGCAAAATTCCTGGCACCCGGAAAACTGGGGAGACGACGGGGCATGGATGAGGATGTTTCGGAGTGCGCGAGTGGCGGTGGGTTAGTGGCGTAAATCATTAAAGGGGTCGGATCCAATTAAAAATCAAAAAAGGGGTCGGATCCAATTTTTAATTGGATCCGACCCCTTTATTGATTTACGGATGGCGCGATCGAATTACGCAGACAGCCTCAACCCAACATACCATCCTGCACAAACAACCTTCGAACCTTGATCGCCCGCGTGAGCTTTCCACGCCGAACGAACGATTGATAAAACATATCCTTCAGCACTTCCAGCAATATCCCTGCCTGCGCCCGGTTAAGAACCGGCAACGACTCCTCATCTGTCGTATCAAACAGCACTTTCTTTATGGGATCGAAACTGTCGTCATCGATCTGTGCGATGTCCTGCGCCACCATCGCGTCGTCGAACGCACGTAATTTTCCGCCTTCGCCCATCGCCCGGAATGCGCTTATTGCCGATCGTCTGCACATGGACGCAAACGCGTTGAAGTTGTTATGTGCGTAACAGGACAATGCTTCACGAAACAAAACTTCGGTGTGCTTCGGCAAATACGAGAATGCGAATCGTTCTTTCGGCCGTTCGAGCTCAATAAAATTCTGGTAAAGCTCGACTTTGTCTTCGAAGTATTGTTTCACTGCGAAACGCAGGAAGATCGGTGCACGACACGCGTCGCATTGGTAGACAAGGCCGATGTGTTTTGGCCGGGTTTTCAACAGGCTGTCGGCATCGGGTATGGACTGTGCGCTCAGGTGCGCATAAACGCCGCAATAGGGGCACTCCAGACCGAATTGCTCATCGGTCCGCTGCTGCAAGATCTTGTTTCGCTCCAATATTATTGGCATTTTGCTCCGGCATCGGGCGCATATGGTGTGCCTTTTGATGCGCCTTCAGTATATCGTCAGTTTGCTGCGCACCATTGCATGTTAGACATAATCTTGGACTCGATTATTGCGCCGGAGTTTCCCAGCGGCCCACAGCGTCGCGCGCTTTGTCGTTCACCGGCCGCGCGATAATCGCGTCGCGACTCAGGCTGACTTCAAAGCGCGCGCCGTCTGCCATTGGCACGTAGGTGGCTGTGCCGTAATGCGCATCAACGCCAGGCAGGAAGATCGGGAAACGATGTGCAACAGTCCATACATCAAAACTGTCCGTCTCGGTAAGCGCATGCACGGTGCGCGGCTCGGATCGTTCGCGCTCGATGTCCGAGTATCGGCCGCTGAGTCGTTCCAGTCGGTAGATCGGTTCGAGGCCAAGAATCGTTGCCGGTGGCGTCCAGCTTACGATTCGTGCGTCCATCTGCCATTCATCGCCGCTCAGTTCGAACAATCGGTCCATCTCGCCTTTGACCATTACGCGTGCACGATAGGTATCGGATGCCACGCGGCGAAATTCGATGGTGGATATGACCTGTTCAGCGGTAAGGCGGTCGTAACTGTAGTAACTGAATAACAACAATACAGCGACGGCTGCGACTGCCATTGATGATATCCAGCTCAGGCCCGCGCCGCTGGCTCGGATGAGCCTCCCACGTCGAACACAATGAATGGTTCGTGCAAGAAAATAGATCGACAGAACCCCGAAAACAAGCGCACTTCCGATCAGTATTCCCATTATGCGTTCAGTCGCCGGTATTTGATGCGGTGAGGCTGGTTTGCATCTGCGCCCAGGCGGCGCTTTCGATCTTCTTCATAGTCAGCGTAGTTGCCGGCGAACCAGGTCACCTGGCTATCGCCCTCAAAGGCGAGAATATGCGTCGCAATGCGATCAAGAAACCATCGATCATGCGAAATAACCACGGCGCAACCGGGGAACTCCAGCAATGCTTCTTCAAGTGCACGCAAGGTTTCGACGTCAAGGTCGTTGGTCGGCTCATCGAGCAACAAAAGATTGCCACCGGCGCGAAGCATCTTCGCGAGATGAACGCGGTTGCGCTCACCGCCGGACAGTAGACCAATTTTTTTCTGCTGTTCACCACCGCGGAAATTAAAACGGCCGACATAGGCACGCGATGAAGTTTCATACTTGCCAACCTGGATCAGGTCCTGCCCGCCGGAAATTTCTTCCCAAACTGTTTTCTTGTCGTCGAGACTGTCGCGCGACTGGTCGACACTGGCGAGCTGCACGCTTTCCCCGATCCGGATTGTGCCCGAGTCCGGTCGCTCGCTACCGGTGATCATGCGGAACAAGGTCGTCTTGCCTGCGCCGTTGGGTCCGACGATGCCGACGATTCCACCTGGCGGTATGGTGAAACTCAATCCATCCATTAACAGTTTGTCGCCGAAGCCTTTTTTGAGGTCGGTTACTTCGACGACGAGGTCGCCAAGCCGCGGTCCCGGTGGAATATAGATTTCATTGGTTTCGTTCCGCTTCTGGTACCCGGCGGATGAGAGTTCCTCGAACTGCTTCAGTCGTGCCTTGGATTTCGCCTGGCGTCCTTTCGGATTCGAGCGCACCCATTCAAGCTCCGAGCGCATCGCTTTCTGTCGCGCTTTTTCGGTTGATTCTTCCTGGGCGAGACGATCGTGTTTTTGTTCCAGCCAGGACGAATAGTTTCCCTCCCAGGGAATGCCGTGGCCGCGGTCCAGTTCGAGAATCCAGCCGGCAACATTGTCCAGGAAGTAGCGATCGTGGGTTACCGCGATAACCGTGCCGGGGTATTCCTCCAGGAATCGTTCAAGCCATGCAACAGATTCCGCATCGAGGTGGTTGGTCGGTTCGTCGAGCAACAACATGTCGGGCTCGGATACCAACAGCCGGCACAATGCCACGCGTCTTTTTTCACCGCCAGACAGAACACTGACGTCTGCATCCCAGGGCGGCAGGCGCAGCGCGTCTGCCGCAATGTCGAGCTTGCGATCGAGTTCCCAGGCGCCGGCGGAATCGATGGCATCCTGAAGCTTGCCTTGCTCCTCTAGCAACGCCGTCATTTCGTCGTCGTCCATCGGTTCGGCGAAGCGGTCGCTGATTTCATTGAAACGATTGAGTAATGCCTTTGTTTCGGCGACGCCATCTTCGACGTTGCCGCGAACGTCTTTGGATTCGTCGAGTACCGGTTCCTGCGGTAAATAGCCGATCTTGATCCCTGGTTGCGGGCGGGCTTCGCCGTCAAAGTCTTTGTCGATCCCCGCCATGATGCGCAGTAACGTCGATTTACCGGAGCCATTTAGCCCGAGAACGCCGATCTTGGCGCCCGGGAAGAAGCTGAGTGAAATGTCGCGAAGGATGAAGCGCTTTGGCGGCACCATCTTCGCCACGCGATTCATTGTGTAAATATACTGGGCCATGTAGTTCGCACGTTCCTGGCTGATAATAAAGAAGGGCGCATTATCCGGTATGCTGCGCCAATAGAAAACAATAACGGATAAAACTTTGTGACCCCCCAACCGGTATACGTCTATAAGGGCGAAGCACTCGCACGCTACGGTTTCGGCGACGACCATCCGTTTGGCATCGATCGGCACGATGTGTTTCACAAGGAGCTCGCCGGGGCGGGCCTCCGCGACCGGCTCGAATACCGGGATACCCGCCGCGCGACCGTTGACGAGCTGGCGCTTTTTCATACCCCGGAATACATCGACAAGGTCTCGCGTATGTCGGTCGATGGTATAGGCTTTCTTGACGGAGGTGACACACCGGCATTTCGTGGCATATACGATTCCGCGTCAGACGTTGTCGGCACTACGCTCGCAGCGGTCGACGCGGTAATGGCCGGCGAGACAAAGCGTGCCTTCGTGCCCATTGCGGGCCTGCATCACGCGGCGCGCGATGGCGCCGCCGGATTTTGCGTGTTCAATGACTGCGGCATTGCCGTTGAATATTTACGCAGCCGGCACGGCTTGTCGCGAATCGCCTATGTCGACATCGATGCCCATCATGGCGACGGCGTTTTTTACGGCTTCGAAGATGACCCCGATCTGATTTTCGCCGACATGCACGAGGACGGTCGTTATCTGTATCCCGGAACCGGTGCTGCGGATGAGACGGGCAGACGCAAGGCCAAGGGTACGAAACTTAATATCCCGCTGAAGCCTGGCGCTGGCGACCGCGACTTCGACAAGGCCTGGGAAAGGGTTGAAGCGTATCTGGAAATCCAAAAACCGGAGTTCATCATTTTTCAATGCGGCGCGGACAGTCTCGAGGGAGATCCAATTACCCACCTGTGCTTCACGGAGGAGGCACACGCCAAAGCTGCCACACGATTGTGCGCACTCGCCGACAAATACAGCGAAGGACGCATCGTCGCCACTGGCGGTGGCGGCTACAATCGTGAAAATTTGGCCAGAGCCTGGACAAGGGTGGTGCAGTCGTTCACTGAAGCTGCGTAATTGACAGAAGACTTGTTGGAGCCTCTACAGGCGCGATTAGTCTCGTCGCAGGCCCAATCGCGCCTGCAGAGGCGCTCCAACAATGCCTCAAAAGTTCTGTTGGAGCGGGCCTACGCCCGCGATTGAATACACTTTCCGCCCGATCGCGCCTGTAGAGGCGGTCCTACTATTGTTTATTTTTCCGCACGCCCCATCGCTTCATCAAGCATGGCGATCAGCTCTTCCCGGCTGTACGAATATTCCTGGTCGTAGTTCAGTTGTGTCAATTCCTGAATCGCAGCGCTGATAGTCCAGTTCGCCTCTCCAGCATTGGGCACAACCATATAGCGACGTTTGGGATTGTCGTTGAATAAAGCATGCAACGTCGCGTCGGCCACCGCGTCCGGATTCTTGTGTTCGCTCCTGTCGCCGGTGCTTTCTAACCTGCTTTTGTAATACTCGGCGTAGGGAGACGCTTTTTGTGCGTCCGTTAATTCCCCGTACCGCGCAAGTGCGTTCTTGCTGAAGTCAGAGTTATAACGGCCCGGCTCAATAATGCTCACCTGAACATCAAACTGCACCATCTCCGCCGCCAGCGCATCGTTATAAGCCTCAATCGCATGTTTGCTCATGCTGTAGGTGCCCCAATTTGCCCCGGATACGATGCCGCCGATCGAGCCGATCGTTGCTATGCGTCCCTTTTCTGCGATTATCAATGGCGCAAAAGCAGCGGTGACTCGCTGCACGCCAAATACGTTGACGTCGAACACCCATTTGGCATCTTCGATATCGATTTCGGTCTGCGGACCGCCCGCGCCGGCTACGCCAGCATTGTTGACAAGTCCATACAGGCCCCGGCCGCCGTCACGAATCGTTTGCACTGCCGCGGCGATCTCGTCGGGCCTGGTTACGTCGAGGCGAATGGCTTGAATATTCTCGATCTGGTTCAGCGCGTCCAGGTCACGTTGTTTGCGTGCGCCGGCGTAAACAAAATAGCCTTCCCTGGCGAGCGTTTCGGCGATCATTCGCCCAATGCCGGTTGAGGCGCCTGTGACCAGCACAGCTTTTTGATCGGTGCTGCCGCCTTCGGCAGATTGGGCAATACCTGTGGTAAAGCAGGCAAGTAACAGCAGCGCTGCCAATCCGACGAGATTGGATTTAGGCGTCATATCAGGTTCCCCGGTTTTATTGATTCTCTATGAGATACGAATTCCGGGGACAGTTTACTTATTTCAAATCGGAAACCGATTGCGTTCTCCGATTTGAAATAAGTAAACTGTCCCCGGAATTCAAGCTGCTATACAATTCCCTCCTTTTTCACGCCCCGGAGACCCGCCAGGATGTTCGCTGACACATCGACGATCGAAGAATTTGACCCTGAATTGCATGCCGCTATCACCGGCGAAGATCGCCGTCAGGAAGAGCACATTGAGCTAATCGCGTCCGAGAATTACGCCAGCCCGCGGGTGATGGCCGCGCAGGGTTCTGTTCTGACCAACAAATACGCGGAAGGCTATCCGGGCAAACGTTACTACGGTGGTTGTGAGTTCGTGGATGTGGCCGAGCAACTGGCCATTGAGCGTGCAAAGAAATTGTTCGGCGCCGATTACGCCAACGTCCAACCGCACTCCGGATCGCAGGCAAATGCGGCGGCGTGTTTTGCGTTGCTGACGCCCGGCGACACCATTCTTGGCATGAGCTTGTCTGATGGCGGTCATCTGACGCACGGCTCTCCGGTCAATTTTTCGGGCAAGTTTTACAATGCTGTTCAATATGGCGTGGTCGCCGAGACCGGTCTGCTCGATTACGAGCAGGTGCAGGCACTGGCCGACGAGCATAAGCCGAAACTGATCATCGCCGGCTTTTCCGCCCATTCGAGAATTTTGGACTGGCAGCGCTTTCGGGATATCGCCGACAGCTGCGGTGCGTACCTCATGGTCGACATGGCACACGTAGCGGGCCTGGTGGCGACCGGCCATTACCCTAATCCACTGCCTTATGCCGATGTGGTGACCACGACCACCCACAAGACTTTGCGCGGACCGCGCGGCGGCATGATCCTCGCGCGCGAGAACGAAGAGCTGACCAGGAAATTCAGCTCACTCGTTTTTCCGGGTACACAAGGTGGACCCTTGATGCATGTCATCGCCGCCAAGGCAGTCGCGTTCAAAGAGGCATTGCAGCCAGACTTTAAAGAGTATCAACAGAAAGTGGTCGATAACGCTAAAGCGATGAGCGACGTGTTTGTCGAGCGCGGTTACACGATCGTATCTGGCGGCACGGACAACCACCTGATCCTGTTAAGCCTCCTGGACAAAGACATTACCGGCAAAAACGCGGATGCGGCGCTGGGAAGTGCGAACATTACCGTTAACAAAAACACCGTGCCAAACGATCCCCGTTCACCCTTCGTCACGAGCGGTCTGCGGCTGGGCACGCCGGCGATAACGACACGCGGTTTCGGCGATGCGGAGACCCGCGAGATGACTGGCTGGATCTGCGACATCCTCGACAATCTGGAAAGCCAGGAAACGAATGAAGAGGTCAAAGCGAAAGTGCTCGAGTTGTGTGGTCGTTTTCCTGTCTACGAATAAGCAGAGAAAATTTGCGCAGAGATTAAGGTGACACGAGTCAACTCAGGGCCAGCAAAACGCATCCCCGGAAACCGCCTGTTTCGATAAGCTCATGTGCACGCGCGACTTCCGCCAAGGGGAGCGAGTGTGCGACCCGGTGTATCAAATCATTCCCCACCAGTTTGCTGTTGATATCCGCAATCGCTTCCTGCTTGGCCGCCTCCGGCATCGCGTAGACGATGACAAACCGGACCGTAAGGTCCAGGTACATCATGTCAAAGAAAGGCAGTTCCGGTCTGGCGACCTGCGTCGAAGAATAAGTGGCAATGGTGCCCCCCGTTCGAAGCAGTTTCAAAACCTCCGACAAGTTGGCACCAAACTCTACATCGATCACGCGGTCCACCGGTCTCCCTTCATTTTCCGCCAGCACGGCATCCGCCCAATTCACATCACGGTGGCAAACAGTCGCGGCGGCACCTGCCTCAATGCAGCTTGATTTGTCTTGCGGATCACAGGCCGTCGCGATGACCCTTGCACCTGCCTGACTGGCCCATTGAATGGCGTAATGCCCAACGCGACCTGTGCCACCTGTGATCAATATAGTCTGGCCGTCGACGGCGCCGTCCGAAAATACGCAGCGATGGGCGGTCATTGCGGGAATGCCGAGACAAGCGCCGATCTCGAAACTCGTGTTGTCAGGAAGTGGCACAGCTCGACTCTCGTCTATTGCCAGGAATTCAGCCGCGCTGCCGAAGCGGCGGCCATACTGTGCCTGGTAGACCCATACCCGTTCGCCAATGCGGCTCTCGGGTGCGCCCGTACCCACCGCTTGAATAACACCCGCACCGTCGCTGTGCGGAATGACCAGTCCGCCGTCCAGCAGATTGGGGAAAGATCCGGCACGTTTTTTGACGTCGGACGGATTAACGCCGCTGGTCTCAAGCTGCACAAGGACCTGACCGGCATCGAGTGCTGGCACAGGTTGCTCGCCGACTATCAGCACTTTGTCTGCCGATCCAAACTCCTCGAACCAGGCTGACCTCATTGTTTTTTGCATTAGCGATTTCCCGTACAGTGATTGCGTGGCTAAAGTTTATCGACCATCGTTTTTCAGCGCAACGCGAAAATCGTCACACTGCAAGTCCGCATTGTACTGCCAGACAGGCTTGGCAGATGCTAAGCTTCGCCCCTTACATTTCGGCGGTAGCCACGCATGCATTGTCCGTTTTGCAGTCATGAAGAAACCAAGGTAATCGATTCGCGGTTGGCCGGCGAAGGCCGGCAGATTCGTCGTCGGCGACAGTGTCTCGATTGCAATGAGCGATTCACGACGTTTGAGAGTGCCGAGCTGGTCATGCCGCGCCTCGTCAAAAGCGACAATTCCCGGCAGCCGTTCGACGAGTCCAAGCTTAGAAACAGCATGGTTCGAGCACTGGAGAAGCGCCCGGTGCCCTCGGCCGCGTTCGAGAAGGCGGTTGGCCGGCTGGTGCACAAGCTACGCACCATGGGCGAGCGAGAAGTGCCATCGCGCCTGATTGGTGAATTGGTAATGGAGGAGCTGCGCGGACTGGACGAGGTTGCGTATGTCCGATTCGCGTCCGTTTACAGACGCTTCCAGGACGTGACCGAATTCGAAGACGAGATCAAGCGACTGCAGGAGATCTCGAAAGCCACCGCCAGTCGCGAACAAATGTCGTTACTGCCGGAATTATTGGACAAGAAAAAATAACAGGCTATGAATAACAAGAAGACAAAAGTGTGGCGGGCGGCAAGCGATGTTTAGCAGCATTGAAGAAATCGTTGCAGACCTGGCCGCTGGCAAGATGTTCATCATGGTCGATGATGAGAATCGCGAGAACGAAGGCGATTTGATGATGTCGGCCGCCTCCGTGGGCCCGGCTGACATTAACTTTATGGCGCGTCATGCGCGCGGCCTCATTTGCCTGTTGTTGACACGTGAACGATGTGCCCAACTCGAATTGCCCTTGATGGTCGAAGACACTGATAAAAACCATGGCACCAATTTTACCGTTTCTATCGAAGCCGCAAGCGGCATCGATTCCGGGGTGTCGGCGCAGGACCGGGCTCGGACAATTCGAGCGGCGGTTGCGCCCGATGCCAAGCCTTGGCACCTGCACAGGCCGGGGCACATATTTCCGATCATGGAACAGGCTGGAGGCGTGTTGACCCGGCCCGGTCATACGGAAGCCGGTTGCGATCTTGCGCGAATCGCCGGACTGGAGCCCGCCGTTGTGACGGTCGAAATCATGAACGAGAATGGCACGATGGCAAGGCGTCCTGATTTGCACGTGTTTGCAAAAGCACATGGCCTGAATATCGGCACCATCGCCGATTTGATCGCGTATCGACTGCAAGAAGAAACCGTTGCAGCCAAAACAGGTAGTGCCGCATGAGCAAATCATCGAAAGTTGGCAAACGAGGTCGCGCCCGGGTCCTCACGGTGCAGGCGCTGTACCAGATGCAGATTACCGGTCATGACCTGGCCGAATTGCGATCGCAATTCAAGAGTCGTCCCGAGTACGAGCGCGTGGATCAGGACTATTTCAATGACGCGCTGACAACCATTTGCGAAAACCAGGAAGAGATTGAAAACGAGATCGCCGAATTTGCCGATCGCCCTGTCGAACAACTTGATCCGGTGGAGCGGGGCATTCTGCTGTTGGGTATCTACGAATTTCAGTCGGTGGCGGACGTGCCTTACCGTGTTGTCATCAATGAAGCGGTGAATCTCGCCAAGCGCATGGGCGCGGAGGATGGCTACAAGTACATCAATGCGTTGCTTGACCGCGCCAGCAAGAAATTGCGACCGGCTGAGCGCGCTTAAGCGAACCCTTCGGTGGCAAAATCGTTGGACGAATTCGCGCTGATACAACGATTTTTCGACCATACGTTGGCTGACGACAGTGTGTTGGAGGGCATCGGTGATGACGGTGCGGTTCTCGTCCCGGACGCAGGCCGGGATCTCATCACGGTCATCGATACACTCGTGGAAGACGTGCATTTCCCGGCAAGCCTTGCTGCCGATGCGATCGGCCATCGGGCGGTTGCGGTAAACCTCTCGGACATTGCTGCGATGGGCGCCCGACCGCGCTGGATGACACTCGCGCTCACCCTCGATGACGCAAACGAAAACTGGCTGGGAGGATTCGCCGCCGGGCTGTTCGTCGCGGCCGCGGAGCATAACGTCAGCCTGGTCGGTGGTGACACTACACGTGGCGAACAAAAGGTCGTCACGATCCAGATCACCGGCGACATCGAATCGGGAATGTCCATCAAACGATCGGGTGCGGCCGAAGGCGACCTGATATTCGTCAGTGGAACGATTGGCGACGCCGCGGCGGGACTTTCCTTTATCAAGAATAACGATCTGTCGTCTGACGATAAGAAATATCTCGCAAAACGATTTTGTCGACCCTCAGCCAGGGTGTCCCTGGGCCAGGCTTTAAGCGGCATTGCCAGCGCAGCAATTGACGTATCGGATGGTTTGTATGCGGACATGCATAAACTGATAGTCAGTAGCGGTGTCGCCGCAACGCTGGAGATCGAGTTGATTCCCATCTCACCGTCATTGCGAGTCGTGTGCTTGAGCGATGCCGCACTGCATTACGCGCTCACCGGTGGCGACGATTACGAACTCTGTTTCACGATTCGTCCCGCAGATGAGCAAACCGTTATCATGCGGGCAGAACAATGCAGTGTTCCAATCACTCGCATCGGCGTGATACAGGCAGGCAGTGGTCTCTCATGCACGCGCGCTGGCAAGCGATTTGAATTCGACCATGGGGGATATCGACATTTCTGAGGGCAAAACCGGAATGACAGCAGAACTGCGCCGCAAGGTGTTGCGCGATCCTGTGTGCTTCCTGGCGTTTGGTCTTGGAACCGGTCTCGCGCCAAAAGCGCCCGGTACTGTCGGCACATTGCTGGCGCTGCCACTGGCCTGGCTGACGCTCTCTATTCCGCTGGAAATGCGCCTTGTTGTACTGATCTTCCTGATAGTCGCAGGCGTCTGGCTGTGCGGCGAGGCAGCGCGTCGCATCGGGGTGCACGATCACTCCGGAATTGTCTGGGATGAGGTCGCAGGCATGTACATGGTGCTTCTGGTGGCGCCTGTCAGCGTAGTGGGCTGGGGCCTGGCATTCGGGTTGTTCCGGCTGTTCGATATCTGGAAACCGTGGCCGATTCGCGACCTGGATCACAGACTGGAAGGAGGCGTCGGAATTATGCTGGATGACCTCGTCGCCGCTCTGTATGCCGCATTATTACTGGGTTTTTACAGGTGGTATATGGTCTAAAAAGTAAGGAAAAATGGCTACTAAAGTCTTGGAAATACCTCGCCCCGTGGACGTGCCGGAGAAGATCGGCAAGTACGTCATTATCAACAAAGTGGGCAAAGGAAGTACCGGTAATGTGTATTTGTCACACGACCCCTACTACCGTCGCGATGTCGCCATCAAGGTCTACAACATCGAGGAAGACTCGGACGCGGACCGGGCACGCGTTGCCCGCAAGATGTTTTACAACGAAGCGCACATGGTTGGCATGCTGCAGCATCCGAATATCATGCCGATCTTCGATGCGGGCGAGGAAAACGGCAAATATTACATCGTGACCGAATACATCCAGGGCGCGAGAACACTCGCCGCCTATTGCCGCCCCGACAATCTTTTGCGTATCGACGACGTCGTCGAAATAATCTACAAATGCGCCAAAGCGCTGCACTATTCTCACAGTCGTGGCGTCATTCATCGCGATATCAAACCAAGCAACGTGATGCTGACCAACGACAACGATGTTCGCATCATTGACTTCGGCATCGCTATTGTCAGTGACTCCGAAGTATCACGAATTGAAGGTATTGCCGGCAGCCCGAGCTACATGTCGCCCGAGCAGGTGCAGTCGGAAGAGCTGACATCGCGCTCCGACTTGTACTCACTCGGTGCCGTCCTCTACGAGCTACTGACCGGCTTCCGGCCATTCCGTGCCGATAATCTGTCCAAGCTCCTGCACCAGATCGTGTACGCAACGCCGCCACCGATTCATACCTATCGCGACGACATTCCCGACGAACTCGAAGAAGTCGTCGCCATGGCAATGCAAAAAGAGCCAGGTAAACGCTGCGCCTCCGGCACCGCCATGGCCGCCAACCTGACGCGCGTCTACCAGGATCTGCGCACCAAGTACGACAGTCTCGACAATCAGGAACATTTCGACCTGCTGCGCAACCTCACCTTTTTCCACGAGTTTTCGCACGCCGAAATCTGGGAAGTCTTGCGCGCCAGCGACTGGCACGAATACAAAGACGGCGAGGACATCGTCCGCGAAGGCGAAATGGATGATCGCTTCTACATCATCGTCGCCGGCAAAGCCGCCGTAGAGGCCAGCGGCAGATCGCTGGGCATTCTCGAAAACGGCGCCTGCTTTGGTGAAACGAGCTACGTCCGCGGCGCTAAACGAACTGCATCCATTAGAGCTGCCGGGTCAGTAACCATTCTTCGGGTAAGCTCCACCTTGATGGAGCAAGTGTCGTCAGCATGCCAGTTGAGATTCAACAAAGTATTTTTGCGGTCGCTTATTACGCGCCTGCAGAGTGCCGGGACTGGCGGGACTACCTAGGGGTTCGGTTCTTGGCACGGGACCTGCGGCCCGGCAAAACGTTTGCGAGATGGCTCCCTGCGGTCCGCTTTATTCCCGCAAACGTTTCGCCGGGCCACAGGTCCCCCTTCATCATCTCTACGTGTTTGGTTTTAATCTCGGCCTGTAGAGGCGCTCCAACAAGGCCTCGTCACAGGCCTGTTGGAGCGGGTCTACGCCCGCGATCAGACTCAACACCTTATTCGCTTAACGTCAGTGTCGTCAGCTCCGGGTCGGCAAGAATCTCGCTTTCAGTAAACGGAAAGTCAATCCACTCACCACGAGAGTAAACTTCCGTCAGGTCGGAGTAATGGTCTGAGTCGGCTTCCGGTGATTGCGAGTAGGTCAGAATTCCGCCCGCCTCCAGATTGCCCTC
>SMVB01020011.1_pt1 | contig 17277 bp, 12 predicted proteins | sample 2456461 | NCBI WGS metagenome assembly SMVB01 (sample SAMN11095934, study PRJNA526329) | marine sediment metagenome | biome: Marine sediment; feature: Surficial sediment; material: Deep marine sediment; isolation source: Hadal surficial sediment | place: Pacific Ocean | collected 2014-05 | depth...
ACCATGCCGTATTCCAGCGCTTCGGCTACCCGGAACACCCGACCCAGGTCGCGGGCGTAGAAATACGAAGCCAGGCCGAACTCGGTTGCATTGGCCAACTCGATCACTTCTTCTTCGGTTGAGAATTTGAAGACCGGCGCCACCGGGCCGAAAATCTCCTCGGTTGCGAACGCCATGTCCGCCGTTACCCCGCTGACCACCGTAGGCTGGTAGAAAAAGCCGCCCAATGAGTGGCGCTCGCCGCCCTCAAGCACACGGGCACCCTTCTGTTTCGCGTCACTTAGCAGCGCTTCAACCTTATCGACCGCAGCGGCGGAGATCATCGGGCCGATGGCCACACCGGCTTCATCGCCCCGTCCTACCTTCAGCTGTTGGACCACTGCAGTGAATTTTTCGACGAATTCATCGTAAACGCCTTCCTGCACATAAATACGATTGGCGCAGACACAGGTCTGGCCTGCGTTGCGATACTTGCAGACGATCGCGCCCTGCACGGCGGAATCTACATCCGCGTCGTCAAATACGATGAACGGGGCGTTACCGCCCAACTCCATGGACACCTTTTTCACCGTCGAGGCACACTGGCGAATCAGGGTCTTGCCCACCTCGGTTGAACCGGTGAATGAAAACTTACGCACCAGCGGGTTTTCGGTGAGTTCAACACCCACTTCGCGGGACTTGGTTGTGGTAATGACGTTAAACACTCCCGCGGGGATGCCAGCCTGATCGGCCAACTCACACAGGGCGAGGGCTGAAAGCGGTGTCTCAGATGCTGGTTTGATCACGATCGGACAGCCCGCCGCGAGCGCCGGTGCTGCTTTGCGCGTGATCATGGCGTTGGGGAAATTCCACGGCGTGATCACTGCTACCACTCCTATGGGTTGTTTTATGATTATGATACGGCGGTCGGGCAGGTGAGTGGGAATTACGTCGCCGTAAACCCGCTTGGCCTCTTCAGCGAACCACTCGACAAAAGAAGCGCCGTATACGATTTCGCCAAGCGACTCGGCCAGGGGTTTGCCCTGCTCCGCGGTCATCAAAATTGCCAGGTCATCCTTGTTTTCATGCATCAGGTCAAACCAGCGGCGCAGGATGGCGGAACGTTCCTTGGCCGTCTTGGAGCGCCAAGCTGGCCAGGCTTCGTTCGCGGCCTCAATGGCCGCCCGGGCTGCGGCAACACCCAGTTCAGCGACTTCAGCCAGCAAGGAACCGTCAGCCGGGTTGGTCACCGCAAACGTTTCGTTATTTTCGGCGGAAACCCACTGGCCGTTGATGTAGGACTGTTCACGGAACAGGGATGGATTATTCAATTTCAGAGTCGTTTTGAGTTTGTCGAGCATCGTGATATTTCCTTTTAAACCTGCAGCTGGCAAAAAAATTAGCAGCACAATCATACTAGCCCGCATATTGTACGAAGGCGGACGATAATATGCCTAATCATGAACAATTTTAGTAGCTTATGCCCAAAATGATGTTAATGCGACTTATACAGTTTGTCCTATTCGGTTTTGCAGCCACGTAGAGTGCCATTTTGAGACTTTTTACGATCTTTCAATTAATTGGCACTGTTTACTCAAGCTGAATGTTTTCCCGTAAAATTTGAATCCTCATTCGCCTAAAGATGCGTACAATGTATTATTCTTATTCATCGAGACGCACCATTCATGCCAGAAGGAAACAACAACGGACGCAGCATCAATCCGAATTCCATGTCCATCATCGTCACGAAGGGCAGTCTCGACTGGGCCTATCCACCTTTCATCCTCAGCACCACGGCAGCAGCACTGGGCCTGGATGTTACGATGTTCTTCACCTTCTACGGATTAACCTTGTTGTTCAAGAAGCTTGACCTGAAAGTCACCTCACTCGGCAATCCGGCGATGAAAATGCCCATGATGGGAACACACATGGGCATGCCGAACCTGGTTTCAGCCCTGCCGGGTGTCGATCGTGCCGCTACGGTGATGATGAAAAACCTGATGAAGAAAAAAGGTGTTGCGTCCTTCGAGGAGCTGAGGGCAATGGCGGTCGAGGCAGAGGTACGCCTTATCGCATGCCAGATGACCCTGAATCTGTTCGAATATACCAGGGATGACATGATCGATGGAGTTGAACTGGGCGGCGCTGCGACCTATATCGAAGTAGCCACCAGGTCCCATATCAATCTGTTTATCTAACGTAACCATTTTTCTTAACCAAGAAACAACCATGGCAGATAAAGTATTAGATGCAAAAGGGCTGAATTGCCCGCTTCCGATCCTCAAGGCCAAGCAAGCCCTGAAGGATGTCCCAGCCGGTGGAACCCTGAAAATTCTCTCTACCGACCCAGGCTCAGTGGCCGATTTCCAGGCATTTTCCCTCATCACCGGCAATGAACTGCTGGAACACAGCGAAGAGGGCGGCGTTTACACGTTTCTTATTAAAAAGACCGCTTAATGTCGATCAATTCGCTGGCCTTGACGGCCGCACAAGCCATTTCTTGATGAATCTATAAAAACCAAACAATTGTTCCTTTTGCGCTGGTGTCTGGTGCAGTTCCTGCTCCTGTGCCAGCAGAGTGAATTCCCAACCCAACTCCCGGCAACTACAGATACCTACTTGCCAATGCAGAAACTGGCGAAGATTTCCCCCAACAGTTCCTCGGGCAGGACTTCGCCGGTGATCTCGCCCAGGGCGTTTTGAGCAAGCCGCAGTTCTTCTGCCAATAACTCACCGGACATACTCTCTTCCATGCGTGCCTTGCCGGCCTCAAGGTGGAGTGCTGCTTTCCTCAACGCTTCGATATGTCTGCGCCGTGCTGAAAAACTACCCTCCGCCCGGTCAGCTGCCCCCATCTCCTCGAGAATCCTGGTTTTCAGGTCATCGATCCCCTGACCGGTCTTTGCGGAAATCCAGACATCCGGCCTCGCTGCATGGCGATATGCCCGGTTCCGGTCAGCCTTATCCAGCAAGTCGATCTTGTTGCCAACCCGGATGTACCTGACATGGGACGGCAGCTCTTCGGCAAGGTCCTGTTGCCCATCTGGTAGGGCGCTGGCATCCTCGATCAGCAACACGAGATCCGCTGATTCCAGCGCCTCGCGCGCCCGCCTGACTCCCTCCACTTCAATCCGGTCGGTGGTTTCATGAATGCCTGCTGTATCGGCAAGATGGACGGGAATCCCTGCAATTTCTATCTGCTCCCTGAGCACATCTCTGGTGGTGCCGGGTATTTCGGTAACGATGGCGCTTTCCTGGCCGGACAAGGCATTGAGCAGACTCGACTTGCCCGCATTGGGCCGGCCGATGATGGCCAGCACAATCCCGTCCCGCAGCAATCTGCCCTGGCGCGCTTCGTGCAACAGGCCGGTGAGTTGTTCACGGGTCTGGTCCAGACGCTGGAGCACATCGCTTTCAGCCAGAAAATCAATTTCCTCGTCCGGAAAATCAATCGCTGCCTCGACAAAAACACGTAATTGCATCAAGCCGGTCCGCAAGTGGTTCACACGATCTGAAAAAACCCCCTGCAGGCTGCGTTGTGCCGCTCGTGCTGCAGCTTCTGTGCCCGAGTCAATCAGGTCGGCTATGGCCTCTGCCTGGACAAGATCCATCTTGTCATTGAGAAAAGCACGCTCGGAAAATTCTCCGGGGCGGGCCGCGCGCGCGCCCAGTTGCAGGATCCGCTCCAGTACGCGCTGAAGGATATAAGGGCCGCCATGGCCCTGCAGCTCCAGCACGTCTTCACCTGTAAAGGAGTGTGGGCCTTGAAAAAACAGCACAATGCCGGAGTCTATCGTCTCACCTGACTCATCGATAAAATCAGCCAGCTTAGCGTAGCGTGGTTTTGGTAACTCTCCGAGCAAGTGCTTCGCGATCATCCGTACGCCCGGCCCCGACAGGCGCACGATTCCCAGGCCACCGATACCCGGCGGGGTAGCGACGGCACAAATCGTGTCAGTTGTGGTTTTCAGATTATTCAGCCGCTGCGATCTTGCGTGTAATGTAGTACTGCTGCGCCAGTGAAAGCCCCGCATTCGTTGCCCAGTACAACACCAAGCCAGCCGGGAAGAATGCAAACATCACAGAAAATACCAATGGCATCATATTCATCATTTTTCTTTGCATGGGGTCCATGCCTGCTGTCGGGGTGAGCCGTTGCGTGGCGAACATGAAACCCGCATTCAACAGCGGCAGCACAAAATAGGGATCCCGATCCGATAAGTTTACAATCCACAGGATGAATGGAGCCTGTCGCAGCTCCACCGACTCCAGCAATACCCAGTAAAGGGCAATGAAGACCGGAATCTGAACCAGGATGGGCAAACATCCGCCCAGCGGATTGACCTTCTCTTTCTTGTACATTTCCATCATGGACTGGCTCATGCGCTGGCGGTCATCGCCATAACGTTGCTTGAGCTGTTCTATCCTCGGTTGCAATTTACGCATCCGCGCCATGGATTTGTACTGGGCCTCGGTCAGCTTGAAAAATGCCCCCTTGACCAGGACGGTCAGTAATATGATCGACCAGCCCCAGTTGCCGACAACACTGTGGATCTTATTCAGCAACCAGAAAAGTGGCTTGGAAAAAATAGTGAAAATTCCATAATTTACCGTGTGTTCAAGCCCGGGAGCCACCTCTGGAATCCGGTCCTGCAGCTTGGGGCCCACATAAAGGCGGCTGCTGAATTCGCCACGGCCGCCAGGGGCTACCTGCTGTTGTGGTGAAACATCTCGTACAATGTATCGGGGCCAGCCACTGGTCTTGAGTTCCTTGGTGGAATAGCTTGCTTCTTCATCGGCAGGTGGAATCCAAGCAGTGAAAAAATAATGCTGGATCATCGCCAACCAGCCACCGGAAAAAGTTTTTCTGAAGGGATCGTCAGCGACCTCATCAAAATCGACTTTTTCGAATTTGTCTTGCGGACTGTAAAAACCGATCCCACGGAAACTATAGCGGCCGGGATCGGTGAATCCGCCCGAATCCTCGTCTCCTGGTACGGACTGCTGCAATTGATCGTAGCGACTGCCCGTCCACGTTACGCCGCTATTGTTTATTAACTGATAGCGCACCTCAATGTCGTAATGGTCTCTTTTGAAGATAAATGTCTTGGTAACCCGCACACCATCGTGCGACTCCCAAGTCAGCGGCACGCGGATTTCTTCCGCTCCCGTGGCCAGTTTGTAATCCAGGCGGGTAGCCTGGAACTGGCTTGTGTGGTTGGGTGCTGACTGTCGGGATAACAGACCGGATTGGGCAATGAACATATGGTCGCCCTGCCTAGCAAACAAGTTGACCTTGGTGTCCGGTTCCGCGAGAACAACCGGATAGTTCAACAACCGGGCGGAAACAACCGTTCCACCTGTCAGGTCTATTTTTACCTCCAGCACATCAGTGATTACGGTAATGAATGGGCTTTTGGTCGTCAGGTCGATTCCCATTTCTGTGGATGTGCCAACAGACGGGACGTCCCGCTCTTCCCCGATCCCTTGCCTTTGATTTTGCGGCGCTTCTGCATGCGCCTCTTCGGGCAGTGGCAAATCAGCAACATCCCTGCCAGGCGGCGAAGGTATGGAGAGTGTCTCATTGAAAAAGGTCGCCTCACGCTCCATAGGGGACGATTGCGGGCCGTAATCTTTTTGCCACTCGATCCAGAGCATATAGCCAAGAAACACCAAACCAATGATCAATACCGGTCGAAGATCTCCCATGTGTCCTTATCCTGTTTCCTGCTTGATTCGTGACCAGTGTGCTTGCAAAGATTGAAACAACTGATTGTTGCATATGGTGGCAGCTTCCCGCCGCGGCAAGACCACAATATCAATTCCTGGATAACATCCTTCGATTATTGTCCCAACTTTGTTGGTGTTTTTCGATTCATCCGCGGCTGCTGAAACCATTTCCTCGAACGATTGACGAAAACTTTCACGAATGACACGCTTGATCCGGTTTCTTCCCACGGCATGCCGGTCCACGCACCGTGACACTGTCATGCCCAACCGCGAGCAATCACTTTCATTCCTGCGTGCCAACACTTTGAAACAGCGGTCTGAAGAGATCATTGAATTTCTAAAAACTCTTTTAAATTCAATAGATTTTATCAATCTTGCGCGAACCGAAAATGTTGCCCGGCGAGGCGGGTTCGTTTGCCGGGCCTTTTTTTTCAACGGGAAGAACCCAAGAAGAACTTGGGGTAATCAGGCAGACAGGCGCTTACGGCCTTTGGCACGACGAGCCCGGATGATGGCTCTTCCACCGCGGGTTGCCATGCGAGCCCGGAAACCATGTCGGCGTGCGCGCTTCAGGAGGCTTGGCTGAAATGTACGCTTCATTTTCTTGATCCTTTCAGGAATTACTGTTTTTTCAAGCCATGCAAGCTCTCATGGAATTGCAAATGACCGAAAAAAGAGGAGAATTTTAACTTTTATCCACCTTTGAAACAAGGCGTTCAAAAGAATTGTTGCCTAACCCGCTTAATGAATGAATCCCGAATAGTCTAAAATGTATTTTTACTTTGCAGTTCTTTTTCCTATTTATTTCTGTATAGGATTAAATCTAAAATTTTCAGGTTCGCCTTGGCGCATTATACGGGCTAAATTCACGAATCTATAGTCAAGTTATCCACAGCGGGTTAGACTGGTTCGTTCCCGGCGCGCCAAACGCATAACCTCAACCGAATAATTTAGATAAAGACAAGCACCGGAATGGCCCATAACACCTGGCAAACCTGTTTAAAGCATCTGGAGCGTGAGCTACCGGCAGAGGATTTCAATACCTGGATTCGTCCCTTGCAAATCAAGTCAAGAAAGGGCCGGTCCGTTTTGCTGTCACCCAACGAGTACGTACGTGATTACATTGCACTGAATTACCTGGAAAGAATTCGGGACATTTTCGAGCATCTGGATGAAACCCGTGATTCCGTTGTAGTGGAAGTCAACAGCAACCGGGAAGTGTCCCTTGAACCGCGGGATCAAATGACGACGCCCGTCGCTACTGGTCTGGATAAACGTTATCGTTTCAATAACTTTGTTCAAGGTAAATCAAACGAACTGGCTTACGCCGCAACGCAACAAGTAGCCCAAAAACCCGGTCTTGGTTATAACCCCTTATTGTTATATGGGGGAACGGGTTTGGGTAAAACACATCTTTTACACGCAGCCGGCAATCTTATTCACCAGGAGCATCAGCACACCCGGGTTCTCTATTTGCACTCGGAGCGGTTCGTCAGCGAAATGATACAAGCTCTGCGTGGAAACAAAATGGAAGCTTTCAAACAGCACTACCGCACCGCAGGGGCCCTGTTGATTGACGATATCCAGTTTTTCGCTGGTAAAGAACGCACCCAGGAAGAATTTTTCCATACCTTCAATGCGCTACTGGATAGTCAACAACAGATTATCCTGACCTGTGATCGTTATCCCAAGGAAGTCGATGGCATTGAAGCCAGGTTACGATCCCGTTTTGGCTGGGGTCTCACTGTGGCCATCGAGCCACCGGACTTTGAGACCCGCGTCGCCATCCTGATGAACAAGGCGCAAGAGCAGGGTATTGAGCTCGATGAAGCGGTTGCCTATCTCATTGCACACCGAATGCGTTCCAATGTGCGTGACCTGGAAGGAGCACTGAACACACTATCTGCAAATTCCCGGTTTTCCGGGCGGCCGATCACAGAAAGCTTCGCCCAGGAAGTACTGCGCGATCTCCTTTTGGTACACGCTCGCTTGCTCACAATTGAAAACATTCAAAAAGCTGTGGCAAAATACTACAATTTACGAGTTACCGATCTGCTTGGCAGGCGGCGACCGCGGATGATTGCCAGGCCCCGGCAAATGGCCATGGCTTTGAGCAAGGAATTGACCGATCATAGTCTGCCGGAAATCGGTGATGCTTTCGGCGGACGGGACCACACAACCGTACTGTATGCTTGTCGTAAGATTGAGGAGTTGTGTGACACTGACGGCAGGATTCGCGAGGAACGGGCAAAGCTTGTCCGCCAACTGACTGCGTGAACCGGCAATTAATATGTGCGCAATCATGGCACAAGTTGTGGATAAGTTCTGCACACACAACAGGTCCGTTTTTATCCACAGATAATGTACAGCTTATAGACCATATATACCTTATTTTTTATTTTTAATTTACTGATTATAAAAGAATATTAATGGTTTTACCCTTATCCACAGAGCTTACTACTACTACTATTTTAATATAATAAATAAATAATTATTGAAAGGAAATTGGTCATGAAATTCAGTACTCAGAGAGAGGTTTTATTACAACCTTTGAGCCAGGTCATTGGTGTAGTTGAGCGACGTCAGACTTTGCCTGTGCTTGCTAACTTCCTGATCGCCGCACAGGGCAAGCGAATATCGGTCACTGGAACGGACATGGAAGTAGAACTGGTTTCTTCAGTGAAAGCAGATATTTCTACAGAAGGAGATACCACCGTTCCGGCAAGAAAGCTGTTGGATATTGTAAGAATGCTGCCAGAAGGAGCGAGCATTTCGATGGCACTGGAAGGTGACAAGCTGACCTTATCTTCGGCAAAAAGCAGATTTACATTAGCCACGCTTCCGGCCACGGAGTTTCCTGCTACTGACCAGGTTGAAACTTTAGAAACCTTTAAAATTCAAGAATTTGCATTAAAACGACTGTTGGATAAAACTTCTTTTGCTATGGCGAATCAGGACGTACGCTATTACCTGAACGGCCTTCTTTTCGAATTTCAGGATGGTCGTTTAAAAACCGTGGCCACGGATGGACATCGTCTTGCTATTTGTGAGCTTGAAGAAGACTTGGAGGTGCCACAGAACAGACAACTCATTGTACCAAGAAAAGGGGTTATCGAACTTTCAAGGTTGCTTTCGGACAGCGATGAACTGGTTGAGTTGGCTCTGGGAAAAAATCATATACGGCTGGTGAAAGGGAATACCATTTTCACTTCAAAGCTGATTGATGGAAGATTTCCGGATTACAGTGCTGTCATCCCAGTGGGTACGGATCGGCATATTAACATTGACAAGGAAGGGTTTACCCACGCATTACAGCGAGCTTCGATACTATCCAACGAAAAATACCGGGGAGTGCGCCTGGAAGCTGCTGGAAATTCAATCAAGATCATTGCGCATAATCCACAACATGAAGAAGCCGTAGAGGAACTGGAGGCTGAATTGAATTTTGACCAGCTTGCGATTGGTTTCAATGTTACCTATCTCCTGGATGCATTGTCCGCACTTGATTCTGATGCAATTACCCTGGAATTAAAGGATGCAAACAGCAGTTGCCTGATCTCAGTAACAGGTGATAGCTCGAACCGGCATGTTGTAATGCCGCTCAAGTTGTGACGGGTATCAGAACAAAAATGATGTGAAATTGACTGCTGCGTGCTCCGCCAAGCGTTATTTGCTACGTGCAATATGCGGATAGGGTTGATATCGTTTATATTTCCTTGAAAATCAATACCATACAGATAGAAAATTTTCGAAACCTGGAGTCTGTTTCCTTTAAACCGAATTCAGTATTGAACTTTATCATCGGTAATAATGGTGCCGGCAAGACCAGTATTCTTGAATCAATAGTCGTATTATCCCGGGGCCGTTCCTTTCGCACCTCAAAGGCCGGTGAACTGATTGGGCCGGTCAAGCCCACATTCAGCGTATTTACAGAGACCCAAAGAGATGACGGACATCGTGATCGCCTTGGATTGGAGCGATCCGGTAAATACTGGAAAGCGCGGAAAAATGGCCAGGATTTAGCTCAAATCAGCCAGCTAACCCGAAGCCTGCCGCTGGTTTTGATGGAACCAAACAGCCACTTGTTGGTAAACGGCACACCTGATGTGCGACGCAGGTTTCTCGATTGGGGGGTGTTTCACGTGGAACATGAATTCCTTGAAGTCTGGCGGCGTTTTTCGAAAACACTAAGGCAACGAAATGCTGCACTCAAGCAGAGACAAATCGATGTCATTGAAAGTATCGATGAAATACTTTCTTCGCTGGGGTCACGGCTCAGTCAATTAAGACAAGCCTATAGCAAATCCATCTCAAGGCAAACACAATCAATCGTCTCTGAACTCAGTGCTGGTTTAAGTGACATCACACTCGAGTATCAAAATGGCTGGGGGTCGGGTCCGTATCACGAGGCCCTGTCAAAATGGCGCGAGCGGGATCTGGAACGAGGCGCCACCAGCCAGGGACCCCATCGTGCAGATTTGGTTTTGATGAAGGGTAATACTCTTGCCAGGTCGGTGCTCTCCCGTGGCGAGCAAAAGATCCTCTCGGCCGCCTTGTTGCTTGCGCAGGTAGCATTCTTGAAGTCGCAGGGAGAGTCTCCGGTGGTGTTGCTTGACGACCTTGCTTCTGAATTTGACCGTTTACATTATAAAAAAGTGTTGGCAAAATTTCTAGAAACAAACGGACAGGTATGGATTACGGGCACCAGAGAACTTGAATTCTCCGGTCCGTGTTCCGTGTTCCACGTGGAACACGGAACCGTGCGTGAAATGATATAATAGAGGCGTGTAAATTCCCCGTGAGCACCCTTTATTTTCAAGAGATTATAGTGCTGTCTCGGGACTGGAATATTTATGAGTAAAAACCAATACGATTCCTCAAACATCAAGGTACTGAAGGGCTTGGATGCCGTACGAAAACGACCCGGTATGTTTATTGGGGACCCGGATGACGGCACTGGATTGCATCACATGGTGTTCGAGACCGTTGACAATTCCATCGATGAGGCGCTGGCGGGCCACTGTGATTTCATACGAGTCATTATTCATGAGGACGATGCAATAAGTATCGAGGATAACGGGCGTGGAATTCCGGTTGATATTCATGAAGAAGAAGGTATATCAGCCGCAGAAGTAATCATGACAGTGCTTCATGCCGGTGGGAAATTTGACGACAACTCTTACAAAGTATCCGGCGGTTTGCACGGCGTGGGTGTTTCTGTGGTTAATGCCCTGTCTGAAGAGCTTCGGCTTAGAATAAAAAGGGACGGGCATGTCTGGCGTCAGACTTATCACATGGGTGTCCCACAAGAACCCATCAAAATTACAGGTGATAGTGAGGAAACCGGCACAACGGTGTTTTTTCGCCCCAGTCACGATATTTTCAGCCATCCTGTATTTCATTACGACATCCTGGCAAAGCGCCTCAGAGAACTGAGTTTTCTCAATTCCGGGGTCCGGATTGAACTCAGTGATGAACGTAGTGGAAAGTCGGATGTCTTTGAATACAAAGGAGGAATCAGAGCTTTTGTTAAACATCTGGGGCGTCACAAGAACCCGCTTCACCCTACCGTTATGTACATGATCGCAGAAAAAAACGGCACCACGGTCGAGGCGGCCCTGCAGTGGACTGACTCATATCAGGAAACCGTCTATTGTTTTACCAACAACATTCCTCAAAAAGATGGTGGAGCACACCTTGCCGGTTTTCGAGCAGCGCTTACCCGCACGATCAACAACTACATAGAAGAAGCGGGAATTGCGAAAAAGAACAAGGTTGCAACCACGGGCGATGATGCAAGGGAAGGGTTGATTTCTGTTCTTTCTATAAAGGTCCCTGACCCCAAGTTTTCCTCCCAAACCAAGGACAAACTGGTTTCGTCAGAGGTAAAACCGGTGGTCGAGTCGTTGGTGGGAAGCCATTTACGAGATTTTCTGCTGGAAAACCCCGTCGAGGCAAAGACCATTACCGCCAAGGTAGTCGACGCGGCACGCGCCCGGGAAGCAGCAAGAAAAGCCCGGGAAATGACGCGTAGGAAGGGTGTTCTGGATATTGCGGGGCTTCCGGGAAAACTCGCAGATTGCCAGGAAAAAGATCCTGCTTTGTCAGAAATATTTCTGGTGGAGGGTGATTCCGCTGGTGGTTCGGCAAAACAAGGAAGAAACCGCAAAACCCAGGCAATTTTGCCTCTGAAAGGCAAAATACTCAACGTGGAGAAAGCCCGCTTCGACAAAATGCTGGCCTCGGCTGAAGTAGGAACGCTTATTACCGCGCTGGGGTGTGGTATTGGTCGGGACGAATTTGATCCGGATAAACTTCGCTATCACACCATCATCATCATGACGGATGCAGACGTGGACGGTTCGCACATCCGGACCCTGCTGCTGACATTTTTCTACCGTCAGATGCCGGAATTGATTAAGCGAGGCCACATCTACATTGGTCAACCCCCTTTGTACAAAATCAAGCTGGGTAAACAGGAACATTATTTAAAAGACGATAGCGAATTAAATGATTACCTGCTGGCGAGGGCGCTGGATGAAGCCATGTTCATATTTGATCCTGATGCACCACCCCTGAGCGGTGAAGCGCTGGAACAGTTGATGCGGGATTTCCTGGCCGTTCACTTGATCAACCTTCGCCTGGGGAAACGATTCGATCCACTATTCCTTGAACAGCTTATTGATTCTCCTCGTTTTTCAACCGATTGGAACAAAAAAGACATCTCCATGTGGTGCCAGCAGGTAGAGGCAAAGTTAACAGAAAATAGCGCCGTCAGCATTCACTATCAACTTGAAGTGATCAAGGGTGAAGAAGGCCATGACCTGTTACTGAAGAAGGCCGTTCACGGCGTGGTCGAAGAAAAGAGGATCACGCCTGACTTTTTCCTCGGGCCGGAATATCGGCTGATTGGAAAACTAGCCGATACACTGCATGGCCTGATTCAGCCTGCAGCCCTAGTCCGGCGCGGAAAATCAGAGAAGGAAGTCTCATCTTTCCGGGAAGTTTACACGTGGCTGATGGCTGAAAGCCGCAAGGGCAGAAGCATTCAACGCTTTAAAGGTCTAGGTGAAATGAACCCGGAGCAACTCTGGGATACAACCATCAATCCGGAAACCAGGCGTCTGTTAAAGGTTACCATTGAAGATGAGGTAGCCGCTGACGAAATCTTCACCACCCTGATGGGAGACGATGTAGAGCCGAGGCGTGAATTTATCGAGAAAAATGCCCTGTATGTGACCAATCTGGATGTTTAGGGTTTAGGTTCCAACAGCAGGGTTTTTTTTCGGTGGTTAACTTGCACTCTTTTTTAAGGTGCGTGGCGTGGATGCCAAGTTCCCTGGCTACTTCGACGAATTTTTTGCTTCATTTCAACTCAATACAGAAAGGTCCGCGATGCGATCGAACAAGGCCTTCAAGCGAAATAACAAAGCAAGACGGTTGGCTCTCAGCGCAGGATCTTCATCCATCACCATGACCGAATCAAAAAAGTCATCTACGGGCTTGCGCAATCCGGCCAACAGTTCCAGGCTGGCCGCATATTCGGCGTTTTCAAGCAAGGGCTCTAGTTGCTTTTCAAGCCTGGTAATTTCTTTAAAAAGACGGTGTTCTTCGTCTAAAATCAATTTATCTGTGTCGATTGTCTTCGAAACGTCATCTTTTGCTTTGCGTAGGATATTGCCGATTCGTTTGTTTGCAGCAGCCAGGCCGGCTGCGGTTTCCTGGCCCATAAAACCATCCAGCGCCCTCAGTCGGGCGTCCAAATCAGGCAGGGTGTCCCAGTCAGATAAAATGGCTGCATTGACTAGTTCAGCCGAAAATCCCTGCTCACGGTAATGGTTTCTGGCTCGTTCCACGATGAAATCCCGGACTTCACCCAGCAGCGCCGGATCAATGGGCAGTTGCGCCGAAAGCTCATCGGCGGCAAGCGCCAGTAAGCGAGTAAGAGAGAGGTCCAGCCTGGCTTCGAGAAGTATCCGAACCAGGCCAAGAGACGCTCTGCGCAAGCCATAAGGATCCCTGTTTCCGCTGGGCCGTAATCCAGCTGCAAAAATACCGGCCAGGGTATCCAGCCGGTCCGCTATGCCTACGACTTGACCGACCAGCGAGGGCGGGATCGTGTCACCGGCAAAACGGGGTAAATAATGTTCCTCTATGGCCTCCGCAACAGCCGGGTCTTCCCCGGATGCCAGGGCATAGTGGTGGCCCATCACACCCTGTAGCTTGGGAAATTCCCCAACCATCTGGCTCATGAGATCACATTTGGACAGGGAGGCGGCGCGTTCCATGTGAACAGAATCTATAGATAGAATTTCTGCTATCTTCTTGGATAATTGGCTAATTCTAGTGGATTTATCACCAATTGTTCCGATCTTCTGGTGAAAAACAAGCTGATCCAGGCGGTCAGAAAACGATTCAAGCGTTTGTTTCATATCCTGCTGCAGGAAAAACCGGGCATCCGCCAAGCGTGGACGGATGACACGCTCATAACCCGCACGAATTGAGGGCAAGTGTTCACTCTCAAGGTTTGAAACAGCTATGAATCGATTGGAAATTTTCCCGGAGCCGCCTGATTCCATGATCGGAAAGAACTTCTGGTGATCCTGCATACTGGCAATCAACGCAGCGTGGGGCACGGCCAGAAAATCTTGGTCAAAGGTACAGCCAACGGCAACCGGCCACTCGACAAGATTATTCACTTCATCCAGTAGGACAGGGTCGATGTGAACGTTTTCATCTACTTCCAGCAGTTTCTTGCGGATCAGGTCCCGGCGACGGTCAGGGTCGGCGATGACACAGGCCGCCTCCAGCACGTGGCTATAATCCGCGGCCACACGGATCGGGTGTGGACCGGGAGAATGGACCCGGTGTCCCCGAGTCGTGTTGCCGGCAACCTGTCCGAGCAGCTTACCCTCCAGTACTTCTGCTCCATGCAGGACAATCAGCCAGTGAACCGGTCGTACAAAACTGAAATCATGATTGGCCCAGCGCATGGGTTTTGGTACCGGAAGCTGCTTGATAGCCTGCTCCAGAATGGGATAAATCAACTCCGAAAGGGTTTTTCCCGGTACTTGAAGCCGCACATAAAGCCATTCGCCTTTTTCTGTTTTGATGGTTTCCAACTCGGACACTTCCTTGCCGACCGACCGGGCAAAACCCATGGCCGCCGGGGTGGCCTTGCCGGCACGGTCAAAAGCGGCCCCAAGCTCTGGCCCGCGCCGTTCCTGGTCCTGGACGGGCTGACTCGTGGCTACACCCTTGAACAGCACACTCAGCCGCCGGGGGGTAGAGAAAGACCGGCTACCGGCTGGGTCGAAAAGCAGGTTTTGCTTTTCGAGACCCGTTTTCACACCGGCGTAAAACGCCTCACGGATCGCATCGAGCGCCTTCGGTGGCAGCTCTTCGCAACCCAGTTCCACCAGGAGATCTTCACGGCTGATTTTCCGCGCCAATGCCTCACTCATCTCCTTGAACTCCCAGGCCGGGGAAACCCAGGGCTTCACGCCGGGCGTAATAACATTCTGCAACGCGGCGGGAGAGGTCCCGTACCCGAAGGATGTATCTTTGTCGTTCGATCACGGAAATGGCGCGGCGCGCATCCAGCAGATTGAAGGTGTGAGACGCTTTTAACACCTGTTCATATGCTGGTAGTGGCAAGTCCAGATCAACCAGCTTCCTGGCCGCGCCCTCACAGGCATCGAACCAGCTGAACAGGGCATCAATATTGGCGTGTTCGAAATTGTAGTGAGACTGTTCCACTTCATTCTGGTGAAAAATTTCGCCATAGGTGATAACACGCCCGCCGGTATCGGCCCACACCAGGTCAAAAATACTGTCGATACCTTGCAGGTACATTGCCAGGCGCTCAGCACCGTAAGTGATTTCACCCATAACGGGTTTGCATTCCAATCCGCCGACCTGTTGAAAATAAGTGAATTGGGAGACTTCCATGCCGTTCAGCCAGACTTCCCAGCCGAGCCCCCATGCGCCCAGGGTTGGCGACTCCCAGTTGTCCTCAACGAACCGGATATCGTGCACCTTTGGATCAATCCCTAAAGACTCAAGAGACTCCAGGTACAAGTCCTGGATGTTTTCCGGAGAAGGTTTCATCACCACCTGGTACTGGTAGTAATGTTGCAAGCGGTTTGGGTTTTCGCCATAGCGGCCGTCTGTCGGCCGTCGGCTCGGTTGAACATAAGCGGCATTCCAGGGCTCTGGTCCAATCGCCCGTAAAAAAGTAGCCGGGTGAAAAGTACCCGCACCCACTTCAAGATCGAGGGGCTGGATGAGTATGCAGCCCTGGTCTGACCAGAAGGTTTCCAGCTGTTGAATGAATTGCTGAAAAGTCACAGCGGGCTTCTGCAATTAGTCGGCCCGGGTGACGATAAAAACCACTCCATCGACGCCGGTTACCTCTACCCGCGTTCCGGCAGGAAGGTCTGGACCCTTGACGCGCCAGCTGGAGTCATCGACTTTCACTTTACCTTCGCCATTGACAATCGCACGATCCAGGGTGAAAACCCGGCCGGTGTACTGCTGGCCACGTTGGTTCAACAGGGGGTTATCCGATTGAGGCGGGTGGATTTCACTGTAGCGGCGCCAGGCAAGCACCGCCACCACACAGAGCACCCCGAACAATACCAGTTGGACCTCCACCGGGAGGGAAGGGAAGACCAACAGCAGGAAACCAACAGCCGCGGCGGCAAAACCCAGCCAGAGAAAGACAAAAACCGGGGAAGAAAGCTCCACTATCAGCAGCACGCCGGCGAGGATCCACCAGTGCCAGAATAAAATGTGTTGCAACCATTCCATATTTTGCCCTTTACCTAACCGCTTTTATCGTCTTTGGCAAAAGCTTGCTTGGCTATTTCCGTGATGCCGGCCAAGCTGGAAAGAATACCGGTTGCTTCCATGGGCAGCAGCAGGGTCTTGTTATTAGGACCGGTGGCAAAATCACTCAGGGCCTCGACATATTTTAGCGCGACAAAGTAGTTGATGGCCTGGATGTCACCCGACGCAATAGCCTCGGACACCGAGGTGGTCGCCTGCGCTTCAGCTTCGGCCAGCCGTTCCCTGGCCTCGGCATCGCGATAAGCGGCCTCTTTACGGCCCTCGGCGTCGAGCACTATAGACTTCTTGTGGCCCTCTGCGCGCAGTATTTCAGACTGACGCTCGCCCTCGGCCACCAGGATCATAGCGCGTTTGTCACGCTCGGCTTTCATTTGCCGCGCCATGGCTTCAACCAGGTCTGCCGGGGGACTGATGTCCTTGATTTCGATTCGAGTTACCTTGAGCCCCCAAGGCGTGGTGGCATCATCGACCACGGACAGCAGCCGGGCGTTGATTTCATCGCGTTTGGACAAAGACTCATCCAGGTCCATCGAACCCAGCACGGTACGGATGTTGGTCATGGTCAGGTTTAAAATGGCGTGCTCGAGCCGGAAAACCTCGTACGCTGCCTTGGCGGCATCCAGCACCTGGAAAAAGACGATACCGTCCACCGTAATCACGGCGTTGTCCTTGGAAATGACGTCCTGTGAAGGCACGTCCAGCACCCGTTCCATCATG
>SMVB01310789.1_pt1 | contig 17274 bp, 15 predicted proteins | sample 2456461 | NCBI WGS metagenome assembly SMVB01 (sample SAMN11095934, study PRJNA526329) | marine sediment metagenome | biome: Marine sediment; feature: Surficial sediment; material: Deep marine sediment; isolation source: Hadal surficial sediment | place: Pacific Ocean | collected 2014-05 | depth...
CTTCTTTGCCGTTTGTCGGAGTGGAAGAAACCAACACGTTCACAAAACGCACCGTTCCGTGAACGGCAACAGACCGTGTTTATCGTCCTGGGGAAGGAACTCACCCTCATTGAACAAATAATCGCGGCGGTGGTCACCGCCATCTTGCTTTAAGCGCGAATCAAGCGCTTCCTCATGAGCCGTTCAAGGTGATTGCAGTAGACAATGACTCCCTGCTCTGCGGAGGAGACCGGAAGTCGTGCCGAAGGCCATTGAGAAAGGTTTGATATCACACTCAGCGAACGGGCAGGCTTTTTATTTGATGCATTAAGGCCTTAATGCTGAATTGAATCCCACAGATGGCAAAGACGCGTACAATGCAAGGCTTTCTTTCATCTGAAATTTTTAGAAGAACTTCATGAACCAAAACTGCAAACTGGATATTGAATCCCTGCGAAGCCAGGTCATTGGTGCGGACGCAACCGTTGAAACACCTTTTGGTGACCGCCTGATGGTGTATGCCGACTATACCGCTTCCGGGCGCTGCCTGATGCTGGCTGAAACCTACCTGCAAAATCTTCAGCGAATTTACGCCAATACCCACACCGAGGATGACATCAGCGGTCGTTCCATGACGCAGCTGCTGGTGCAGGCCGAAGAAAGTATCAAGAAATCGGTAAATGCCGGGCCGTCCGGGTGCATCATTGCAGTTGGCAGCGGCGCTACCGGGGCGATTGATAAACTACAGCAAATCATCGGTGTTGCGCTGCCCCCTGCAACCCGGCAAAGCCTGAGCCGGATGATGGAAGACTCTCTTGGCAGTGACGCGCAGATGAAATTCAACGACTATCTGGAACGGCACCAACCGGTGGTGTTCATCGGGCCCTACGAGCATCATTCCAATGAAATTTCCTGGCGTGAAAACCTGGCCACAGTGGTTGAGATCCCGATGGACAATGAAGGCGGCATCGATTTGCAGTACCTGGAAACTCAGCTTCAGAGTCCTGCCTACGCGGGCCGTAAACGAATCGGATCCTTCTCCGCGGCCTCCAATGTCACAGGAATGAGAACGCCGGTGCATGAAATCGCCAGCTTGCTGCACAAATACGATGCCATTGCCTGCTTTGATTTTGCCGCCAGCGCTCCTTACGTGGAAATCGATATGGACCCGCCGCCGGGCAAATACGAAGGTGACGCATCCCTGGACGCCATATTCATTTCACCGCACAAATTTATCGGCGGACCCGGCTCCATGGGCATACTGGTATTCAAAGAGCACATTTACCACAAGGAATTACCACCCAGCGTCAGCGCCGGTGGCACGGTGGATTATGTCGGCCCAACCGGCCATGATTTTATCGAGGACATAGAGGAGCGCGAAAAGGCTGGAACCCCGGGTGTGTTGCAAGTCCTTAAAGCAGCGCTGGCTTTTCAGATTAAGGACCACATTGGTGTTGCGGCCATTGAAAAACGTGAGGCAGAACTGGTCAGGCGGGCTTTTGCTCGCTGGCTTAACAACCCGCACATCGAAATCATGGGCAACCAGGATCCGGAACGACGAATCGGAATCATTTCATTCAACATCAAGAATCACCGCAGCAAATATCTGCATCCAAAGTTTGTCACCAGTCTTCTGAATGACCTGTTTGGCATCCAGACCCGTGCCGGATGCTCCTGTGCCGGCCCCTACGGCCACCGATTGCTGCATATCGATGACGAAACATCCGAGCAATATCGCAAATGGATTGTGAAAGGGTTTTGCGGCATCAAACCGGGCTGGTGCCGGGTGAGCATGCACTATGCAATGGATGATCTGGAAGCGGACTTCATCTTCGATTCCGTCGAGTTTGTTGCTAACTACGGACACTTCTTTTTGTCACAGTACTATTTTGACATGCACAGCGGCACCTGGACACACAAGTTTGATGAGGTACACCTTGAGCGGTTTTCCCTTGAAGCGGCAATGAATTGCAGCGGTTATCACAAGAGAACACTGAGCAATCAGGAAAGGACCGACATGTACTCGGCTTTCCTGGCGGAAGCCAAAAGTATGGCCGACCGACTTGCTGATGAGGGCCTGCCTCCGGAACACCTGCTGGAACCCGAACTCGAAACCCTCAAGTTCTTCTCAGTGCCCGAACCCAGCATGGTCAACCAATAGACGTAGGGTGGGTACTTTATTGCCCACGGTTTTATACAGAAAATGCGACCCCTTCCCAAGCAAAAACCCAGGATGTAAACACTTCACTCACCGTCAATTTTCTCGTGCATTTGAGAATCGTTGTTGAATTGGAGAAGGGTGGGCAATAAATTGCCCACCCTACGGTTCAAATCAAAACGGTTCCTGCAGGCTTGGGGGGCTACGCGCAGCCTTCGAAGCCGTCGGCGGCCATTTTTGCTTCGTAGAGGGCGGCCATTTCACGATCCGGACAGGCCTGTCTCTGTTGGAGCTGATATTGCGTTTTACCTGCCGGCAGGTTTGAGGCGTGCCCGGCTTTTCACTGGCTGTTGACCGCATTCAAACCAACTGGTGGGGTATGTTCAGTTGTTTACGGATCTTCTTGAGGTCCTTTTTCTTCGGCTGAAACGGATAACTCGCAATGTCGCTGGGGAGTGAATTTCCATAGGGGCGTTCACAGGCTGAAATATCGTCCTGGACTTTACCCGGGCAACCCGAGGTCCGAAATGCAATACCTGCATCGATGATGTCATCCTGTTCTGCGGCGGGCATACCAAAATCAGACACACGGCCCTGATCATCAAATTTCATCTGTTCGACGCGCCCATCGCAGTAATCAAGCAGGTATCGTCCCAACTGAACCCGGCGCCACTGGTCCCGTGGGGTCGCCGGCAGGTGGTCCATCAGGGAGCCGTCTTCCGGGAAAAAGCAGAACATGTGGCTGTGGCCACCCAGGTCAACCAGTTGCTGCACCAGGTGCAGTACATTGTATTCGGTCTCACCCATGCCAACAATGATGTGGGCGCCGAACTTCTGCGGCCCAAAAACATCTCGCGCATCCAGCATGACTTCCCAGTATTTGTCCCACTTGTGGGGCGACTGCACGCCCTTGCCGCGGGTGCGATCGAATAATTCAGGCGTGGCCGCATCTATGGCCACGGTGAAAATGTCAGCACCCAGGTCTCTCAGCTTGACGACATCCTGGCGGCCCATGGTGGTGGGGTTCGACAGAATCGAAACCGGGACGGCATCCGGGTCGATACGATCGGTCCAGTTTTTAAGCACTGAGACCGTGTCGTCATCCGACCCGAGGTGGGTGATCATTGAGATGCACATGCGGTGGAAGGGGGTGTTTTCAACGTCACGGGACACCTTGTCCACAATAACGTCCATGGGTTATAGCCACCACCACCGAGCACCACGTTGTGATCGCAAAGCCCGAGCAACCGCTCAACCGCAGCCCACAGGCCAACATTACGGAGCGCCATCCCGGACAAGGGGTCTCCATCAAGAGCGTCGGTCCCACCGGTGATCACCAAAGCCGGTGGTTCAAACTCCCGCGCCAGGGGAAGAATCGCGTGGTTCATCAGGTGCGATAGCTCGCTGTCATTAAACCCCCGCGGTACCGCCAGGTTACGGGCTGCGCCCTTGCGGTAAATCTCGCTTCCAATGAAAACAGCGGTTCGCACTTCCGGTCTCGTCTCCTGCGTGTGGATCGGCCCCTGGAGGTTTTCTGAAAAAATAAAATGACGCTGCTGATCGCTGCTGATGTTGTCACACAAGGGCTCAATATAGTATTCGGTTTCCCTAATAAACGAAATCTGTCTATAATGATTTCCCAATTCTTCCCTTCTTAAAGAGGCTCACTGTTGATGTCAGAAGAAAATAACGGCGGAAGCGGAATCAATCCGAACTCTATGTCCATCATCGTCACAAAGGGCAGTCTTGACTGGGCTTATCCTCCTTTCATCCTCAGTACAACAGCAGCAGCCATGGGCATGGATGTCACGATGTTCTTTACCTTCTACGGTTTACCTCTGTTGTTCAAAAAGCTGGACATGAAAATTACTTCACTGGGCAATCCCGCGATGAAAATGCCCCTGATGGGGATGCACATAGGGATGCCGAATATCGTTTCTGCCATTCCGGGCGTTGACGCTGCCGCTTCTGTAATGATGAAGAACCTGATGAAGAAAAAAGGCGTCGCGACCATTGAAGACCTGAGGGAAATGGCGGTGGAGGCCGAAGTGCGCCTGATCGCATGTCAGATGACCCTGGATCTTTTCGAATACACCAGAGATGACATGATCGATGGCGTTGAATTGGGCGGTGCTGCGACCTGGGTTGAGATAGCAGCCAAGTCCCACATCAATCTGTTTATCTAGAAAACAAGCCCCTGACACTCTGGAGAATCTTTCAATAAAAGGAAACAAGCATGGCAGATAAAGTACTAGACGTAAAAGGGCTCAATTGTCCGCTCCCGATCCTGAAGGCCAAGAAAGCCCTGAAAGACGTTCCCGACAACGGAACCCTGGAAATAATCTCCACCGACCCGGGCTCAGCGGCCGACTTCCAGGCATTTTGCCGTACCACCGGCAACGAACTTCTGGAACAGGGTGAAGACGATGGCGTTTACACGTTTCTGATCAAAAAGACCGCTTAGCACTGATTGGTTCAAAAACCCGGTCACCATTCCATTGACCGGGTTTTTTATTGCGCCACTCTCATTTCATTAAACCTGAAATCAAGCTTAAACCGTCACTTGCATACCGGACTCACCACAATACAACTCGTGCATCAATTCAACCATTCTTCTCGCCTCATCACTGGCAATGGAATAGAAAATTGTTTGCGCCTCTCGCCGGGTTGTCACCAGGTTCTCCTTTCTCATGCGGGCCAAGTGCTGTGAAAGGGGTGATTGTGGAATTTCCAACAAACTGGCCAGGCCTCCGACCGACTTTTCACCGGAAATCAAGTGGCACAGAATCATCAGGCGGTCCTTGTGTCCCAGGGTCCTCATCAACTCACTGGCCCGGGCGGCCGCAGAAGCCATTTGTTCGGGATCGATCTCGATTTCTTCATTCATTTCCATATATTAGATTTATTTAAGACTTTTTCCCAGCGCTAAACTCTGCAGGTCTTCAGCAAAAATAATTTCACCGGTGATTTGTAAGCTGATTTTTTCCAGGCTGTTACCCCAATCCTTCAGGCTGCGAGCCATGAAATGGCTCAGCACCCTGTTTCAGCTTTGCTTTGATGTGACATACAGCCATTGACGCTGTGCACAGGTGACAACACCGGGATTTGGTATTACTGCCCGAAGACGCACTTGTTCAGTTGGCTTCCAGCGAATAAGCTCTCTTGAATTATGGAGATACTGATGAAATCCAGCTTTCATACAAAACTGTTTTTTCAGTGCCTGGCGCTGTTCTTTTCCGCCAACATCCTGGCGGCCGATCCCATCTGGATTGATGTCAGGACGCCGGATGAATACAACAGCGGTCATGTATCTGAAGCCGCAAACATTCCGTACACTGAAATTGCCGACGGGATCTCCGCGCTTACCACGGACAAGGATGCCTCAATTTATGTGTATTGCCGCAGTGGCAAGCGATCTGGAATTGCCAAGAAAACCCTGGACAACCTGGGGTATACACAGGTCGTCAATGTCGGTGGCATAGATGAAGCGATGAAAATAGCTGCAGCGGAATCTGCCCACGACCCCTGAGCCGAAACGGCCCGGTCATGAGTGTGATTGGCTTGTTACGCGAAGTTTACTGCGACGCCTGAAAACAGGCACGGCTTGTTCGCCAAAAAACTTACTTACCGATACAAAAGCTGGAAAATATTTCTCCCAGCAAGTCATCCGGCAGTATTTCCCCGGTGATCTCTCCCAGGGCATTTTGAGCCAGCCTCAGCTCCTCCGCCAGCAGCTCTCCGGACATGCTTTCCTGCATACGGGCGTTGCCGGCTTCCAGGTGAGCGCCTGTTCTTTTCAGCGCTTCAATGTGTCTGCTCCGGGCTGAAAAACTACCCTCTGCCTGATCTGCAGCCCCCAGCTCCAAGAGTATTCTTGCTTTCAGATCATCTGTTCCTTGCCCGGTTTTTGCCGAAATCAAAACATCTGGCGGGTTGACTGCCTGGAGCACGCTTGAGAGCTCTTTCGGATCCAATAGATCAATCTTGTTGCCAACGCGGATATATCTGACATGAGGGGGCAACTCAGCGACAAGATCCTTTTGGCCGCCGGCAGGAATGCTGATATCTTCAACCAGCAATACAATATCCGCCGTGGCCAGCGTCTCTCTGGCCCGCCTGACACCCTCCACTTCTATCCGGTCCGTGGTTTCCCGAATACCTGCCGTATCGGCAAGATGCACAGGAATTCCTTCAATTTCTATCTGCTCCCGCAGCACGTCCCTGGTGGTGCCGGGTATTTCGGTAACGATGGCGCTTTCCTGACCGGACAAGGCATTAAGCAGGCTGGACTTACCCGAATTCGGCCTGCCAATGATGGCCAAAACAATCCCGTCCCGCAGCAAGCGGCCCTGGCGCGCCTCAGACAACAATCCGCTGAGCTCCTCCCGGGTTTGCGCCAGGCGCTCAAGGACATCACTTTCAGCCAGGAAATCAATTTCCTCGTCTGGAAAATCAATGGCTGCTTCGACAAATACGCGCAAATGCATCAGTGCGTCACGAAGGTGATTTATCCGCTCAGAAAAAACACCTTGCAGGCTGCGTTGTGCCGCTTGCGCTGCAGCGTCTGTTCCCGATTCGATCAGATCGGCTATGGCTTCGGCCTGAACAAGGTCCATTTTGTCGTTCAGAAAAGCGCGCTCTGAAAACTCACCGGGCCGGGCTGAGCGTGCGCCCAGCTGAATAAGCCGCTGCATGACACGCTGAAGGATATAAGGGCCACCGTGACACTGAAGTTCCAGCACGTCTTCACCCGTAAAAGAGTTCGGGCCCGGAAAAAAAAGGACAATACCGGTGTCTATGATTTCGCCCGATGCATCGTGAAGATCTGTCAGGCTGGCATAGCGTGGCCTGGGTAGGCTACCGAACAATTCTTCTGCGATCCTGCCCACATCCGGCCCCGACAAGCGTACGATTCCCAGGCCTCCCGTGCCCGGCGGGGTAGCAATGGCGCAAATCGTGTCGTTTGCCTGTTCCAGCTCAACAGGTCCTATTCGGCGGCGGCGATCTTACGGGTAATGTAGTACTGCTGTGCCAGTGAAAGCCCGGCATTGGTTGCCCAATACAAAACCAGGCCGGCCGGGAAAAACGCAAACATCACCGAAAAGACCAACGGCATCATGTTCATCATTTTTCTTTGCATGGGGTCCATGCCCGCTGTCGGGGTGAGCCTCTGGGTAGCAAACATGAATGCCGCATTCAAAAGAGGCAGCACAAAATAGGGATCCCTGTCGGAGAGGTTTTGGATCCACAGGATGAACGGCGCCTGCCGAAGCTCAACCGACTCCAGTAATACCCAGTAAAGGGCAATGAAGACCGGAATCTGAACCAGGATGGGCAAACAACCCCCAAGCGGGTTGACCTTTTCCTTTTTGTACATTTCCATCATGGCCTGGCTCATGCGCTGGCGGTCATCACCATAACGCTCCTTGAGCTTCTCTATCCGCGGTTGCAACTTGCGCATCCGCGCCATGGATTTATACTGGGCTTCCGTCAGTTTGAAAAAGGCTCCTTTTACCAGGATGGTCAATAAAATGATTGCCCAACCCCAGTTGCCTACCACGCTGTGGATTTTTTCCAGCAACCAGAATAGTGGCTTGGAAAACACCGTGAAAATCCCATAATTTACGGTATGTTCAAGGCCGGGAGCCACATCGGGAATCCGGTCCTGAAGTTTGGGGCCCACATAGAGGCGACCGTTGAATTCACCCTGGCCACCCGAACTCACCTGACGTTGTTGTGACACGGTACGTGCGATATAACGAGGCCAGCCGTCGGACTTGAGCTCAATGGTGGAATAGCGTGCCTGTTCGTTCTCCGGGGGTATCCAGGCCGTGAAAAAGTAATGCTGAATCATCGCCAGCCAGCCACCTGAATAGGTTTTGTTGAACGGCTCATCTGCGACGTCATCAAAAGAGACCTTTTCAAACTTATCTTCAGGGCTGTAAAAACCAATCCCGCGAAAACTGTAACGGCCCGGGTTGGTGAACCCGCCCGAATCCTCATCTCCAGGGACTGTTTGCTGTAACTGGTCGTAACGACTGCCTGTCCACGTCTCACCGCTATCATTGGTGAGTTGAAACCGGACGTCGATATCGTATTGATCTCTTTTGAGGATGAATGTTTTACTGACCCGTATGCCGTCTTGAGACTCCCAGGTCAGTGGAATTCGAATTTCGTCTGCACCCGAGGCCAGCCTGTAATCCAGGCGGGTAGATTGGAACGGACTGGTGTGGTTGGGTGCGGATTGTTGGGACAACAGGCCGGACTGGGCTATGAACATATGATCACCCTGCCGTTGAAACATATTGACCTTGATGTCCGGATCTTCGTGTACCACAGGGTAGTTCAGTAATCTGGCGGAAACGACCGTACCACCGAGCAGGTCAATTTCTATTTCCAACACATCGGTGGTCACGGTAATAAAGGCGTTTTTACCCTTCATTTCCTTGCTGGCATTTCCTGTTGCTGCACCCGCGTGTGGAACATCCTGTGCAAGTTGATCATCCTGTACCGGCTGGTTTCGCGGCACGGATGGCGCATCACCTGGCAGCGGCAAATCAGCAGCGTTATCACTGCCTGAGGCGGGTACCGTTAGACCCGGGCTGGACGATGTTTCATTTAAAAGCACCGGTGCCCGCTGCTGGCCGTAATCCTTTTGCCACTCGACCCAAAGCATGTAGCCGAGAAACACCAGTCCAATGATCAATACCGGCCTTAGATTTCCCATTTGTTTTTACCTTGTTTCCTGCTTTAGGCCTGTTTTACGCCTGAGGCGTGACCAGTGTGCGTCCAAAGAATGAAATAACTCACGGTTGCACAGGGCAGCGGCTTCGCGCCGCGGCAAGACCACAAGGTCAATACCCTGACAAGTTGCCACACTATTATCTTCGCTTATGCTTCCGTGACCGGCTTCATCCCGCACGCCTGACTCCGCGCTTACCGGCGCGACCGCCTCAAACGATCGACGAAAGCTCTCCCTGATGACACGCTTGATCCGGTTTCTACCCACTGCATGCCGGTCAACTTGACGTGACACCGCCATTCCCAGGCGCGAGTAGCCGTTTTCATTGCTTCGTGCTAAAACTTTGAAGCAGCGATCTGCAGAAACAACAGAGTTTCTAAAAACCATTTTAAATTCAACAGGTTTAAGTAAGCGTGCTCGAACCGGAAATTTTTCCCAGCGACTATGTTCCACCTGCCGGGTTTGATTTGTCAACGGGATGAAATCAGGTGAGAACCAAAAAAATGCCGGGGCAATCAGGCAGACAAGCGCTTTCGGCCCTTGGCACGACGAGCGCGGATGATGGTTCTGCCGCCACGGGTTGACATGCGAGCCCGGAAACCGTGTCTGCGTGCGCGCTTCAGGAGGCTTGGCTGAAATGTACGCTTCATTTTCTTAATCCTTTCAGGAATTTAGTCAGTTACAGGCCTCGTAGCTCATCTGGAGCTGCGAACGGCCGACAAAAGAGGCGAATTTTAACTTTTATCTGGCCCTTAAACAAGCTGTTATAAAGAAATTTTGTGTAAAACGCATCCTGCACCAGGCGTTCTTTAAGTGCTGTAGCAGAGAAAGTAGCCGTAAAAAACACGAATTATTAGGTAAGTTATCCACAGCGGGTTAGACTTGTTTGTTCCCGGCGCGGCAACGCAAAGCCCAAACCCAATAATGTAGACAAAGACAAGCACCGGAATGGCCCAAAACACCTGGCAAACCTGTTTGAAGCACCTGGAGCGCGAGCTACCGGCAGAGGATTTCAATACCTGGATTCGCCCACTTCAAATGAAGTCAAAAAAGGGTCGGTCTGTTTTATTATCACCCAATGAATACGTTCGTGACTACATTGCCCTGAACTACCTTGAAAGGATTCGGGATATCTTCGAGCACCTTGATGAAGCGCGTGATTCAGTTGTCGTTGAAGTAAACAACCGGGAAGTTCACCTTCAACCCCCGGGGAAAATGATGGCGCCGGTGGCTACCGGCCTGGATAATCGGTATCGTTTCAATAACTTCGTTCAGGGCAAATCGAATGAGCTGGCATATGCTGCAGCGCAGCAGGTGGCCCAAAAACCCGGTCTCTCCTACAACCCATTGTTATTATATGGGGGAACAGGCCTGGGTAAAACACATCTTTTACATGCAGCCGGTAACCTGATTCACCAGGAACACAAACACACCCGGGTTCTGTATCTACATTCCGAGCGCTTCGTCAGTGAAATGATTCAGGCTTTGCGCGGTAATAAAATGGAAGCTTTTAAACAGCATTACCGCACTGCCGGAGCCCTGTTGATTGATGATATTCAGTTCTTTGCCGGCAAGGAACGAACCCAGGAAGAGTTTTTCCATACATTTAACGCCCTTTTGGACAGCCGACAGCAAATAATTCTGACTTGTGATCGCTATCCCAAGGAAGTCGATGGCATTGAAGCCCGGTTGCGGTCCCGTTTTGGCTGGGGTCTTACCGTGGCAATCGAACCGCCGGACTTTGAAACACGCGTAGCCATTCTGATGAACAAGGCACAGGAGCGCGGTATTGAGCTCGAAGAGGCGGTTGCCTATCTTATTGCGCGACGAATGCGATCCAATGTCAGGGATTTGGAGGGTGCTTTGAATACGCTGGCGGCAAATGCCCGTTTTTCCGGCCGTCAAATCACGGAAAGTTTCGCCCAGGAAGTACTGCGCGACCTTCTTTTGGTACACGATCGCCTGCTTACGATAGAAAACATTCAAAAAGCCACCGCAAAATACTACAATTTACGCGTCGTTGATCTACTTGGCAGAAGACGGACCCGGATGATTGCCCGGCCACGGCAAATGGCCATGGCCTTGAGTAAGGAATTAACCGAGCACAGCTTGCCGGAAATAGGCGATGCTTTTGGCGGGCGGGATCACACTACCGTGCTGTATGCTTGCCGTAAAATTGAAGAACTGTGTGATACCGACGGCCGGATCCGTGAAGACCGGGCTAAACTCGTGCGTCTACTGACGGCATAATCTGTTTAAAATGAATTAGTATGTGCACTAACAGGATACAAGCTGTGGATAAGTATTCAATGCATGGTTCCCTCCGTTTTGTCCACAGATTATGAACAACTTACAGGAAGGTTTATACCTCGTTTATTTATTGATAAGCAATTGATAACACTAACACATTTACAGTATTAAGCTTATCCACAATGCCTACTATTACTACTGTTTTTAATATATATAAATAATTATTAGAAGGAAGCCGATCATGAAATTCAGCGCTCAGCGTGAGGTTTTATTACAACCCTTAAGCCAGGTTATCGGTGTCGTTGAACGACGCCAGACTTTGCCTGTTCTCGCTAATTTTTTGGTCGTTGCCCAGGGTAATCGCTTATCGATTACCGGAACGGATATGGAAGTGGAATTGATTGCGTCGGTAAAAGCGGATATCTCCTCAGACGGTGAAATAACCATACCGGCAAGAAAACTGGTAGATATCGTAAGAATGCTGCCGGAAGGAGCCTCAATTACAATCTCACTTGAAGGCGATAAAGTGACCTTGTCTTCAGGAAGAAGCCGCTTCACCCTGTCTACATTACCTGCCACGGAATTTCCAGCTACAGACCAGGTTGAAACGCTGGAAACTGTTAAAATTCAAGAGGCTGCGTTAAAACGACTGTTGGATAAAACCTCGTTTGCCATGGCAAACCAGGATGTGCGTTACTACCTGAATGGCCTGTTGTTTGAGTTTGTTGACGGTAAGCTGAAAACCGTTGCAACAGATGGCCATCGCCTGGCCATTTGTGAGTTGGCGGAAGACCTCGGGGTGCCACAAAACAGGCAACTTATTGTACCCAGGAAAGGGGTTATTGAGTTATCACGGATGCTTTCAGACAGTGATGATCTGGTTGAACTCGCGCTGGGGAAAAATCACATTCGTCTGGTTAAAGGAAACACTGTTTTCACTTCCAAGCTGATAGATGGACGGTTTCCGGATTACGGTGCAGTGATTCCGGTTGGAACAGATCGCCACATCAACCTGGATAAAAACAGCTTTACGCAGGCACTGCAGCGAGCTTCAATTCTTTCAAACGAAAAATACCGGGGTGTACGCCTGGAGGCCAGTGGAAACTCAATCAAAATCATTGCCCACAACCCGCAGCACGAAGAAGCCGTGGAAGATTTAGAAGCGGAATTGAACTTCGATCAGATTGCGATCGGTTTCAATGTAACGTATCTCCTGGATGCCCTGATGGCCCTTGATTCAGAGACGATTACGATGGAGCTGAAGGATGCAAACAGCAGTTGCCTGCTCACGGTTCAAGGCGATGATTCCAACCGGCACGTAGTGATGCCGCTCAAGTTGTGATAAAGGCTGAAAAGAGACAGCTGAGAATAAGCACCATAATTCAAGCACTTGTATTGTTTTAAGATTCTTTGAAAATCAATAAAATCCAGATAGAGAACTTTCGAAATCTGGAGTCTGTTCGCCTGCAACCAAAGTCTGCTTTGAATTTTATTATTGGTGATAATGGCGCGGGTAAAACCAGCATTCTGGAAGCAATGGTTGTTTTATCTAGAGGCCGATCCTTTCGGACCTCGCAGGCTTCCGAGCTCGTGGGGCCGGCAAAACCTGTTTTCAGTGTCTTTACAGAGATAGAGCAGGATGACGGGAAGCGCGACCATTTGGGACTGGAGCGATCTGGAAAGCACTGGAAAGCGCGGAAGAACGGTCAGGATTTATCTCATATCAGCCAGCTAACTCGAAGCCTGCCCCTGGTGTTAATGGAACCGAACAGCCATTTGTTGGTCAACGGAGCTCCTGATGTAAGGCGCAGGTTCCTCGACTGGGGAGTGTTTCACGTGGAACAGTCGTTCCTGGAAGTATGGCGACGATTTTCAAAAACACTCAAACAGCGTAATGCAGCGCTCAGACAGGGCAACATAGAAGTGATTGAAAGCATTGATGAAAGTCTTTCCAGACTCGGCACCAGCTTAAGCGATCTCAGGGAAGTTTACAGCAGGACGCTGTCTAAAAAGATGCAAACAATCGTCTCAGATCTTAGTCCTGACCTAAGAGATATTACACTTGAATATCAAAACGGGTGGGGGCAAGGACCTTATATTACAGCCCTGGAGAAACAACGCAAACGAGACGTGGATCGGGGTGCTACCAGCCAGGGGCCGCACCGTGCAGACCTGGTCTTAATGAAAGGTGACTCGGTGGCCAAGACGGTTCTGTCCAGGGGTCAGCAAAAGACTCTTTCCGCTGCCTTGTTACTCGCACAGGCTGGGTTTTTAAAGTCAAAAGGTGAGGCGCCACTGGTGTTGCTGGATGATCTCGCATCTGAATTCGATAAGGTTCATTTTGAAAGAGTACTGTCAAAATTCATCGAAACCGCGGGGCAGGTGTGGGTTACAGGCACGGTTAAACCAAAAAGCGTTGGTTCCTGCGCATTGTTCCACGTGGAACACGGTAATGTTCGTGAAATGATATAATGGATGCCGGAAAAAACCCTGTGAAAACCCGATTTCCTGTCGCCAGGCCGGCAGGAATGAACCAGAGAAAAACCTTTTATTTTCAAGAGATTGTGTGCCTGGCTCGGAATTCAAAAAACTTATGAGCAAAAACGAATACGATTCATCGAACATTAAAGTGCTGAAAGGCCTGGATGCAGTACGAAAAAGACCCGGAATGTTTATCGGGGATACGGATGACGGCACCGGTTTGCATCATATGGTGTTTGAAACAGTCGATAACTCCATAGACGAGGCGCTTGCGGGGCACTGTGATGCCATAAAAGTCATCATTCACGCAGACGACGCGCTCAGTGTAGAAGACAACGGGCGCGGAATTCCTGTTGATATTCATAAAGAAGAGGGGGTTTCGGCTGCTGAGGTAATCATGACCGTACTTCATGCGGGCGGCAAGTTTGATGATAATTCCTACAAGGTATCAGGCGGTCTGCATGGTGTGGGTGTTTCCGTGGTTAATGCCTTGTCTGAGGAATTACAACTTAGAATTAAGAGAAACGGTCACGTCTGGCGCCAGACCTATCACATGGGTGTGCCACAAAGTCCGTTAAAAATCACTGGCGACAGTGAAGAAACGGGTACCAAGGTGTTTTTCCGTCCCAGTTACACTATTTTCAGCAAACCGGTATTTCATTACGATATTCTGGCAAAGCGATTGAGGGAGTTGAGTTTTCTAAATTCAGGTGTTCGAATCGAGCTTGTCGATGAGCGTACAGGAAAGTCGAAAGTCTTTGAATACAAAGGAGGAATCAAGTCTTTCGTCGAGCATTTGGGGCGCAATAAGAACCCCCTTCACCCGACTGTTATGTACATGTCAACGGAAAAAAACGGTACGGTTGTCGAGGCCGCCCTGCAATGGACAGACTCATACCAGGAGTCGGTGTTTTGTTTTACCAACAACATTCCACAGAAAGACGGCGGCGCGCATCTGGCGGGGTTTCGGGCCGCGCTGACCCGTACGATCAATAACTATATTGAGGAAGCGGGGATAGCCAAAAAGAACAAGGTAGCAACAACCGGCGATGACGCAAGGGAAGGACTGGTTGCCGTTCTTTCAATAAAAGTGCCTGACCCAAAGTTTTCCTCCCAAACCAAGGATAAACTGGTGTCATCAGAGGTAAAACCTGTGGTGGAGTCGGCTGTGAGCAGCTGTTTGCGGGATTTTCTGCTGGAAAACCCGGTAGAGGCCAAAACCATCACCGCCAAGGTGGTTGATGCAGCCCGGGCCAGGGAAGCTGCACGAAAAGCCCGTGAAATGACACGCAGAAAAGGTGTTCTGGATATCGCGGGCCTTCCAGGAAAGCTTGCAGACTGTCAGGAAAAAGATCCCGCGTTGTCGGAAATATTTCTTGTGGAGGGTGACTCTGCCGGTGGATCAGCAAAACAAGGCAGAAACCGAAGAACCCAGGCTATTTTGCCGCTCAAAGGAAAAATACTCAACGTGGAAAAAGCCCGGTTTGATAAAATGCTGGCTTCTGCTGAAGTTGGAACGCTAATTACAGCGTTGGGTTGTGGCATAGGTCGGGACGGCTTCGATGTGGAAAAGCTTCGTTATCACACCATCATCATCATGACCGATGCAGATGTAGATGGTTCGCATATACGAACGCTTCTTTTGACATTCTTCTATCGCCAAATGCCTGAACTGATTGAGAGGGGGCACATCTATATCGGCCAGCCACCTTTGTACAAGATTAAACAAGGCAAACAGGAGCAATATCTTAAAGATGATTATGAATTGAATGACTACCTGCTGGCCCGGGCGCTTGATGATGCCACGCTTGTTTTTGATCCTGATTCATTGCCCCTGGCCGGTGAAGCGCTGGAGCAAATGATGCGGGATTTCCTGGCCGTCCACCAGACAAACCTTCGACTGGCAAAACGTTTTGACTCGCTGTTTCTTGAACAACTTATTGATTCCCCAAGGTTTTCTACTGAGTGGGGCAAAAAAGAAATCTCCGCTTGGTGCGTTCAAATAGAGGCGAGATTAGAAGAACAATGTACTTCCAGCGTTCACTATCAAATTGAGGTCGTCAAGGGAGAGGAGGGTTACGACCTACTGATCAAAAAAGCCATTCACGGTGTTGTGGAGGAACGGCGGATTACCGCAGATTTCTTCCTGGGTCCGGAATATCGCCTGATAGGTAAACTGGCCGAAACGCTTAACGGCCTGATACAGCCTGAAGCCTTTGTGAAACGCGGCAAAGCAGAGAAGGAGATTTCTTCTTTCAGGGAGGTTTATGAGTGGTTGATGGCCGAAAGCAGGAAAGGAAGAAGCATTCAGCGCTTCAAAGGTCTGGGTGAAATGAATCCGGAGCAACTATGGGACACAACAATCAATCCGGAAACCCGGCGACTGTTACAGGTTACGATTGAAGATGCCGTTGCTGCTGATGAGGTATTTACCACACTTATGGGGGACGAAGTGGAACCCCGGCGGGCGTTTATCGAGCAAAATGCCATGTATGTGACCAATCTTGATGTCTGAGTTGATGGTCTTCTAATCTATTGAAATATAAGAATATTTATTGGTCAGATAGGAACAAGGTTGAGCCGAAACATGGTTCAGGAAGGTAAACCTTCAGCTTCGCAATTACCGGTGTCACAATCACCGGCATTTACGCTAGAGACAGCCGGTTTTTACAACAGTGTTTTTAATTCGGCGCGAAGTTTGTGTTCCTTGTTCAGATGCCTGCCGTGAATGCCAAGCTCCATCGCAGCTTCAACAAACTTTTTACTTGAGCTGAACAAGTGACAGTGATCGGGGCTGGTCGCGTAGCGTTGCAGGATATCCTGGAGTGCTTGTACGCGGTTACGTTTTTGGGTAAATAAAGAGCGGGGAACGTAATAGAACCCATCGAGAACACCCCCGGCATCAACCAACTGTTCACGTATGCTTCCGGGACCCAGAAGGGCGTCATCCGGGCCGCCGTGGCTGGATGACCAACGGTCCGGCTGCGGGGCGGTCACCAGCAACTGACAGCCCTGGCGAGTGAGTCGGGCCAAAACCCGAAACAAACGGTTATTTGCTGTGTTTTCGACAGTTTTAAGAATGTCGTCTCGACTGATTAATAACAGACGGCGCCTGGGGTTCACTTCAACTCAACACCGATAAATCTGCGATTCGATCAAACAGAGCTTTCAGGCGAAACAATAAGGCAAGGCGGTTCGCTCTCAGCACCGGGTCATCGTCCATGACCATGACCGAATCAAAAAAGTCATCTACAGGATCGCGCAGTTCGGCCAGCAAGCACAGGCTGGCGGAGTAATCCGAACTTTCTAGCAGCGGCGCCAACTGTTTTTCCAGCCTGGAGACCTCATTAAAAAGTCGCTTTTCTTCGTCTAAAACAAGGCTATTTTCGTCGATTGTCTTCGAAATGTCTTCATCAGCTTTGCGCAAAATATTACCAATTCGTTTATTTGCAGCGGCCAGGCTTGCGGCGGCTTCCTGACCCATGAAATCATCCAAAGCCCGTAAACGATAGTTCAGGTCCGGCAAGGTGTCCCAGTCAGACAAAAGGACGGCGTTGATCAGCTCGGCAGAGAAACCCTGTTCGCGGTAATGATTCCGGATCCGCTCTACGATGAAATCACGAATTTCGACCAGCAGTGCCGGATCAATAGAAAGTTGTGATGA
>SMVB01046796.1_pt1 | contig 17271 bp, 16 predicted proteins | sample 2456461 | NCBI WGS metagenome assembly SMVB01 (sample SAMN11095934, study PRJNA526329) | marine sediment metagenome | biome: Marine sediment; feature: Surficial sediment; material: Deep marine sediment; isolation source: Hadal surficial sediment | place: Pacific Ocean | collected 2014-05 | depth...
GCGATCTCCATTCCCATCAGGTTTGCCTTAATCAACCGATCTGATCAATGGTTTTCGCCCGAGTTCCCTTTTTGATCGATATTTATGCGCAGTTATTTAGAATGAGGCGTAGCGAACTCTAACCCGGAGATTGAAATGGCCAAGCAACAAGAACTTTACCGGGATCCATGGGGCGTTATCATCGCGGCCGCCGACGGCCGGCATATCGAAATCATCTGGACCGATGATACGGCGCAGATGAGCGGCGAAGACTTCGTGCCCTGGCTGGAGCGCTTTGCCGGTTTCGTCGAGGACGGCCGCTACCACACGGTGCTGGTCGACGCGCGGCATTTTCGCATGAATCCGGCGGACTTGAGTATGGATTGGCGCGATCGCCAAATCATCCCGCGCTACAATGCCGGGGGGCTAAAAAAATTCGCCTTCGTGATGCCACCCGGGATGCCAGCAATCGGCAGCGCGCCCGCGGCGGAGGGACCGGCGGAATTTCCGACGGGGTATTTTGGCGAGTTAGCAGACGCCTATGAGTGGCTGGATATCAAAATGACTTGAGGAGCGATTATCTCGACAGCTCCGGTTGCGACCGTGTCTCATACTTTTCTGCCGTAAATTAGATGCCCGCAGGTCGTCCCATCGACTTCTGCAACATCGGGCATGTGCCCCCACTTGTCGAAGCCGAACTTTTCAAGGATCCGGATACTCGGCATATTGCGCTCGAGGAGTAGGCTGAACAGATTTTTGATTTTGAGCTCGGAACATTGATCAATGGTGTATTGAATCAGTGCGCTCGCTATGCCCTTGCGCCGTTGCGTCTCATCGACGTAGTAACTCATTTCGGCAGTGTAGCGCAGCGCCATGCGCCCCGAACGATACGCGCTCAAGCTGGACCAACCAAAAATAGCGCCATTTTCTTCTGCTACCCAGATCGGCCAGGTTTTGGGGTCATGTTCACGGAACCACTGGCGCTGTGACGCTATGGTGACCGGTGTCAGGTCGGCCGTTGCCCAGCGCAGCAATACCGCCTGATTGTAGATATCCACGATCTGCGGCAGGTCAAGCTTACCGGCAACTCGTATATTCATTTGGATTCAAACAAAACAGCAGTAAAGACCCGCTTCGAAAAACAGTTACGGTCTCCTCTCGGTATTACTCGCGCCTTAATTGCGCGACCACTATTGCCAGTGCATCGAGCGAATGCCGGGCCTCGTTCTCGTCGTCTACTTGCAGCATAAAGATAAATCGACGGAAGCCGGCCTGCATGCGTTGGCGTAATCCGGAACCTTCGTGCGGTGCGTCCATGAGCGAGATTGTGAGATCATCGAAGTCTCGCTCGCGCGCCTCGCAGGCCCGCTTGAGGTCGGCGATTGGATCGCCTTGGTAGCGGCCATCGAAGACGATCCAACCGTCGGCGTAATCGGCGACACGCCCAGGTACCGCGGCGGAGTTGGACCCGATCCAAATCGGTGGGCCGCCGTTCTGCAGGGGTTTGGTGTGCGCCACCAGCGGCCCGAAATCAACGAATTCGCCGTGAAACTCAGGGCAGTCCTGCGCCCAAATCGAGCGCATGGCGAGGGTCTTTTCACGCACGATACGCCAGCGGTCCTTAAACGACGAGCCATGATTTTCCATGGCCTCGGCAACGACGCCACCCGCGACCCCGAGGATCAGGCGCCCGCCACAAAGCACATCGAGCGAACTCACACTTTTGGCCGTCGCAATTGCATCGCGATGCGTGAGTAAGCACACGCTCAGGCCCAAATGAATACGCCGAGTCACCGCTGCAAAAGCGCCGAGTAAAACGAAGGGGTCGTAGAGACTGCCGAGCGCTTTCATGCGCGCCTGCGGATAGGGTGAGGAATGCCGACGGCTAATCGGCATGTGGGTATTTTCCGGTACGAACAACGTGTCAAAACCGCGCTCCTCTACCGCCACGGCCAAAGCAGCTGGCGGGATCGCATAATTTCGAAATAAAAGGCAAACCCCAGCGGAGATCATTGCTTAGGGAACCTCTGATTAATTCTGGGATAGTCGATTTGCGGGACGAAATCTTTCAGGTCAAGGCGCGGATCGCAGCGCATAGCGAGACTATTTGCCAGATCCGCAGCGCGGACCGGGACGATTTCGGTCGCAATGCAGCATTGTTATGAATTAATCAGAGGTTCCTTAAGGTTACGGGGTCGCTGATCAATCTGGCGTCGTGTTAAACCTGTTTCCATGGTGGCAGGGTGCGATGGGCGATGTGATCGGCGGGCAGACGGGTTTGCCCTGGACCGAAATAATGCTCGCGCAATGTTGCACTCTCGTAATGCGTGCGCAAGCGCCCACGCCGCTGTAATTCGGGTACAACTAAATCGACAAAATCGTAAAAGCCCGTCGGCTGGATTACGGGCACAAGATTGAAGCCGTCTATGTCGCACTCGTCCATCCAGCGTTCGAGTTCGTCAGCGACGGATTCGGCAGAGCCGATGATCTTTGGCATCACACTACCGATAGAAATAAATTCACCGATTGCCTCGACGGTCCAGTTCCGATTCGGGTCGACGGTCGTGAAATAAGTCAATAAACCCTGGATGGCATCAGTTTTCATCTCTTGCAAGCGCATATTTGGTGTGATCGTCGACATATCGATCCCCGCCCAGCCACTGAATAGCGCGAGCGCGCCTTCAGGGCTAGCATATTGCTTGCAGGTTTCGAATTTTTGTTGGGCCTCTTCGTCGCTTGGCGCGACGATGACTGAAACACCCGGAAAGATCTTGACATGTTCTGGTGCTCGCCCTTCGGTAAGCACCGCTTCGCGGATTTTCTTCGCGCCCTCCCGACATGCGTCGAGATTGGCGTAAATCGCGAAGATGGCTTCGGCGTGCCGCGCCGCGAACCGGACCCCTCGACCGGATTGTCCCGCTTGAAACAACACCGGCGTTCGTTGGATCGATGGCTCGCACATGTGCGGTCCCGGTACCGAGAACCAGTGCCCCTCGTGGTTAATTTCGTGCACCTTGGTTGGATCGTTGTGGATGTCATTAACCGCGTCGCGCACGGCCGCGTCCTCCTCCCAAGAGTGCTCCCACAGTTTGTACACGACCTCCAGATACTCCTCGGCGCGCTCATAGCGCTCGTCGTGTTCCATTTGCTCGCCGATCCCGAAATTGGCGTTGGCGTCGGGTAGGTAGGAGGTCACCACGTTCCAGGCAATGCGTCCCTTGGTTAGGTGGTCGAGCGTGGAGAAGACCTTGGCCGCCTGGTAGGGTGCGAAGTAACTGGTCGAGTAGGTGCAGGCGAAGCCGATCCGCTGGGTCGCGAACGCCAATGCCGAGATCAGTAAGGTCGGATCGTTGCTCGGGAACTGCACGGTGTGGCGTACCGCGGTCTCGCGCGAGCCTTTGTAAACATCGTAGGTGCCGTGGACATCGGCGAGAAACAACGCGTCAAAGCAGCCGCGTTCTAAGGTTCGCGCGAGTTCCACCCAGTAGTTAAGATCCTTGTATCCGTGGGACGATCGATCGAGCGGATGTTTCCACTGCCCCTTGGAATGATGGCAGATTGAACACTGGGTGAACGCATTTAAATGGATTTGTTGCTTCACGTTAGGTCTCTCCGCTGAGGGTCAGCGTGGTTACGCGCATTCATTCGAGCAGCGCCGTCATCGGTTGGTCGGCGCCGCCCTAGATTATAACCCCGCTGCAAACATTGGCAGCCACCATCGGCGACGCGCCGTGGTGTGGCTCACTCGTTCTCCCCGTCAATGACATCGATAATTGCGCTGCCGGCCTTGAACGGCACCTTGGCAATGGCAAGCGCGGCGTCGGCGGCCGTTTCGATGATTGTACCGGCGCACCCGGCCAGACACGCCAAGCCCACGATTAGCACTAAGAAGAGTGGACAAAGGCGGTATAAACTCATAATAAAATACCTCAAATAGACTATTTAACTATATGATATATATTATTATAAATAAACTATTTCTGATTTAAAATTGCTTCAAGCGCTGTTAGCTGTCGTTGCTTTCGAGTTGTCATTGGTTTTGCAATCACCGCCATAGCGGCTATGCTGCAAGCGCTAATGCCCAAGTAGGAGGAAACGTTATGGCGTCTGTAGAAGAACGCCTCTCGGCCCTCGAACGCGATGTCGGCGTGTTAAGCGCAAAGGACGCGGTGCGCCGCGTCCTTTCCCGCTACGCGGTCGGTGTCGACACCAAGCGCCCCGCGGTCCTGCGCGAGTTGTTTGCTGCCGACGCGATCCTGTCGGTCCCCAATTGGAACATTGAAGAACGCGGCCGCGATGCCATTATGGCGTTCTTCGAAGACTACTGGAGTCGTTTCGATAAACCACGGCGCTACTATGCCAACGAAGACATTACCGTGCGCGGTGCCCACGCGGAGGCGTTTATGTACTGGCACGTCACCCAAGAGCGTGACGGTGAGTCCTTAGTTGGCTGGGGCACCTACGAATGGGCCTTCAAGTGCGTCGAGGATCGTTGGCTGATCACCAAGGAGGTCGTGCATATTCTCGCCATGACCACCTTGGAAGCCGGATGGGCCGGAGACAAGGGTTTGAGTTCCCTGTAGCTGGCGACAATCACACGGCATTAACGATCGTTAAGCCTCCCCGTCGAGGACCCTCCACATATAACAGGCGAGGTAGGAACGATTGGGTACAAACCGAGCGACGATAGCATCCATATTGCGTGCCTGATGCGCCGTGAGATAGCTGCGAAAAGTACGTACAACGGCGAGGTCGCCTTGCGGCCAGATGTCGGTATCTCGGAAGTAGAACATCGACGCCATATCAACCGTCCACTGACCGACCCCGCGCAATTCGAGCAATGCGGCCGCACGCGTATTGAAATCCATCCGCCGAAATCTCGCCGGTGATAAACGACCATCGTCACGCGCCTCACTGATCGCGAGCAGCGCCTTGACTTTGTTACCGGATACCCCACAGCTACGCAGTGCCCCAACATGCGGTTCGCAAAAGTAATCCGGGATCCGCTGGTTTGCATCGCGTGCCGCGGCCACAACCCGCGACCAAATTGTGTGCGCGGCCTTGGTTGAGAGCTGCTGTCCAATAATGATTCGCGCCAAAAACCGTGGCAACCCCAGATGTTTACGGTTCGGGATCTGGATCGGTCCAAGTTGACGCAGGTGTCGCTGTAGTTCGGGCGAAAATTCGCCCGCCAGCTTGAGAAACTGCCGATGTAGTTTAGGGGTCATGAGACGCTGTATCGATCATTCAATTCCTTATAGCTTGCCATGCCGCCGCTATTTCAGCGAACGCCAAACAGACGATGTGTGCTCGTCGCGAACGTTACTGCCACTGGATCCCGCAGCCTGAAACCGCAGTGCCCTAGTCGTCGAATAATTCCGGTTGCATGGCCGCCTCGTCGGGATCGACGAAATTCGACAGACCGACTCCAACCAGGCGATAGCGGGTCGCCACCGGCAAGTCGACCCTATCGATCAGTCCTACTGCCAGACGTATTAGGTCGTCTGCCGTTCTGGGTTGTAACGATGGCGTGAGACTACGCGTGATAATTTGAAATTTACTGGTTTTTAGTTTGAGCACGACGGTGCGCCCGATCCGATCCGATTTCGCCGCCGCTGCCCATGTTCGCTCGGCCGATGAACGGACTGGCGAGGTGAGTTCGTTTAATGAGATGTCAGCGGCGAAAGTTTGCTCCGAAGATATCGATTTCACCGGGCGGTCTGTCCGCACCGGGTTATTGTCGATACCGCGCGCGAGGTTGTGCAAGCGTAGGCCAAAACGACCGAAACGCGTTTCAAGATCGCGCAATTCAAAACGCAGCAGATCGCCAACCGTGGCGACGTCCATATCGCGCAGTGTTGCTTCAGTCGCTTTGCCGACCCCCGGAAGTTTACCGACCGGCAGGGGTTCAAGAAATGCAGCGATTCGGTGCGGACGAATAACGAAAACCCCATCGGGTTTGCGCCAATCGGACGCAATCTTTGCCAGGAACTTATTCGGCGCAACACCGGCCGACGCCGTCAGAGAAGTCTGCTGGTAGATCTGCCGCCGGATATTTTCCGCCACTTCGGTGGCGCTGCCGAGCCCGGTCTTATTCTCGGTGACATCGAGAAAGGCCTCGTCGAGCGACAGGGGTTCGACCAAGTCCGTATGGCCGAAAAAGATCTCGCGTATTTGTTTGGACACAGCGCGGTAGCGCGCGAAATCCGGTGGCAGAAAAATCAGGTCGGGGCACATCTTTTCCGCGCGCAACGCCGGCATGGCCGAGCGGATCCCATAGCGTCTGGCCTCGTAGGAGGCGGCACAAACCACCGAGCGTTGGCCACGCCACGCCACCACCACGGGTTTGCCCTTGAGTTCGGGCCGGTCGCGCTGTTCGACGGAGGCGTAAAAAGCATCCATATCGATGTGAACGATCTTTCGCATACCTGTTTCCGCGTGCAACGACGGTGTCAACATCTGCAACTAGGCCGGGAATACAACTATCAAGACCAATGTCACGCCGAAATTAACCACGGAGAACACTAAGAACACGGAGAATATAATATTTTTACTGTTGCAAATAGATATTGTTCTTCCCGTGTTCTTAGTGGTTAGTATTAATATCGAGATAGTCGCAATTTCTATAAATGGAACTCCACCACCGCGCCGCCGCTGCCGTAGAGCGGGCCGTAGTGATGTACGGTCGCTGCCTCGAAGCCACCGCCAACGCCGCCGAGAATAAAGGCGAAGTGCTTGAATCCCATCTCGGCCCGGGCTTGGGTTGCGAACTCGGGACACGCATCAACGAGCCCGGCGCTGTCGCCGCGTTCCATCATCCGCAGGATCCGTTGATTCCATGCGTCTTCTTCCGCACTCGCAATATGGTCGTCGCTGATTTCAATCGAGTGCCGAAAATAAGAACCGGACAGACAACCAACGCCGACAATCGCAACACGCCGTCCGAGCTTAGCGGCCTGCTCGCGCACCACGCGGCCGAGATTTTCGGTCAGGCCCCAATCGTGATAGACATTGTTGGCAGTTAAGACCGATAAATAGCTTGCCTGGGGATCAAGAAAGTTTAATGCGACGATGGTCCCGGTATCGACCGGGAATTGATCGTAGTCGACACCCTTCGAACGGATCCCGTAAGCATCGGTCGCGGCGATTGCGGCCCCGGTGAGCTCGACATCGGTGTGCAATGCGAACGGTAGGTCGCCGTATTCATGCCAATTCTCGTCGACGTGTACGCCGGTGAGATGCGGGCGCATTTGCCACAGTTGGTCGAGCACCGCCAACCACTGGGTCGAATAAATTGCGATTGTGTCTGGTTTTGAGGCGGCCAACGCTGCCCTGGCGGTGTCCATTGCATCGGCCATTGCACCCCACGGTGGGTTGTCCCTTTGGACGTAGGGAAGCGGTGATCCCGGCAGTAAAAATGCGGCGACAATAGACATTAAAATTCTGTTCTTAGGCGGCTCGCGCGAGACCGGCTTTGATCAGGTTCCACTCCATGACCGCATTGCCGGTACCGATAACGGTACCATAGCCGTGCAGCTCACCAGGCAATTCTGGATAACCCATGGCGGCGAACATCCAGGTAAAGGCGCCCGATTTTACCTCCGCGAAGGCCTCTTCGATGAACTGCGGGAGCAGGCGGAACACCTCCTTAATTTGACCTCCACGCAGCAACTCGATCATGCGCATGTCCCACAGATAGCCGTCGAAATTTTCCGGGTGTTCCTGTGACATGTCTTCCGGCGGCACCGGCTCTTTGGAGAAGTGGTAGTGGCACAGGGTATTCGAAGCGAGCAACACGGCGCGTCGCCCGGTGGCCTCGATGGCCTTCGCCGTCGCCTTACCCAACACGTCCATCTCCTCAAGACCTTCGGCTGTTGACAGGTAGTACGGAGAGTTATTCGCGGAAATGCCGACCACCGGTATGTCCCATTGTGGCCGCATCATGTGCAGGGTCGTTATCGTGCCGTAGTCAACGCGGAAGTTCGGGTTGCGCATCATCTTCGTCGTGAGCCCCATGGCAGCCGCTTCATCGTGGCACGCCTCGGCCAGTTCAACGTCAACCTCGAGCTCGAATCGATAGCGAAAAATGTTGGGGAAAATCGGATCGACCGATTTACCGTTGAGGTGTTTGACGCCGAGGAAATGATGGCCTTGTTGCGTGATCCAATGCGGCGAATGCACCAGTAAGACGTCGGGCTGCAGTTCGTCGAGGCTGGCGCGCGCCCGTTCGTAGGCCCAACGTAGCGCTTCCCAGCCGCCTTTCGAACGCGGTTCATTTTGTGCGGGATTGTCACCGTAGACCAGATGCGGCGGGTGCGGCGCCAGAAAGCCCGCGATTATTTCACCTTGACTCATAAGAAGCCTCTTTGCATTTGCGTACTAGCCGATTGCCCGTTGGGTGGAGCCATGCTTGTTGGAGGGATTCACACAACGGCGATTGCTTAAAGGGAGACCGAGAATAACCATCGGATGATTCAACGACTACATCACACCATAGGCGAGCATCGCGTCAGCGACCTTGACGAAGCCGGCGATATTGGCGCCCTTGACATAATCCGTGTAGCCGTTGTCGTCGGCGTGAACCAGGCATTGGCGATGAATGTCGGCCATAATATTGCGTAAACGTTCCTCGAGTTCCTCCGCGCTCCACGCCAAACGAATGCTGTTTTGGGTCATCTCAAGGCCCGACACCGCGACGCCGCCGGCGTTCGACGCCTTGCCGGGACCGTAGAGGATCTTGGCCTCGTGCAATACGCCGATCGCCTCGACCGTCGTCGGCATATTCGCCCCCTCGGCAACGGCGCGGCAGCCGTTATTGACGAGGATGCGTGCATCATCCGCTTCGAGCTCGTTCTGGGTCGCACAGGGAAATGCGAGGTCGCAGTCGATGGCCCACGGTCGCTTGCCGGGAAAGTAGTCACAACCAAACTGGTCGGCGACTTCGGCGATCCGGCCCCGGCGTTTGGTCTTCAGATCGATTATCCAGGCCAGCTTGTCGTCGTTGATGCCGTCCCGATCATAAATCGTCCCGGCTGAATCCGATAGCGACACGACCTTGCCGCCGAGTTGGTTGATCTTTTGGGTACAGTACAACGCGACATTGCCCGAACCCGATAGTGTACAGGTCTTGCCGGAGATCGAATCGCCGATATGGTTGAGCATGTTCTCCATGAAGTACGCACAGCCGTAGCCGGTGGCTTCAGTGCGAATCAAGCTGCCGCCAAACTCCAGCGCTTTACCGGTCAATACACCCGTGAACTCGCGCTTAATGCGTTTGTACTGTCCGAACAAGAAACTAATCTCACGCGCGCCGACACCGATATCGCCGGCCGGCACATCGATGTCGGCGCCGATATGATGCGACAGCTCGGTCATGAATGATTGGCAGAAGCGCATCACTTCGCGCCCGGACTTGCCTTTCGGATTGAAGTCGGCGCCGCCCTTGCCGGCGCCCATCGGCAAGGTGGTCAGACTGTTTTTGAAGGTCTGCTCGAAACCAAGAAATTTGAGGATGCTCAGGTTGACCGACGGGTGGAAGCGGAGCCCGCCCTTGTAGGGGCCGATCGCGTTATTAAACTGCACGCGGTAACCGCGGTTGACGCGAATATTGCCCTCGTCATCCTCCCATACCACGCGAAAGATGATGGTCCTGTCCGGTTCCGTCATGCGCTGCAGGATCGCCGAGCGCTGGTACTTTGCGTTTTCGACGATGAACGGAATTATCGACTCCGCCACTTCGTAGACAGCCTGGTGAAACTCAGTTTCGCCGGGGTTGCGCTTTACCAACCCCTGCATGAAGTGCTCTAACGACAAATCAGCATACATCGCAGTCTCCAAGCGACTGGTTCTACCAACCACCCTTAGCGAGGATCGTCCGTGTCGGTAAGGGTGAGTTGTTCCGGCGATCGTTTCTACTCGACTATCAGGCCTTCCATTTGACCTTGGTCACGCCACGATTCGAGCATCTCATAGAATCTCACTGCGCCTTCGGCGTAGTGACCTTCAAGGAATCCTTTACCCTGCTTGGAGCCCTCATTGTTGTAATAACCCGGGGTGCAGTTGCTGAGATATTCGGTAAAGAAAGTTGGCGTATTGACCGCCGCCACCCAGTCGGCCTCCGCTTGCGGTGTCGGCTCGACTGATTTTGCCTTGCGTTCGTTCGCCTGTTGTATGACGTAGGCAATGTGCGTTGCTTGTCCGTTAAGCATATAGGTGAAATTTGGTGCCAAACCGGTTTGCGTCAGCCCCATGTGGAAGCAATTCGGAAAGCCATGACTGTACAAACCGTGAAATGTCTTCATGCCGTCCGCCCAATACTCCGTCAGCGACTGGTCGTCACGCCCGAAAACTTCGAATTCCGCCTGTCGCGTATAGGCAGTCCCGACCTCAAAACCGGTCGCGAATATCAGACAATCCAACTCATACTCAACGCCATCGACGACCACGCCTTTTTCCGTGATGCGTTCGATGCCACGCCCCTCGGTGTCTACCAGCGATACGTTCGGACGATTAAAATTGGGTAAAAACTCGTCATTGAATGTGGGGCGCTTACACCACGGCCGATACCACGGTTTCAGCGCCTCGGCGGTGGTGTTGTTCGCGACTGACGCATTCACCCGCGACCGGATCCCGTTCATTTTTTGGTAGTCCGTGATCTCGGACATCATGGCTACGTCTTCCGGTGAGATATCGGAATCCCCGGAGGCTGAAAGGAGACCGGAAAGCGCCTTGAACAAATCGGTCCAGCCATCGCCGACCAAATCTTCTTCGACTGGAAGGCCGGCCAGAATAGAGCAAAAATTGTGGTTGCGACGGGCCTGCCAACCCGGCGTCAGATCCTTCACCCAGGCCGGATCGGTGGGTCGATTCCCCCGTTCGTCAATCGACGACGGCGTGCGTTGAAACACGTACAGGTGTTGCGCGTATTTACCGACAAATGGGGCGCATTGAATCGAAGTTGCGCCGGTGCCGATAATACCGACCCGTTTGTCGCTCAGTTTGTCGAGTCCTCCGGTGGTGTCGCCGCCCGTGTAGTCGTAGTCCCATCGGCTGGTATGAAAAGTATGGCCCTTGAAGGTTTCAACACCGGGGATCCCGGGGAGTTTCGGGCGGTTTAAAGGCCCGCTGGACATAATCACATAGCGCGCTTTGATGATGTCTTGGCGGTCGGTTTCAATCGTCCATCGCGCTGCCGAATCATTCCACCGGACGGTCTTTACCTGGGTCTGGAAGCAGGCGCGCGAATAAAGATCGAAATGGCGACCAATTCTTTTGGCATGTTCCAATATCTCGGGCGCGTAGGAATATTTTTCCTTCGGCATGTAGCCGACTTCCTCTAATAGTGGCAGGTAAACGTAAGACTCGATGTCGCATTGCGCGCCGGGATATCGATTCCAGTACCAAGTGCCGCCAAAGTCCCCGGCTTTCTCGATAATACGGATGTCCTGCACCCCGGCTTTTTGCATTTTCGCGCCGGCGAGGAGCCCCCCAAATCCGCCCCCGATGATCGCGACCTCCACTTCTTCGTGGATCGGTTCTCGGATCAGTTTCGTTTTGACGTGGGGGTCGTCCGTATAGCGGTGCAGATCCCCGGACACCTCCAGATACTGAGCGTTGCCGTCGGACCGCAGACGTTTTTCGCGCTCATCGGCATATTTCTGACGCAGTGCCGCGGGATCGAAGCCTAATTCCTGTGCCGTTGGCACAACGTATTTTTCTGATTCCACGGGTAAATTTTGCGGCATCGGGTTGACTCCTTATACGTTCGTAAATTGTTTGGGCACAACGCGCATATTGCGGGGCATAGCTTCTTTCGACAACCGTGGTTTTCGGCTGATCCCTAAATGTAATGCCGATCGACGCCTTTAGTCCACCAAATTACCCCAATAATCGCCTGTAGCACATTATTTTGTCGTCATTATTGCCTCTATGGCGTGCCGGGATAGTCGGGCCAGTCGCCGCGGGCACATTGAGTCAAATTAGGTACACTGTCCCCATAGGTACCTTGTGTCGTGCCGATTTTCTGGAGAATCAAGAAAATGTCCTACGATCTCATCATCCGTAACGGTACCGTCGTCGACGGTACCGGCGCGCCACAGATTCATGCTGATATCGCAGTCACCGACGGCATCATCGCCGAGATCGGCGACATCTCCGGTAGCGCCAAACGCACCATCGACGCCTCGGACCTGATTGTCGCGCCCGGTTTCGTCGACCCGCACACCCACTACGATGCCCAAATCTGCTGGGATGACGTTACCTCACCGTCATGTTGGCACGGTGTGACGACCGTCATGATGGGCAACTGCGGTGTCGGCCTTGCGCCTTGTCGCCCGGAAACGCGTGAAGTTGCGACCTGGGACTTGGTCAACGTCGAAGCCATACCGTTCGAAGTCCTCAATGCGGGCGTGACGTGGGATTGGGAAACCTTTCCGGAGTATATGGACGCAGCGGCGCGGCGCGGCTCCGGCCTCAACCTCGGCTTCTCCTGTGCGCTGACCCCATTTCGTCACTACGTTCTCGGTGAAGAATCGATGGAACGTGCGGCGACGGCGGATGAAACGATCGCCATCGCCGACCTCCTGCACGAAGCGATGGAAGCGGGTGCGTTTGGTTTTACCACGACCAATGCCGGTCAGCACGTGGGCTTTAAAGGCCGACCCTTGGCCTGTCGCCTAGCCAGCGTTGATGAGCTCAAGGCCTATGGCAAAGTACTCAAGGATCTCGGCCGCGGGACGATCGAACTGGCACTGACCAACGAAGTGTCGAAAGTTGATCCCTCAGAGCGCGAATTATTGGACCTGCTGCTCACCGCCAGTGGCCGTCCGGTCACCTGGCTCGCACTGCTCAACCGCGACGATGATCCCGATGCGGTGAAGAACACCTTGGCCGAGGTCGACGACCTGATTAAACGCGGCGGTATTCCACAGTGCACCTGCCGCCCATTCATTATCCAACTCGATTTGCGCACCCCATTCATTTTCGCCAACATGGAATGCTGGAACCCCGTGCTTAATCGCGACGTCGACGAACAAATATCTATCCTTAAGCAAGCCGACTTTCGTGCGGCGTTCAAAGAAGCGCTCAAGCGCCCACTGATATTCAGTGCGCGCTGGGAAGTCATGACCGTACTGGAAGCCGCCGATCCGACGCTCGCTCACTATGTTGGGCGCAATGTCGCGGACATTGCCGCCGAGCGTGGCGCCGATCCGGTCGAGACCTTCCTCGATCTGGCGATCGAGGACCAATTACGCATGCAGTTCAACTACGAACTGTTTAATTCCGACGAGAGCCGCATTCCGGACCTCATTACCGATCCACGCACTTTACTCGGGCTATCCGACGGCGGGGCACACGTCGATGCGTTATGCGATGCCGGCTATGCCACTTATTTACTGGGCACCTGGGTGCGCGATAACGAGGTATTGACCCTTGAGCGCGCCGTACAGCGCATTACGACCGAGCCGGCATCACTGTTCGGGATCACTCAGCGCGGTCGCATCGCGCAAGGGCTGGCGGCGGATTTCGCCATCTTCGATCTGGCCACCGTAGGCTCGGACAAGATCGGTGAAATGCGCAATGATCTGCCCGGCGGCGGCCGGCGTCTGGTGGTGGAAGCACGCGGTGTTGAATACACCGTCGTTAATGGCGAGGTATTGTTCGAACACGGCACCGATACCGGTGTGCGCAGCGGGCAGGTGCTGCGCTCGGCCACCGCCTAAGTGCGGCAAGCCCAAATATTACCAAGCGAGAGTATTGGTCAATAAATTACCCAGGTTTCGGAACGATCAACTTAACCACGGACGCCTACATGGACGTTGGTGGTAGAACAACGTCTGGAACCAGTTGTCGAGAACACAAAGAACACGGAGTAAAAATATTTTAACTTTTTAAATCTAATTTTTTCTTCCCGTGTTCTTTGTGTTCTCCGTGGTTAATAATAATTCTTCATGCCACAGCTCCACGATGTAGGCCATTCACCAAAGATTATTTAATTACTGGCCAATACTCGTCCGAGTCTTGTAATCGCCTCGCGTACCGCATCCCCGCTTTCGGCGGCGTAGCACAGACGAAAAAACCCCGGCTCGTTAATCCGGCATGCCGCACCGGGTGTCAGGTTGACGTTCGCCTCTTTGAGGATCCGTTGCCATAGCGCTTGCTCGGCTTCCCAAGTGGGGGTATCGAGATAAGCGCGAAAGTCGCAGATCAAAAAAAATGCGGCCTCCGCCGGACGATAGGGTATGCCGGCGCTATCGAGCGCTCCTGTTACCGTGTGGTAAGCAGACCTGAGCCGCAACCGCATGCCGGCGATGTAGTCGTCGACGACCGTCTCATCGGCCACCAGCTGGGATAGGAGGTTTTGCGTATGACCGGAACAAGCCGACCAGTAGGCCAGGCCCCCGACGGCGTCGAGCAGAGCTTGGTTCTCGCTGATCAGCACGCCACAACGCAATCCGCTCGCACCGAAATCCTTCGAAAAGGCCCACACGATGTGCACGCGATCGCCCAATTGGGGGTGTAGTGAGGCAACACTGACGAATTTTCTGTGACCAAAGACCGACAGGGCGTAGATCTCATCCACGATCAGCGCAATGCCACGGCTTTGCGCCCAATCAACAATCTCGTGCAGTTCGGCGGGCGTGTACACCTGTCCCAGTGGATTGTTCGGGGTCGTAAACAGTAGCGCCTTGATAGGGCACTCGGCCGCCGCTATAGCCGCATCCAGACGCGCTGGTGTGAGCTCAAAATTATCCGTACTGGCACAGTGTACCGGAACAACCTTGAGCTCATCCCTTGCTTCAAAATCGGCCCAAAAACCCGCATAGCTGGGTGTCGGGATCAGTATTCCATCGCCCGGATCGCAGATCGCATAACACAGCATCTCAAGCACCGAACCGGCACCCGCGAGCACGATGAGTTGCCCGGCGTCAAAGGTCCGCCCCAGAAAGCTCCGGCCCATGAATGTCGCGAGGCGTTGGCGAAATTCTAGATTCCCGGTCATTGCGTCGTAGCCCAGTACGCGCGCCGGCACGTCGTAGCGCGCCAATTGCGCGATCAATGTGTCGCTACTCAACTTGTTCTCGGCGATGCACAAGCCGATATAGCCGTCCGGACACACTTCCCGATCCCACGATTGACCCATGCGCTGAAAATGCTCGGCAATGTAGGCGGCGATCGGCGGGGAGTCGACGAGGAGCTGGCCACGACGAGATAGTTTGGACATCGGATTTTCCTCGTGGGTGGAAGCTCAATTAAGATCGTGCGTCGTCGGCAATCCAAGCCGGTCGAAATCTTAATCTGTTAACCAATTGTTAAGCTCACAGCGACATCGCCTCGATCAGCGCCGGGCGCGCGTTCAGCCGCGCCACGTACTCCGCCAGGTGGGGCATCGTATCGGTGATCAGTCCGAGGCGCCCGCACATCACACACGCATGGCCAAGCATGATATCTGCGGCACTAAAATCGCCAATCAAATAATCCCGACCTTCAAGCGCGTCATTTATCGGCACCAGCGCTTTGCCCAGCAGGCGTTGCGCCTGGCCCAGCACCACTTCATCACGGCGCTCGGCCGGCAGAATCAAGGTGTGCACGACGATGGTGTTAACCGGTGGCATGACCATCCCCTCGCAGTAATGGAACCACTGAAGGTAGTGGGGAAATTCGGGTGAATCAACCGCGGGTTTCAGCCCGCCTTCGCCGTACCGGGCTAAGATGTACTCGACAATCGCGCCGGATTCGAAAATTTTCACCGCCCCGTCTTCCAATACCGGTACGCGGCCGAGCGGATGCCGCGCACGGTGTTCGTCCGATTTCAGGTCTTTAGGATGGAACGCCATCGCGTTCAGCGCAAAAGGTAAATCCAACTCTTTGAGCAGCCACACGATACGTCCGGATCGCGTATTCGGCGCGTGGTGTAGTTTCAACATGGTTTACCCCTTCGATAAGTTGCTGAACCGTCTGGCACCGGGTTGATTTATAGCACAAATGACCTGAACATCAGGCCAACCAGAACGTTATCGGCTGGTCGTCAATCCAAGGCGGCTCGCCAAAGCGCCCGTGCGCGAACTCGGGCCGAGTGGCATTGATGTCGCCTACGTGGTGATCGATGGCGTGATCGATATACGCTTCGCGCGCCAATGGCTGGGCGATTCTCCGGCTGACTTGATACGTGCAGCCCGACGACATCGCCGGCGAAATCTATCACGTCGCGCACCAGAGCAAATCGGCCCGCTCCTGGGTGGTGGCACTGAGGCCGTTTGGCGAGTCGTAGTAGGCTCGATAATTTCGGATTAATGATTGGGGGGACGAAAGTGATCAACTACACCGCGCACGGAGACGTCGCAATCCTAACGATGGACGATGGCAAGGCCAATGCGCTCGGACACGCGTTGATCGACCAGCTGAACGAGGTGCTCGACCGCGCCGTTGAAGAAGCCAAGGCAGTTGTGATCACCGGGCGCCCCGGCCTCTTTTGTGCCGGCTTCGACTTGAAAGAATTCGACAAGGGGCACGATGCAACGATGGCGCTGGTCCACAAAGGTGCTCGATTGTTGCTACGCATCTTCAGCCATCCGCAACCGGTGGTCGCGGCCTGTACCGGTCATGCGATCGCGGCGGGGGCGTTCATATTGCTGGCCGCCGATACGCGCTTAGGGGTCGACGGCGATTTCAAGATCGGCCTCAATGAAACCGCTATCGGGTTGATCTTGCCGACCTTCGGCTTGGAATTGGCGAAGGCGCGACTATCAAAACGTTATCAAACGGCGGCGGTCATCCAGGCGACAATGTACGACCCGCTCGGCGCTAAGAATGCGGGTTTTCTCGACGACGTCGTTAGTGCGGATGGTTTACTCAGCAGCGCCGTTGAGAGAGCGGCGAGCTTGGCAGAATTTCCAAGCGAAGCGTATGCCGCGAATAAAACGGCGATCCGCTTCGAGACCATCGCGAACATTAACGCGAGCCTCGGTGCGTAAGGCCGGCCTCGTGCCGGCGGCTGAACCGCCTTTACGACTCACTGACTTAGTAGCCCGACGCTAAACCAAGCACCAGGCGGCGACTAATCTTCAAGAGCTTCGCGTGATTGATAATGGACGCGAGACTACCGAGCGATGGGTCGCGGGTCGCAAAGGCGTTACCGACCCGATTTTCACTCCGACAATAGACCGCCAAGCCCAAATAAGGGCTCTAAATTGAGACAAAAAGGGTGTTCCCCCAATGGCTTAGCTTGGCGCGACCCCGTTGCCGGGGGCGTAATTCCTGGGCTATTAAATCCAACGGCAATGACCGATTAAA
>SMVB01455254.1_pt1 | contig 17267 bp, 10 predicted proteins | sample 2456461 | NCBI WGS metagenome assembly SMVB01 (sample SAMN11095934, study PRJNA526329) | marine sediment metagenome | biome: Marine sediment; feature: Surficial sediment; material: Deep marine sediment; isolation source: Hadal surficial sediment | place: Pacific Ocean | collected 2014-05 | depth...
AGCGATCGGCCATTGATGGTAAAATCCGCTTCGGCCCGAAAATCCTGGGCCAACGCTTTGCCCACCTGCCCTTTCGGCGGCGCCACCGCACCACCGCGAATAAGCGAAAATAGGTCGTTCAGGCCACGTGCTGCATCACTTCCGGCAAAGGAAAGATCGCCCCGGATCGGCCCAAATAGGGTCGCCTCCTCCAAAAATCCCCGGAAGGCAATTTCCGAGTCACTTCTGGGAAAAGTGAGGTTGAACCGCACCGGAACCGCTCGCATCCGGGATGTATCGGCGATCGACCATTCGAATCCGACATCGACACCGCGCAGCAACGCGGTGCCCTGTGCCGTAAACGGCCCCTTGAGGGTCGCCGCGGAAAAATTGCCATTGAGGTTTTCCACGAGCTGGCGCACGCCGCGCGCAGGATCGATATAGGTCAGCGTGCCGTCTTTAATCGAAATATTATCGAGGCGTAAGGCGCGGGCAACGGCAGAAAGCCAACTCGGTAATTCGATGTCGGGCATCTGCCGTGCCGCATCGGCCCCCTCGAAACGCCAATTGGTACTGTTCCCCGCCAAAATTTCGAGGGCAATCTGCGGATTGATCAATCGCACATTGGTGATTTCGATGTCGCCCATCAGCAGCGGCCGCAAAGCCGCCTGCATTTCCAGGCGTTTCAGGCTCAGCATCGGACCTTCGGACGCATCTTCCGAATTGGCCACGGAGAAATCACTAATGGTGAGCGCCGGTGTCGGCAGAAGAACGAAGCCGATATCGCCATCAATCGAGACATCACGGCCGGTAATCCGCTCGCCATAGGCTTCGATTTGATCGCGGTATTGGTTCCAATCAATGTAGCTGGGCGCGATGAGCACGGTACCGACCACGAGAACCACCAACAATATGAATATGGCGATGGCTTTATCCAAGAATCACCTGCTATTCTTTACTTGGGTCCACGCCGTGTCATTTCGGGACCTGCACCGTAAGTGCCGATATTATAAACATGAATTGCAAGTTGCGTGCACTTACATGGTGGGGTTGAAGCGACACCAAAGCGGCAACCTGACAAAGGTATGTGCAAAATGGGCAACGTCATTAACCTCAACCAATACCGCAAAAAACGCGAACGTGAGCAAAAAAACCGCCAAACTGCAGCTAATCGTGTCAAATATGGCCGGGTTAAGGCGGGCAGCCGGGGGCTGGCAAAACACAGGGAAAATGAGGAAAAGGAGCTGGCACAAAAAACGAGCGAACCCATACCTCTGCATGTCAACCAGCCCCATCCGGCAGAAACGGAGACCGGGGAGGATACCGAGCCGGGTTAATCCTCAATGACGTCGCAAATGGCAACCGGTCCGAAGCGGGCGGCTGGGGGGCCGCTGAATGGCGTCTTGGTCATCGATCTTACCCGCGTCCTTGCCGGGCCCTATTGCACCTTGCTGATGAGCGATTTAGGGGCTCGCGTCATCAAGGTCGAAATCCCCGAAACTGGCGATGATGCGCGCCAAATTGGGCCGTTCATAAAGCAAAAGTCGGCCTATTTTATGTCGCTCAACCGGGGCAAGGAATCCATTGCGCTCAACCTCAAAATCGACAGGGATCGCCAAATCCTCCACCAATTGCTGGCCCGGGCCGACGTTGTGGTGGAAAATTTTAGATCCGGCACCATGGACAAGCTTAATTTGGGCTGGGACACCTTGCATGAGCGCCATCCCCGTTTGATCTATGCGGCCGTCAGCGGTTTCGGCCATTCGGGGCCCTACCAATCGAAACCCGCCTATGACCTGGTGGTGCAAGCCATGGGCGGCATCATGAGCTTGACCGGCCAGGAAGGCGGACCGCCAACCCGGGTTGGCACATCTATCGGAGATCTAAGCGCCGGATTGTTTACCGCTGTCGGCATTAGTTCCGCCCTTTATCATCGATCGCAAACCGGCGAGGCCCTTAAAATCGACGTCAGCATGCTCGATTGCCAAGTCGCCCTCTTGGAAAATGCCATCGCCCGGTATCTCACAACGGGATCGGTGCCGGGTCCTTTGGGCGCCCGCCATCCGTCGATCGCGCCGTTCGATGCGTACACCACCGATGATAGCCACGTGATCGTGGCCGCCGGAAACAACAATTTATTCGAGCGCTTTGCCAAGGCGATCGGCGGGCGTCAATTGGCCCAAGATCCGCGCTATGCCACCAACGATCTGCGCTGCCAAAATGTTGAGGAATTAAAGCACGACATCGAAGCGCTCCTCGCTCGTCATACCACCGCCCAATGGATCGACATCTTGGACAAGGCGGGCGTCCCTTGCAGTCCCATTAATACGGTCAGCGACGTGCTGTCCGATGAGCAGGTCAAATATCGCAACATGGTGATCACCACACCCGATCCCATAATTGGCGACATCAAGATGGCCGGCAATCCGATCAAATTCGATCGCTTCGACGATCCTCATACGCGACCCGCGGCACCGGACCTAGATGCCGACCGTCAACGGATTCTCGCGTCTCTTGGCATCGAGACGGCCAAAAAAGAGGAAATCTGATCGATTGGTTTCGGCGATGGGTTAGCGCGCCGTTGCCGCCCGACTCATCGTGGATCCGGGTTCTTGTCCGAGGATCAGAGCATTGTAATGAGCCACCGTCCGCTCGGCGTGGCCGCGAATGAGCGGCTCGACCGCGCTATAATCGCTCACGCCGGCGGCGCGGGCGAGCAGATTAGCCAGACGTTTCCGAGGACGTTCCGACGTCGGATCATAAACACCGGTAAACGCTTGGATCGCCCGCAAACGCTGCCAATAGGCCAACGATTCCGATAATTCCGATCCAATGGTACTTTCCAAGCAACCCGCGCGGCCTAAGGCGGCCACCGCTTCCCTGATATCGGTGGTAAAGACATAGGGATGTTCAGGGCCGTGCATCAGTTGCAAGCACTGAACAATCAGGTCCAGATCCCCTAAACCACCGGGAATACGCTGAATTTCCCAAATCGATTCCGACCGATCGAGCCGCACTTCCTTCGACCGGGCTCTATCGATATCCCGCATAACCTGATTGGCTTGCCGCGGTCGCGTGACAATATCTGAAATGGCGTCTTCTATTCGGACCGTCAGTTTTTCCGCGCCGCATACGACGCGCGCGCGCATCAATGCCAATTGGTCGCGTGCACTGGCCTCGCCAATATAATAATTTGCGTAAACACCTACGCTTGACGCCATCTCGCCGGATGTCCCCCCAGGACGACGGCGCAGATCCACTTCGAACAGGGGCAAATCGCCAAAATCCGGAATCGGTCTCGGTTTTGTTAATTGTTCCGTGATTGAAGCGGCAAGTTCCGTGAACTGACGAACCGCTTCCGGATCTGCACCCTCTTTGGTTTTGGGATTATATACAAAAACGATCTCTAAAGGCGTATCCATGGCAATCCACCCGCCGCCATACTGACCCATTGCGATGGCCGCAAAGTTGTTGCCAATCGATTTTTCTTTTTCCTTGACGCTTGCGAAGCACACGTCATAGACCTCGCAAAGAACAGCATCGGCAAGACCGCTTAGAATCTCCCCGGTCCGCTCAAGCGCCAATGCTCCTTTTATCCAAGCGAGACAAAGTCGCCCGCGGTTTTCCCACAGCCATTCGTTGAGAGTGTCAAAAACCTGTTGCTCCGGACCGTGCCGCCGCGGCATGGGATACTTGGCGAGCCATTCCTGTGCGGTTGCCGGCATGTCAACGGTCTCGGCAAAAATTTCCCGGATCAGTTCGGCATTGCTTGCGATCAACCTGCCCAATTGCGACGTGTTGCCCAAAATATCAATGACCGAATTTGCCAGCTCCGGCTCTTCGCGCAAACGATCGAAAGGCTTTTCTTCCGACGGAAAATGCGCCAGCAATCGATCGAAATTCGCGATCGCCTGATCGGGATCTTGCGTCGCTGCAAATTCAGTAAGCAGACCCGGCGCAAGCTGAGACAATCTTTGCTTCGGCTCGGACGACGTGCCGGCGTAATTGCCCTTCAGCCATTGATCGACTGTAGAGGCGATGTCTCGACCATCGCCAAAACCGATCTCCTCAAGACGCCCGGCATCTTTGGTCGCCGCATCGCTCGATGCACCCTCCGCGGCACTCCCACCAAGAATGTCAAATCCATGATTGTCCCGATCAGACGTAATGTTAAGCCAATGTTGATCGGCTTCCGACACGGCACCTTTCAGTACGCCTTCAAACAATTCCGGTTCGGTGTAATCGCAAAGCAGGGCCTGCGCAACGATGTCGGATTCCGTTTCCGGCTTGGTCAGTGCTTGACCACGTCTAAGCTGAAGGCGGTTACGGGCCATCATATTGAACTGGTAATTCGACCCCAAGCGTTTCGCCGCAAGCTCATCAAGCGCGCCAATTCGCGCCGCCGTCTCGAAAACGGTTCGGCCGGGCGCTCTACGGAATTCCTCATGTTGCTGACCCAGCGCAAGTTGACAAGTGCGCACTAAACGCGCGTGGGCTTGGCTGAAACCAAGCACCGGGTCGGTATCTTGCGCCCCGGGCGGCGTGATGGCGGAGCGGATATCGTCGGCACTAAATCCTTTTTTCCAAAGCTTTCGGCCGATTTTTTCGACAAATTCTCCACCGGCGGTGCGATCGCCCGCGACGACTCGCGCCGTGGCGAACCAAGCCCTGTCGCGCGGGTCTGCCTTTTGAACCAATTGCTTGTTCAGGTCGGGTACGGTGAGGGCCAAGACGCTTTGGTCGGTGGCCTTGACTTGCTTAGCCATAACGAAACCGTAATGATGCAATTCGAAAATCGTACCGTCTTTGTTAAGAGCGCCGAATGCATCGGCCATCTCTCCGGCTATGCGGACGAATGCTCGTTCCGACGCCCCGATGCCCTGCTTCTTCAGAATATCCGGATCGTATATGAGGGCAATCTCGAGCGGGCCGCAAAATGACGGTTCATCGGCGGCAAGGTCACCGCTACCCAGAATGAACATGCCGGGCAACGGAATGGGGGCCAGTTCCTCTTGAGAGGTAAATTCGCCATGTCGATAAGCCAGCCGGGTAAACCAACTAAGTCCGGCATCCAAAATGCGCTCGGCGAGATCACTCAAAGACGCCCCGATTTTCTCCTGCGGCCATTTCTCACATAAATCGGCCAGACCGATGGCGACGATCGCTCTTTCTTTTAAGGGCTTGACGGCACTTGAGAGCGACGATGTCGGTCCGGTGGCGCGGTCGAGCGCGCGCAGATCTCGCGCCACTTCGGACAGCACCTTGGCGGGCTCTCCGAGCAAAGCCTCAATCGCCGCATCGGGATGGGCCAGACAACACTTAGCCAGATAGTCCGCATGAGCAAACGTTTTGTGTAAGGCAGAGCGAAGCAGCGGATCCGCCATGATATGCATCATGGCATCGGCTTGAATGGTGCCGGCGCGGCGGCGCCATTGGTCAAATCGGGCGACCGCTTCGGTGGATGGCTGACGCCTGGGCGCTTTTGCGCTTGAATCCTTATCTTGCTTCGGCATGTGGATTGCTCTCTCGGCTTGGGTACAGCAGGCATTATTCCTCAGCTGCCGTTAAGGAAGGATTTACCGAGATTCAAATTTGCCGGAGGCCGTAAACAGACGCCCCATAACGTATTTTCGAGACATCCCTACCCCGCGGTTATCCGGGCTAGGGTCTTTCCGGTTTTGATGGAATCAAAACCTGACCCTAAGTTGTTGTTCTATCGTGTTTCCGAACGGAAAACCGGGTCCACTTTTCCTGGAAACACTCTAATAAGCCGGCAATAAGCCATAACAGGCTATGGATTGGGTCCGACCGGCCCGGCATGCTACCATCGGATTTAAGAATCATGAGTGAAGTGAATTCCGTGACCGATCAAGATGCGCCTTCGGAAGAGGAACCCATCCCTCTGTCCCGCCGGGCCATGGCCGAACCTCCTTATCTCGCTGACTTGAACGAAGCACAGCGGCAAGCGGTGGTCACGACCGATGGACCCGTACTTGTGCTCGCCGGCGCGGGCACCGGCAAGACACGTGTGCTGACAACACGGCTTGCCTACCTCCTACAGACACAGCAAGCTTGGCCCGGTCAGATCTTAGCCGTCACGTTCACCAACAAGGCCGCCCGCGAGATGCAGGAACGCATCAGGCTGCTGATTGGTGGCGTTATGGAAGGCATGCAATGGCTCGGCACATTCCATTCGATCAGCGCTAAGATTTTGCGCCGCCACGCGGAGCTGGTCGGACTCAAAAGTAATTTCACCATTCTCGATGACGATGACCAGGTCCGGCTGCTCAAACAAATTATCAAAGAGGCAAATATCGATCAGAATCGCTGGACGGCGCGACATTTGGCCGGTCTGATCGACAATTGGAAGAATAAGGGCCTAACACCGGACCGGGTGCCGGCGGGCGAGTCCCAATCTTTCGCGGATGGCAAGGGAATAGACTTATATCGTCAGTATCAAGAGCGTCTAAAAATATTGAATGCGGCCGACTTCGGCGATCTTCTGCTTGAATGCATTCAATTGTTCCAAAAAAACGCGAGCATCCTCGAAGATTTCCAGCGACGATTCAAATACATTTTAGTCGACGAATATCAAGACACCAATGTGGCACAGTATTTATGGTTGAGGCTACTCGCGCAGGGCCGCCGCAATATTTGCTGCGTCGGTGACGACGATCAATCCATCTATGGTTGGCGCGGCGCGGAAGTGGATAACATTTTGCGTTTCGAAAAGGATTTTCCGGGCGCTCGGGTGATTCGCCTCGAGCGAAATTACCGCTCGACCCCGCATATTTTGGCCGCCGCTTCCGGATTGATCAGTGCCAATGACGGCCGCTTGGGCAAGACCCTTTGGACCGATCTGCCCGAGCAAGAAAAAGTCTATGTGCGCGGCGTGTGGGACGGCGAAGAAGAAGCCCGCATGGTCTGTGACGACATCGAACAATATCAGCGCGACGATCGCACACTCAATGATATGGCCATCCTGGTGCGCACCAGTGCTCAGATGCGCGAATTTGAAGAGCGCTTAATAAATCTCGGTATTCCGTACCGAGTCATAGGCGGGCCACGATTTTATGAGCGCGCTGAAATTCGCGATGCTCTGGCCTATTTGAGGGTGATCGCACAACCCGACGACGACTTGGCCTTTGAACGCATTATGAACAAACCTCGACGGGGCTTGGGCAAAGTGACCTTGCAAGCGCTGCACATTGCCGCTCGGGCGGAGCGCATATCACTGACCCGGGCGGCACGTCAATTGATCGAAACCGACGAGATTCCCCGCGCCAAGAAAGCCCTGTCCGACCTCATTGCCATGATCGATCGCTGGTGCGGTTTGATCGACACGATTCCCCATACGGAATTGGCGGAAATCGTTTTGGATGAATCGGGCTATACGGCCATGTGGCAAAACGAGAAATCCGCCGACGCGCCGGGCCGCTTGGAGAACTTGAAAGAACTTGTTCATTCAATGGCGGAATTTGAAAATCTAGCGGGATTTCTCGAGCACATATCGCTTGTCGCGGACAACAATCAATCGAACGCAGAAGACCAAGTGAGTCTCATGACGCTGCACAGCGCTAAAGGTACAGAATTTCCCGTGGTCTTCCTCCCGGGCTGGGAGGAAGGCCTGTTTCCCCACCAACGCACGCTTGATGAGAATGGGTTAAAGGGATTGGAAGAGGAACGGCGCTTGGCTTATGTCGGCATCACCCGCGCCAAGGAGGTGGCAAAAATCTCCTTTGCCGCCAACCGCCGCCTGTTTAATCAATGGGCCAACGCACTGCCCTCGCGCTTTATCGATGAACTGCCGGAGAAAAATGTCGAGGTCATGGTCGATACCGGCCTTTATGGCGGATCCATGCCGGCCGGCCGTTTAAACCAAGATGCCGCCGGTCCGATCACAAGCCGTTTCGACCAAGGCGGAGCCACACCCAATCCGGATGCCGCCGGTTTTGACATCGGCGCGCGCGTGTTTCATCAAAAGTTCGGTTACGGCCGCATTGACATGATAGAAGGCAATAAGCTGACCATCAAATTCGAAAAGGCCGGAAAGAAAAAGGTCATCGCCTCCTTCGTCGAACGCCATGGCTCTGTCTGAATCAATTGCGTCGCACGGGCAGGTCAAGAACTTGGCTACTCCCCACATATGGCAGCGCAATATAAAGTCGTGTAGATAGAGTGTTTCCGGGTCCCGACAATCGGCCGGCGCAGTGGAGGCGCGGACGCCATGTTGCAATCATTCGAGGAGTTGAGCGATCCGTCTCAAGGAGCGCCGAGAGTGACCGCCTTGCGCCACGAATTAGCAAGACTTGAACTTGATGGTTTCATAATCCCCCACGCCGACGAATATCAGAACGAATACCTGCCGCCCTGTGGGCGACGTTTGGCCTGGCTCACCGGCTTTACCGGATCGGCAGGTTTGGCGATCGTGCTTTCCGACAAAGCGATCATCTTCGTGGACGGCCGATACACATTGCAAGTTCCCGATCAAGTGGATGGCGACGTGTTCGATTGCTTGCATCTCATTGAGACACCACCGGATAAATGGATTAAACAGAACCTGCCGAAAGGTGCCAAGCTGGGCTTTGACCCCAAACTTCACACAATCGACGACGCCAAGAAACTCAAAAAGTCAGCGGAGCAAGCTGAAGCGGTGCTGGTGCCCTGCGACACCAACCCGATCGATATTATTTGGCATGACCGACCGCCACCGCCTCTCGCGCCCCTATCCGTGCACGAGCTGCGTTATAGCGGCACGGCCAGCGACCAAAAGCGCGCCGATTTGAGTAAGTCCCTTAAACAAGCGGAAGTCGACGCGGTGGTGCTGACATCACCGGCCTCTATCGCCTGGCTGCTCAATATTAGGGGCCGCGACGTTGACCATACGCCCCTGCCCCTGTGTTTCGCCATCGGTCACGAAGACGGCGGGGTCGATCTGTTCGTCGATCGACAAAAAGTCGGCGACCATGTGACATCCCATCTTGGTACGGATGTCCGCATTCAATCGCCCGATGGGTTTGGCGCCGCTCTAACGGCGTTGGGAGAAGACGGCAAAAAAGTTCAATTAGACCCGGCGGACTGCTCGGCATGGGTCCACGATTTATTGACGGATTCCAACGCAGACATCCACACCGCGCCGGACCCCTGCGTTCTGCCCCGCGCGCGCAAGAATGACTGCGAGCTGGCGGGTGCCAGGGCGGCACATAAACGAGACGGCGCCGCCTTGACACGGTTTCTTGCCTGGCTGTCGAACCAAGCACCCAACAATGATATCGATGAGATTGCAGTCGTTAAGCAGCTGGAAGCCTTCCGCTCCGAAACCGGCAAGCTTCAGGATTTGAGTTTCGATACCATCGCCGGATCGGGGCCCAACAGCGCCATCGTGCATTACCGCGTCACGACGCGCAGCAACCGCAAAATCCAGCCGGGTGAATTGTTATTGGTGGATTCCGGTGGCCAATATCTCGACGGCACCACCGATGTCACGCGCACAATAGCCATTGGCGCGCCGACCGACGAAATGCGCGATCGTTTTACGCGCGTTCTCAAAGGACATATTGGCATCGCGCTCGCCCGCTTTCCCAAGGGCACAACCGGCGCGGTGATCGATGTGCTGGCTCGCCAAGCATTGTGGCGTGCCGGACTTGATTTCGACCACGGCACCGGGCACGGGGTCGGCTCCTACTTGAACGTCCATGAAGGTCCTCAAGGCATTTCGCGCCGGGCGACCCGTGCCCAACTGGAACCCGGTATGATTTTGTCGAACGAACCGGGCTATTACAAAGCCGGCGCGTTTGGCATCCGCATCGAAAACCTGGTGGTCGTGACCCCGCTCGAGGCCATAGAAGATGGCGAGCGGCCCATGATGGGGTTCGACACCATCACCTTCGCGCCGATCGATCTCAACCTGATTGATTGGAACCTGCTGACGCAAGAGGAGCTGCAATGGCTCAATGCGTATCACGCCCGGGTGCGCCGTGAACTCACCCCCTTGGTCGATGATAAAACGGCGCAATGGCTCAAGCACGCCACGCGACAAATGTAAGCGCCGACCCCGGCGCCTCAATCTAATCGCCGATACGTGACAGCCACTCGTCCTCGTCAAGCACTTCGACGCCGAATTCCCGCGCTTTGGCCAACTTTGATCCGGCACCGGAGCCGGCAACCACAATGTCCGTCTTGTTGGACACCGATCCCGACACTTTGGCACCCAGCGCTTCCGCCCGTGCTTTGGCTTCGTTGCGCGTCATTTTTTCCAGCGAACCGGTGAACACCACGATTTTACCCGCAACCGGACTTGTCGATGACGGCGCTTCAAAGTCTTGAACGTCGATCTCCGTCAAAAGTTCTTTTACGACTTCGTTATTATGGGGTTCTTGAAAGAACGCGACGATCGCTTGCGCCACCACTTCGCCAATACCATCTATGGCAACCAAATCCCCATAAGCCTCGCTGTCCGGTTGTTGGGCCGCCCTCACAGCCTTCAAAAACGCATCGATGGACAGGTAATTCTTGGCCAGACGTCGAGCGGTCGACGCGCCGGCATGGCGAATACCAAGGGCAAACAAAAAACGATCGAGTCCAATAGCGCGCCGTTCATTGACGGCGTTAAATAGGTTTGCCGCCGAAATCTCGCCCCAACCCTCGCGCGCCGCCAGATCCCTATCTCCATCACTTTGTCGTTTTTCCAGACGAAAGATATCGGCCGGCTGGGTGACCAATTTGTCATCCCAAAAAGCCTGGATTTGTTTCTCACCCAAGCCTTCAATGTCGAAGGCATTGCGCGATACAAAATGCCTCAAACGCTCCACTGCCTGGGCCGGACAAATGAGTCCGCCGGTACACCGCCTTGCCGCATCGGGCTTGCCGGTTTTGGGATTGGTCTCCCTTACCGCATGACAGCCGCAGGCCGGGCACTTATCGGGAAAGACATAAGGCTTGGATGATTTGCCGCGTTTTTCTTGCAAAACTTTGACGACTTGCGGAATCACATCCCCTGCGCGCTGCACCACGACCATGTCGCCGACGCGAATATCCTTGCGCTGGATTTCGTCTTCATTGTGCAAACTGGCATTGGACACAACAACGCCGCCCACCGTAACCGGCTGAAGTTTGGCCACTGGCGTGAGCGCGCCCGTGCGCCCTACTTGAATTTCGATCTCCACTAATTGCGTAATGGCCTGTTCCGGAGGAAATTTATGGGCAATTGCCCAACGCGGCGCGCGCGACACATAACCCAGCCTGTCTTGCCAATCGAGCCGATTGACCTTGTAGACCACGCCGTCGATGTCATAGTCGAGACGCGACCGTTGCAACTCGATTTCGCCATAGGCTTGCAATATCTCGTCAACGTTTTGGCAAAGACGCATGAGCGGATTGGTCGGAAAGCCCGCATCGCGAAGATAATCGATGACCTCTATCTGTGTCCGACCCGGGATCCGGCTCATCTCTCCCCAGGCATAAGCAATGAAACGCAACGGACGACTGGCCGTTATGGACGGATCAAGCTGCCGCACAGAGCCGGCCGCCGCGTTACGCGGATTGGCGAAAACAGGCTTGCCCTCCTTTGTTTGCCGTTCATTGAGTTGCGCGAAGTCTTGGTGACTCATGAAAACTTCGCCGCGAATCTCCATTGTCTCGGGCAAGTCTGGCGCGGCAATATGCTGCGGTATGTCGCTTATCGTGCGAAGGTTTCGGGTGATATCCTCGCCAACCTGTCCATCGCCTCGCGTAGCACCGAGCACCAAGTCGCCGCGTACATATCGCAGTGACGCCGACAGCCCATCGATTTTGGGCTCTGCGGTCAATGCCAGGGTTTCCCGGTCGAGTCCCAAGAAACGGCGGACCCGGTTATAAAAATCCTCAACATCGTCATCGCTGAAGGCGTTGCCGAGGGAAAACATCGGTTGGGCATGGCTGACTTTTTCAAACTTTTCGGCAGGTGCGGCGGCGACCCGCAAGCTTGGACTGTCGGGCCGAATGAGGTCGGGAAACCGTCGTTCGATAGCGTCATTTCGCCGCCTTAACGCGTCATAGGTCGCATCGGCAATGACCGGGCGGTCCTTTTGATGATAAGCTCGATCATGATCTGCGATTTCCCGGGCCAGTCGGGCAAGCTCGGATTTTGCCTGCCCTCGGGTGAGGTCGGCAATGTCGATATCTTTTGAACGCGCCTTTGCCATGTTTCTCGGTTTCGAACTCACCCGGCCGTTCCGGTCTTGTCCAATGCACTGGTGTGAGACAACAGCCGCACGGCAGCCGAACGGGCTTCATCGGTAATTTGTGCGGCCGACAACATGCGTGCAATTTCCTCTATCCGTTGGTCATGGGTTAATCGGTGAACGTCGGTTATTGCCGTGTTCGACTCGGTTCGTTTTTCAACACGCAAGTGATGGTGGGCGCGCGCAGCCACTTGGGGTGAATGGGTCACCATGAGCACTTGGGCATCATGGGAGAGCCGCGCCAACCGCTCGCCCACCGCATCCGCTACGGCACCGCCGACGCCGCGATCCACCTCATCAAAGATCATGGTGGGCGTCGTCCCCCTGCGCGCCAAAGCCACTTTCAAAGCTAAAACGAAGCGCGCCAGCTCGCCACCGGAGGCAATTTGCGTAAGCGGGCCGCTCGGCGTCCCCGGATTAGTCGACACCAGATAGCGCACGCGATCGATCCCATAAGGACCGGCCTTGTCTGAATCGACACTTTCGACGGCCACATTGAACACGGCTTTTTCCAGCTTTAAGGGAGGAAGTTCCATGGCTACGGCAATATCCAGCTTTTTTGCCGCTTTGCGCCGTTTAGCCGACAAACCCTTGGCGGCTTGAAGAAATGCCTGATGTTTTCGGACAGCGTCTTTTTCCAGTTGAGCCAAATGATCCTGACGATTGTCCAGTCGAGACAATTGCGCCTCAAAATCTCTCCGGACAGCCGCCAGACCATTCACGTCGATATTGTATTTCCGGGCTGCGGCGCGCAAGGCAAACAAGCGCTCTTCCGCTTGTTCAAGTTTATGATCATCGAATTCCAGAGTGTTGATTACCGCTTCAATACTTACCCGCGCTTCATTGGTCTCGACAAGCGCCCGATCAAGCGCCGCGACAATATTGTCCAGAACGCCGGGCACCTTTGCCGACGCACGCTCTAGGCTCTTGAGCGCGCCGTTGAGTCGGGAATCAAGACCTCTGTCATCGGTCAGGGCAGCCCGTGCCTCAGCCAAATCGCGCGATATCTTTTCGGCATTCATGAGTGTGGCCCGTTCCAGCGCCAAGGCCTCTTCTTCATTGTCTTGAAGAGATAAGTTCCCCAATTCCTCTATGGCATGACGCAGATAAAGCGCGTCGGCGTCGGTGTTGCGGGTCATTTCGCGCTCTGCTTTCAGCCTGTCATTTGATTGTGTCATCAAGCCGTAGGCCACGCCCACTTGCGCAACGGTCTTTTCTAGGGCGCCGAATGAATCAAGAAACTCTCGGTGCACAGCGGGATTGAGCAAGACGCGATCGTCGTGCTGCCCATGAACCTCAAGAAGCAGTTCGCCTATCTCCTGCAAGGTGGCAACGCTGACCGGCTGATCATTGATAAAGGCGCGGCTGCGGCCATCTGCCGAAACAAGACGCCGCAAAATGAGCTCGGGCCCCTCACCCAGCCCATTCGTCGACATTATTCGCCAAACTTGGTGGTCTAACGAAACCTCGAATTCAGCCGTAACCGATGCCTGGGCTTGTCCCGCGCGAATAAGCGAGCGGTCGGCGCGCGCGCCGGTTGCCAGGCTCAGAGCATCAAGAAGGATTGATTTGCCGGCGCCCGTCTCCCCGGTAAGCACCCACAAGCCCGGGCCGAACTCCAAATCTAATCGCTCGATTAGAACAACGTCGCGAATCGACAAGCCAAGGAGCATAGGCCGAGTTCACCCGAATCATTAGTGAAGATTGTTAGCAACCGCAACCGAACTAAAAAACAGTACCCCAAGCGCGGCTTATCCAAGACCTCTTATCTTCAGAAGGTTGCAGATCACGTTTAACCAAAAGACCATAACTATCCTGATACCACCTGCTTCCGGGATAGTTAAAACCAAGTATGGCCGCCGCTGTTTGCGCCTCCTCCGTCAAGCCAAGCGTGAGATAGGTTTCGGTCAATCGATGCAGCGCTTCGGGTACATGCGTAGTGGTTTGGTAGTTCTCTACGACCGTGCGAAATCGGTTGACGGCGGAAATCAATTGACCCCGGGTAAGATAATAACGTCCCACATCCATCTCCTTGCCGGCGAGATGATCGCGGGTCATATCGATCTTGATGCGGGCATCCCGCGAATATTCAGTTTGCGGATAGCGCCGTACAATCCCCTGCAGAGAATTAAGCGCCTTCACCGTCATTTCCTGATCTCGCCCTACGTCCGAGATTTGCTCATAATAGCAGATCGCAATTAAGTAATAGGCATAAGGCGCATCGCGATTTCCCGGGTGCAAAGCAATGAACCGCTGAGCGGCATTAATCGCCTCTTGGTATTTGTTACTCCGATAGTAAGAGTAGGCCGACATAAGCATTGAGCGACGCGCCCACACCGAATAAGGATGCTGGCGCTCGACCTCGTCAAAATAGAGAGCTGATTCGCGGTAATTCCTGTCCGCCAGCTTGTCGACGGCAATGTTGTAGAGCGTCTCTACGGGTCGTTCTACATAATCAAGCTGATCGCTGTCACTGGAGCATCCGCTCACCACAAGTGCCAAGGAAATCGCCAACCCGGCAAAGGTCGAGCTCAAAAGCCGGCAACCTAGGGTCCTTCCGGTTTTGATAGAATCAAAACCGGACCCTAAGGTGTTGTTTTGTCGTGTTTCCGGACGGAAAACCGCTATCCACTTTTCCTGGAAACACTCCAGAGCGTTTCCGAACTTAACAGACTCGCAAAAACGCTCTGGTCGCAAATTTTGACCACTACGCATTCAATTCTTCTCCCTTACCGGCTTCTCTGCCGAGGCCTGGGCCGTGACCGCTAGAGCGCATTCACAAAAAGTGTACGCGGTTTTTGGGTTCGAATGCGCGACCAATAACAAATCTAGACCCCCGTTCCCTGATTCAATGAATTGCGAACGGGGGTCTAGCGTGGCCGACGCTTAGACGCACGGGCTCCCGTTATCAAGCGTTTTAGCGCAATCAATCGGCCAGGGCCATAGATCCGCGGCTCGATCCGGAAGAATCGGGCGGAAATCCCGAGCCCTAACAGAGCCTATTCCAGGGACCGGTATCACCAAAATCCGACGACCGATCCAAATTTGCCCACAAACGTATAGTCTTGTATGCATACAACTTCTTCCAGAATTCAGAAAGGCCAAGCGCCGCGAAATTGAGATTGACTGAAAATCAAGATTCTACTAAAGGTATAGTCGTTTTGGTATACCAAGTGCGGCTCTGCTGGCTCTCTGCACCTTATCAGCACAGCAAACCTTGGACGAGCCCCGATACAATTTATGGAGTAATGAGATGGTAGGGCAAAAAAGTACAGGCAGCGCCAGGCTCGCGCAACGAATCGACGAATATGTCGGGCAACGCATACGCGAACGCCGCACCGCCCTTGGACTGACGCAGGAGCAGCTGGCGGCCGCTTTGAGAATTTCCTACCAGCAGGTCCAAAAATATGAGACAGGTTCGAATCGGGTAAGTGCCGGGCGCCTGTATGAAATTGCCAAGCATCTGAATACGGACGTCGGCTACTTTTTCCAAGGCGCCGAGCCCGATGCCCCTTCCGAACCTCTGCCCCATGGGGGACGCAACCGGACAACCATCGAGTTGGTGCGAAATTTCGACCAAATCAACGACACGACAATCCGACAGGCCGTGTCGGGCTTGGTCAAAAGTCTAACTAGCCGCAAGCACATCAATATGAGCGCGTGACACAAATCGGCGGCGTCCTTAAACGCCGCCAGTCACCAGATAGAGCATTTTCGAGCGAAGTGGACACCGGTTCGCGTTAAGAAAATGCGACCAAACAAAAACTTAGAGCGTTTTCGCGATTCTGTTAAGTTCGGAAACGCTCTAGATCGGAAGATGGGGACTCGTTAAGCGAGCTCGACGGAAACCGCCTGTTCGGCCGATTGCCCCTGTGTCGCACGCGGTAAGGTACGCTGCTCAATATCAAGCGCCGGTTCATAGACCCATGCATCGGGGGTATTAAAGAGATTGCGCAACAAACCGTAATTCAGCGTATGGCCCGACCGCGACCCTATAAAGCGCCCAATAAGAGGCCCGCCCGCCAAATAGAGATCACCGATTGCATCCAGAATTTTGTGCCGAACAAATTCATCGGCATAGCGCAGGCCGCCCTTATTCAAAACATCACCACCATCGATCACGACGGCGTTTTCGAGCGATCCTCCTAGCGCACGCCCGCTGGTCCGCAAGGTCTCCACATCCTTCAAGAATCCGAACGTGCGGGCACGGCTGATTTCCGCCTTAAATGCTGCCGGGCTAAAGTCGAACTGATATTTCTGATATTCGATCGCGGCGCTCGGAAATTCAATTTCCAATTCGACGCTAAAGCCATTACCTGGAGTCAACAAAGCAAATTTTTCGCCGTCCTCTATCCGTACTTCCTTGAGAATGCGCAAGAACCTTCTCGGGGCGTTCAATTCGACAGTCCCAGCACATTCGATCAGAAAGACGAAAGGCGCCGCACTGCCGTCCATGACCGGCACTTCGGAGCTATCAAGTTCAATCAGGACGTTGTCGATGCCGGATCCCACAAGAGCGGCCATGAGATGCTCGACGGTGGCAACTTCAACCCCCGCATCATTCACCAGAGTCGTGCCAAGCCGTGAATCGGCCACAAAGTCGTATCGCGCCGGAACTTTTTGCTGGCCACGCGGAACATCAATCCTCTTGAACACAACACCCGTCGAGGCCGGCGCCGGCCGCAAGCACATATGAACCTTTCGGCCGCCATGCAAGCCGATCCCGGTACACGAAATTTGGTGACGGATTGTCGTTTGCTGTTGAGTTTGCAACTTCACTAATACCTTCCAGAAGACGCGACCAGCCAATAAAACGATCTAACCCAACGCTTAAACCCAAAACAATGAACAAGGGCTTTACACTAGGCTCTTAGCTTCTGTCGCATGACTCTGGCCCCCACTGTCGTCCCCGTTTCACCTCGGCTGCGGTACTACCGCAAACCAACCCACACCCTATTCTTAACAATCCTAGAGGCCGGCGCCAAAACAACTCTTTATTACGGAATATTACGCCAGACGGGTTTGAGGATCGCAAGCATCGCCACCAATAACGGGAAATACTCGAGC
>SMVB01185035.1_pt1 | contig 17264 bp, 14 predicted proteins | sample 2456461 | NCBI WGS metagenome assembly SMVB01 (sample SAMN11095934, study PRJNA526329) | marine sediment metagenome | biome: Marine sediment; feature: Surficial sediment; material: Deep marine sediment; isolation source: Hadal surficial sediment | place: Pacific Ocean | collected 2014-05 | depth...
CCCCACAAGAAGTAACCAAGAAAGACGGTGCCCCAATATCGTGCCCTTCGGGTTTCCTCATAGCTTCATGATTTTTTAAGGTCGCGGATACAAGACTCCTGTCTTGGTTCCGCTTATTTGAACGTCCTGTTCAAATAACCTTAAAATCATTCACCTCCTCGGCACGATATGACGGGATTTTAAAAAGCGTTCTCTAAAGAAAGCGACTATACTCAACTCATTCACTAAGTTAATGAAAAAATAGCAAAGCGTATTATTGAATTATCTGGAGGAAAAGATAAATTCAATGAAGAAATGGATAAAAAACTTAATCTGATTAACGAAAAATGGGATCAGGATATAGACGCCATTGGCAGGATACTTAGAGCACATTTGTTTGTTGAGCATTACGTAACTGAGTGCTTAGTATATTTCAACCCAAACCTTGGGAATCTAAAAAAAGCACGTCTGACATTTTCTCAGAAACTTGCGTTATTTAAAAACTATTCAAATGACACCAAAGAGTTAGCTTCTGGGATTAAAAGGTTAAACAAAATCAGAAACCAGTTAGCACACTCACTAAAAGCTTTCGTAACTGACCAAGATAAAGAAGTACTACTATCAGTTAAGTCTTTTCGGTACATGCGTGAAGCTGCGGCTAAACCGGGAGTTCCAAGCAAAGAAAACATAGATGTTCTGGAAGACTTCGCTAAGCATGTGGGGATGCGTTTAGCTTCTCTCTCTGACCCAGACTCATTGGCAAAACGGTTTGAAAAAGCAATTGGTGAAAACTCAAGTGAAACATAACAAGGCAAATCGAGGCCGACGCCTAAAAAGCGGCTCAGCTCATTTGCAGCATTAGCGAAGGGATCAATTCCCCCTTTTATCATGCCGAGGAAGGAAGTAGTGATAGGGGTAGCTGCGCAGGACGTGCAGATAAGCGGCTCCATGACAGGATGTTATGTAGGCGTGTCCCCGTGAGCACTGCTGACTGACGAGGGTAGTCCCAAATCTTTTCTTGGGGCCTTGATATCAGGGGTGTCTTTTTTTCTTGGGTACTTCATTTTTGGACAAGCAAAAAAGAAGTACCTCGCCATAGAGGCGAAACCAATACTAAACAAAAGTAATAGCTCTTATTTTATACTGGATTCCCGTTTTCACGGGAATGACGTGTGTTGATTGTATTGACTAGATTCCCAATCAAGTTGGGAATGACGATAAGGTGTTACTGGGTCGCTCTTTGATATCCATATCACCGCGACATTAGTGCGTCCATACACGTCATACCGGCTAAAGGCCGGTATGACAATGGATCCTCGGGAATGACAAATAAGAAAAACTAACCTTAATCCTTCAGGAACCGATTGATATTCAAACCATCAGAACAATAATATAAACCTGCTCTTACAGACTATTCAAAAGGCACAATTAAAGGATAAACTACTACACTATGAATAGCGCACAAATAGACACACAAGTCACGGATAGCAAAGATACTTTAGACAACATTGTTGAAGAGATTGGTCGCATCATTCTTGGCAAGAAACAGGCCATCCGTTTGTCATTGGCTTGTCTACTGGCTCGCGGTCATTTACTGATTGAAGATTTGCCCGGAGTAGGAAAAACAATACTGTCTCATGTGATCGCTAATACCCTGGGACTAGATTACCAACGCATACAATTCACCAGTGATCTATTGCCCGCGGATATTCTGGGCATTTCAATCTATGACCGTAATTCAAGTACCTTCAGTTTTCATCCTGGTCCTATTTTTAGTCAATTAATTCTTGCCGACGAAATTAACCGTGCAACGCCCCGAGCACAAAGTGCCTTGCTTGAAGCCATGGAAGAAAGTCAGGTCACTGTAGAAGGAAAAACGCGCGTTCTACCAGAACCATTTTTTGTTATTGCTACGCAAAATCCTTCAACTCAGGTAGGAACATTCCCCTTACCGGAATCACAACTGGATCGATTTACCATGCGTATCAAGTTAGGCTATCCAGATAACGAGGCCGAACGAGAATTATTGAAAGGTAGTGATCGTCGACAACTGTTAAAGCACATCACACCGATAATAGATTCAGAACAATTAATAGCAATGCAAGGACAAGCAGAATCCATTCATGTTTCAGAGGCATTGCTAGATTATTTGCAGGACTTGTTGGAATTCAGTCGTCGTAGTGCAGATTATACCAACGGACTTTCTCCGCGCGCCGGTCTGGCAGTGCTTCGATGCGCCAGGGCATGGGCGTTGATACATGGTCATCCACAGGTACTCCCGGAAGACATACAACAGGTGCTGCCCAGTATCATTAGTCACCGGTTGAATAGAGTTCAGGTTAATGGACGGGCGACAGAGGAAGACAATGCTGCTCACTTAATCAAACAAGTCCCTATCCCCTGATGTCAGAAACAGTTGTCCTTGTGCAATACCCTTTTTCTGCCCGACAAACAACAGCAGAAAACAGGGAGATTACAAAACAGCGAGTTTTCATTATGCCCACACGGCATGGTGCGGTTTTCGTGTTGATGTTATTTGCGATGACCCTGGGTGCTATTAATTACAACAACAGCATGGCATATATCCTTACCTTCCTCCTCAGCTCTCTATTCCTTGTCACTCTATTGCATACCTGCAAAAATCTTGCCGGCATTCTATTAAAGCAGGCCCCTGCCTCACCTGTTTTTGCTGGGGAACTGGCAAATTTTCCATTGATACTGGATAACCGCAATAGCCAACTTCGTCTTTCTATTTCTTTCATAAAAACAAAAAAAAAGTGGCAACTGATTGCTGACGTTCTGGCCTCAACTGGAAATGAAATTCCTATAACATCCTGTAATATTGATGTGAATAAATTCAACCGTATTGAATTACCAGTTAAGGCTGAACAACGAGGGCTGCTCTATACAGGCCGTATCAAAGTATTTACCACATTTCCCCTGGGCTTGTTCAAGGCATGGTCATATATCGATATGAAACAACCCTGTCTGGTATATCCCAAACCTGCAGGTCAGCACTCTTTTCCACTATTTAAACTAACCGATGCCACTGGCCTTCAGGGAACCGCTGCAGGGACGGATGATTTTATTGGCTTCCGAAATTATCAGGCAGGCGACTCGATCAAGGATATTGCCTGGAAAGCCTACGCCCAACAAAAGGGCTTATTTGTAAAACGCTTTAGCGGTTCTGGTGCAGACAAACTCCACTTGGGCTGGGATGATGTTTTAAGCCTGCCTGATGTCGAAGCACGGCTTTCACAACTGTGTCTCTGGATCATTGAAGCAGAATCACAATCCCTACAATATAGTCTTGAACTCCCAAAAATATTTATTGATACCGGGCACGGTGATAAACACCTGCATCGGTGTTTATCTTCGCTGGCTAAATACGGCCTGGAGAATGGGCATGGGGAATGAAGCAATTCACCATGAAGCATAGTCCGCTAGTGAATAATATCCCATCGAATAGCCTTTATTATTTGGTCGGCGGATTACTCATGTCTGTACTTCCTCATAGTCAAAGAATCCCCTACTGGATCATGGTTCTGTTCCTGATGCTTGGTGCATGGAAACTTTATTCACCTTCACAAACCAATTTAGAAGAAAAGAAGTTTTCTTTAATAAAAATATTTCTATTCACCTTGATGATGGCCGGGTTTGCCGGTGTTTATTTTCATTTTGGCACCATTATTGGTCGCAATGCCGGCGTTTCCTTACTGGTGCTCTTGACAGGGTTTAAAATTGTTGAAATTAATCATCAACGGGATTTTTATGTCAGCTGCTTTCTTGGTTACTTCATAATTGTTACAAATTTTCTATATACACAATCCATAGGCACTGCTATTTATATGGCTTGCACAGTTCTGGTCATGACCCTCAGCCTGGTCTCGTTTAATGACACTCAGGGAAAGTTATCTATCAGGGCTTCAGGTAAAATCGCTGCAACATTGTTGCTGCAATCTATCCCCGTCATGCTTGTTTTATTTTTGTTATTCCCACGAGTATCAGGGCCACTCTGGGGCATGCCAGATGATGCGCATTCAGGACTAACCGGCATCGATGATGAAATGTCTCCCGGTAGTATTAGTCAGCTGATACAAAGCAACAAAGTTGCTTTTCGTGTGGACTTCAAGAATACACAACCAGAAACATCACAACTCTATTGGCGTGGACCGGTGCTATTGCACACGGATGGGACAACATGGAGTAGAGGAAAATCTGAGTATCATGCTGCTGTACCACTAGAAACATTATCAGATCCCGTTACCTATACCGTTACTCTGGAGCCTCATAATCAGAAATGGCTTTATGCACTGGAGATGCCAGACCAAAACCCACAACTGGAGGCAATACAAAGCTGGATGACGTCTGATTTTCAATTGCTTACTAAAAATCCAGTAACGCGAAGAATACGTTATGACGCAACTTCCTATTCGAAATACAGAATAACTGAATTATACGATGGTGAATTACAAACTGCCCTGCAACTACCACAGCGACAACATGGTAAGACAAAAGCACTGATTCACCAGTGGCAGAATGAAGGCCTGTCAGAAAACCAGATCATTGATCGCGCCTTGAGATTATTTAATGAAGATGAGTTTTATTACACCTTGCGTCCTCCTCTTCTGGAAAATGATCGTGTCGATGAGTTTCTTTTCGAAACAAAACAGGGATTTTGCGAGCACTATGCCAGTGCCTTTGTCGTCATGATGAGAGCCGCCGGGATTCCTGCACGTGTAGTGCTTGGCTATCAGGGCGGCGAATATAATCCTGTTGGAGATTATTTTGTTGTTCATCAACGCAATGCACATGCCTGGACAGAAGTCTGGAGGCAAGAACAGGGCTGGACACGCATTGATCCAACCGCAGCAGTCTCGCCATTACGAATAATAGAGGGAATTGAAAGTGCATTTCCCAATGATATTCTGGATATGCCACTGGTCTTTAGTCAAAACAGTCTGACCAGAGAATTATGGCAACGCCTGAGCTACCGATGGGATGCGGTTAACAATCAGTGGAACCAATGGGTCATCAGCTATGGGCCAAAACGACAAAAAGAATTTCTTGGTCATTTTGGATTAGAAGATATTAATTGGAGCAGTATGATCTTTCTCTTAACAATGTTTATTGTTCTGATACTTGTCTATCTAACTTTCACTCTACTAAGGTTTACCCCTGGAAATGTTGATCCAGTTAAAATGATTTATGATAAATTTTGTCGAAAGCTATCATGCTGCGGGATACATCGCGAGATAAGTGAAGGTCCTGTTGATTTTGCCAGTCGAGCTTCATCAGAAAGAAGTGATCTTGCGCAACAGATCAACAAGATTACGGATATTTATGTTGCGATTAGATATGGTTCAAACCAGCATCAAATTCCTGCAACGCAGGACGACTATAAGGATATAGGCGGCACGATTCCAGGGCAGGAATCGGTAGAATCAAGCCTGGATCATTTTCTCGAACAAGTTCGAGTATTCAAGCCATCGAGCAACTCCCACACATAGGAGCATACTTTAGATATTAAACTGCAACTGATGCAAACGCGCATAAGCGCCATTTTGTTCGATTAATTCACTGTGTGTGCCACTCTCAACTATCATGCCATTATCAATCACTATAATACGATCTGAATTCTCGATTGTTGACAGCCGATGAGCAATAATCAGACATGTCCTGCCTTCTTTAACCTCCTCCAATGCCAACTGTATTTGTCTTTCCGAGTGTGTGTCCAGGGAAGAAGTCGCCTCATCCATAATCAGCACCGGCGCATCTTTGAGCAGTGCCCTTGCTATGGCTAGTCTTTGACGTTGTCCACCGGATAACTTCAGGCCTTTTTCTCCAATGATCGTATCAAAGCCATGCTCAAGTTCCTCAATAAATTCCAGTGCATACGCAGATCTGGCTGCCGCTATAATTGCTACTTCATTACTCTCAGACAAACTACCGTAAGCGATATTGTTTCTAACGGTATCGTTAAACAGAACAACCTCCTGACTAACCAGGGCTATATTTTGGCGTAACGATTGGAGGGAGAGATCCTGAACATTTATCCCATCCAGCAATATTTTTCCTTCTGACCCCGTATAAAACATAGGAACCAGATTTGCTAAAGTTGATTTACCACTGCCGGACGCACCGACCAGAGCAATGGTCTCGCCTGGCTTGATGTGTATGGAAATATTCTTTAATGCTTTTTGATCACTACCTTCGTAACTAAAACTTACATTACAAAATTCTATCTCACCTCTTGCCTTTTCCAAAATCTGCTTACCAGTATCAGGTTCAACAGGCTGATCCAGCAAAGCAAAAACACTTTCGCAAGCAGCAAGCCCTCTTTGTAAATGTTCATTGACCCGTGCTAACCGTTTAAGAGGCGTCAACAGCATAGCCATGGCAGTAAAAAAAGACATGAATTCGCCAACATTCATGCTGCCCATGGCAGATTTTTCGATAGCTATCATAATGATAATAGCCATAGCAATGGCTGTAATAAACTGAATTAAAGGACTGGTCGCAACGGATGCCATAGCAAATTTCATTGAATAGCGACGATTGTCGTTTGTAACTCCGGCAAAACGCGCACTCTCCTGATCTTGCCCTGCATACAGCTTGACCAGTTTATGTCCATTAATACTTTCCTCAAGCACATGATTAATATCTGCCATAGATTCTTGTGACTTACGGCTCATCTTCCTCAGACGCTTGCGAATCACAAGCATAATTGCTGTAATAAACGGAGCACACAGCGTAACTATTAATGTCATTTTCCAATCAATATAGAACATCCATGCCAGCAAACCCAACACACCTAGCGAATCACGTACCAGGGATGTAACTGCATTAGTGGATGCTTCCTTGATCTGTATCACGTCGTAAGTAAATTTTGACATCAGACTGCCTGCCGAATATTCATCGTAATATTTACATGGGAAGGACAGCATCCGGGCAAACATTTGTTGCCTCAGATCCATAACGACCCTGTTAGATACCCAGTACAATGCAGCACCATAGATATATGCAGCAATCCCTTTAACTGCAAACAACAGAACTAAAAATATTGGCACCCAGGTCATCGCCGCAGGATCTTTCTCAACAAATGCACCATTAAGCATTGGTTCCAGCAGTGCCGGAAGCATAGGGTCTGTGATGGCTAGCACCAACATCCCGGCAATAGATAACAAAAAAATGCGCCAATAAGGTAATACATAGAGCATCAGGCGCTTGTACAAAACTACATCATTACTAACTGTAGGCATCAATATTTTTCCTGAATAATCATAGGTCTAGATAATATTTCCATGCTAGGCAAGAGTATACCGCAAACGCGATTTAGCTTGATGTTCAACCAGCAATATCGTAATAAATAGCTACGCCATACGTGGAATATATGATAAATGTCAAAAGAATACCCAATCGTTGCAATAACTGGCTCTTCAGGTTCCGGTACCAGCAGTGTCAAAAATGCCTTTGAGATTATCTTCAGACACGAAGGCATTACCCCTGCATTTGTCGAAGGCGACAGCTACCATCGCTATAACCGACAGGAAATGGATGCTGTCGTTAAAGCGGCCGAACTGGAAGGCAAAAACATCACCCATTTTGGTCCTGAAGGTAATTTATTCGAAGAACTGGAGGCCCTGTTTCAAGGGTATTCACTAAGTGGCACTGGCAAATGCAGATACTACATTCATAATGACGCTGAAGCTGCACTGCATGGTTCGTTTCCCGGCATGCTGACAGAATGGGGGGATTTACCGGAAAACACAGACCTGCTTTTCTACGAAGGCTTACATGGTGCAGTCATCACTGACTCCGTAAATGTTCATCAGTATGTAGATTTACTGATAGGCGTCACCCCCATCATCAATCTTGAATGGATGCAGAAGATCCAGCGTGATAAGGAATACAGAGGCTACTCGCCAGAAGATGCAACTGAATTAATCCTCAGTCGCATGCATGACTATATACATTACATTACCCCTCAATTCTCCAGGACTGATATTAATTTCCAACGTGTCCCCACTGTTGACACGTCAAATCCGTTTGGTGCACGTAAAGTCCCGACCAATGATGAGAGCTTTGTCGTCATACATGTTCGAAATCAGGAAAAAATCAAAGTCGATTTCCAGGAATTACTAAAGATGCTGGATGGATCATTTATGACAACACCCAACACGATTGTTGTCCCGGCGGGTAAAATGATCTTTGCTATGCAATTAATCACTGACCCGTTAATACAGGATTTAATGAAAAATAAAAAATCCGTCTGACAAAACTATATAATGGTATATCTAAAACCAAGGATACATAGTACGTGCACACAATATTAATCCTCAATCCCAAGGGGGGATGTGGTAAAAGTACAATAGCAACGAATATTGCCGGTTATTTCGCAATGCGAGGCAAAAATGTTTCGCTTGCTGATTGTGATGCTCAATGCTCCAGCACTGATTGGCTGAGTGTGCGCCCTGAACACCTGGCTAAAATTAATCATGTGCCTGTAAAGAAAGGCAAACTCCATGTCCCCAATGACACAGAAATACTCATATTGGATACACCTGCGGGTATTCATGATCAGAAAATGGCAAAAATAGTTCGTGCCGCACAAACAATGATTATTCCTGTTTTACCTTCTCCTATCGACATACGGGCTGCAGAAAGATTTCTCAGAGATCTAATCAAGCTAAGAAAAAAAACCGTTAATAACAAAATAAAAATCGCAACCGTTGCAAATAGAGTTAATGAAATGACGATAGCGGCTGATAAAATTGATGAATATCTTGATAATATCAAATTACCTAATGGTAGAAAGGTTCCATATATGGCATTACTTCGTGCCACTCAAAACTACGTACATGCTGCCGAACAAGGAAAAACAATATTTGAACTAGCGCCTTCCAAGACTTACTATGATCGAGAGCAATGGAAACCATTACTCAGATGGTTAAACAGTAAAAGAAGTCTGCCGTAAATTTTTTACAATTAGCTTCAATCCACCTTAGCTGAATTATCTTTGTCATAAATCATGTCATTTAAAATTACTATTGCTTCAAACAAGGAATCATTTCCAGCAGGGAGCGAAGAAACCATCCTGGAATCAGCGCTCAAGCATGGACATAGCTTCCCTTACGGTTGCCGAAATGGTGCTTGTGGATCCTGCAAGGGAAAAATAATCGAAGGTCATATCCATTATCAAAATGAAGTGACAGGTATTTCTGAACAGGAAACTAAAGAAGGATATGCACTCTTTTGTCAGGCCATTCCAGAATCTGATGTCATTCTTGAAGCAAAGGAAATTGAACAGATCGGCGAGATTGCCATTCGCAAACTTCCTTGTCGTGTCACAGAGATTAAACAACTTAACCATGATGTAATCCGCCTTTTTTTAAAATTACCAAAGAGCGAACGCCTGCAATTCCTCGCTGGACAATATATTGATTTATTGTTACGTGAAGGCAAGAAACGATCATTTTCACTGGCCAACGCACCACATAATGATGATTATCTGGAATTACATATACGACATTATGAAGGTGGTTTATTTTCGGAATACGCCTTTCACGAGTTAAAAGAAAGCACACTATTAAGATTTGAAGGGCCACTAGGGACTTTCTTCCTCAGAGAAGATTCACAACGGCCTATGATTATGGTTGCAGGCGGAACAGGTTTCGCTCCCATCAAAGGCATCATCGAACACGCATTACACTTAGGTAACAAACGCCCAATTCATTTTTACTGGGGCGCCCGCAAAGAAGAAGATCTCTACCTGAATGAACTCGCACAAAGCTGGGCCGATAAACACGAACACATCGAATACACCCCGGTACTTTCAGAGCTTGAAGATGGAGACAATTGGCAAGGAAGAACCGGCTTCGTCCATAACGCCATCCTGGAAGATTTCAAAGATGTATCTGGCTACGAAGTCTACACCTGTGGCCCACCGCCAATGGTACATGCCGTATTAGATTCGTTTGTAGAACGAGGACTCCCTGCAGAATTCATTTATTCCGATTCGTTTGAGTTTGCCACAAGTTAATTGATTTCGTCGCTCCTGTGCCTCCTGCACCCCCGACATTAGTGCATCCATGCATGTTACCTTTTACCAGCGAATTTAACACTCCCTTCCACTCAGAAATTTTTAAATATTCGTTTCGCCTCTATGGTGAGTCACTTCTTGTTGCTCACCCCACAAGGAGCGACCTTTTGCCTACTTTTCTATGAAGAAAAGTAGGTCGTCATTAAGACGAAAACAATATCAATTTACGGAATCCCCTTGATCACCACTCCCAAGCAATTTAACCCCACCATCAGCAAACCCCACCGTCGCCAATTCCAACCCCTTCTGATATTGAACTGCCGCCGCCCCGTGCTCACCAAGTTCATCCAGTACAGCAGCCAATGCCCGATAGGCTTCCGGGAGTGGATCGATATCAATACTTTCTTCCAGATAATTTCTCGCCTTACCCCAAAGTTTATTCTTAACACTCAGCCTGCCCAAGGTTAACAATAAAACTGCCTCTCTTGCATGACTGGGCAAAAAGCCTTCAGCAAACTTTAACTGCCTGACTATGTCTTTCCCTTCTACCAGACCATATAAACCAAGTAAGGCAATGTCCCACTGTTTTGTTAGTGCCTTATGGATTAAAGATTCACAGTCTGATGCATCAGCAAGTTTCAATTTTTCTTCTGTGTAAACTTCAATCAAGTGAAGTTCAGATCGCAATTTTCTTGGTATATTTAACCAGGCGTTATTTAGTTTTTCTTTATCCGCATCCATGCCCACCTGTTTTAATAAGCCGCCATAGGCTTCCAGTTGTTTTGCCTGAATTTGTTCACGAGGCAAAATACCTGCACGCTCTATCTTGGGTAATAATTCCAGCATTGCATCCCAATCCCTAAGCTCGGCATAGGTATGCAACAACATCTTTTTGACTTGATCCTGTTTTGGTTTTTGATCATGCAAATGTGTCAATGTCGCCAGCGCTTGCTCGGTTTGCTGCTGTTTGATTTGCAGTTCTGCCTGGACCAGACCAATAGCGACTCCCGCATCAGGATCGTCTTTATAAGCCTGCATTAAATAGCTATCTCGTCTTTCCACCGCACCTAATTGCTGTGCTGCTCTTGCCGCTGCCAGGTAATTAACCAATGGTGACTGGCTGTGCGGTGCCCCCTTGGTCAGGGAAACTTCGGCTTTATTCCAGTCACCCTCAACCAGCGCCATTAAACCACGTGATAAATATTTTTCAGATAATCGTTGATGCCTGTCTTTCTTCCAACTACCAATTTGTCCAGGCATGTTCCAAAGGCGGCTTATCAGACGTAACAGGAAATGTAATAGTAGGAAAAAAGTTATAATTGAAACAATGAAAAATATAGAATTTGCCTGTACGGTCCAACCAGAAAATACAACTGTCACTAACCCTGCATCATCCTCAATATAGGCACCAATGCCCGCTGCCAGCAGTAATGAAAAAATAATTAAGGCCAGTAGTCTCACTGTGCCCCATTCTCTACTGATGCTGCCTCTTCTGCATTTACTGCTTCACTTGCAACATAACGAAGATAAGCCCGTAAACTTTCCACAGATGAACTGATGTCTGGCAATGCAGGTTTCAGTTCAATTGTCTGCATTTGATCCAGTGTCTCCATTACATTTATCACCGCAGAATCACTAGTATCGAAATACTGACGTAGCCATGATTGTATAAGAACGACAGAGGCACGCAGGTTTCCTGAATCCGCACGTAGCACTGACAGTCTTGCACTTTCCAGTTCCAGTCTGAGATTCTGGATTAGAAAATATTCTTCACTGGGCAACAACAGGGCCTGATTTACATCTCCTGTGCGTTTGATCACAACCCAACTCTTGATTTCCAGCCAAATTATCTTAGGGAGCCTTTTCCAGAATGGGTCAACATCTACCCCTTCGTTAATCTGATCTTCATGCAAAGAATGTGCAGCAATTGCATTTGTAATTACTTCAGATTTAAGCGGAAGATCTGCAGAGAGATCGACCATGTCTGCCAGATAAATTGCCATGCCCGCGATATCTGGATGATTGACAGCTCGCAACTGATTCATGTCTGTGGTTAATTGTCTCCTGACAGGCACTAGCCCTGGATCTCCAAGGCCTTTGAGCCTGAGGTCTGCAGCTTCCATTGCCGCCAATGCTGTCGTCACATCTTCCTCCAGTAACAAACGATGCATGGCGATAATTAATAAGTACTCAATCTCCGCAATGGCCCAGTCTTCATTATTACCTTGACTGTCCCGATAGAGTGATGCCAACGCATCAGACTGCTCATTTTGTTTTTGTCCCAGTTGCTTGATTGCATTTTCCATGGCTGCAATATTTCCAGCCCTTAGCTCGAATTGAACCTGTGCATTATTTCCCATTTCAGCCAGATCAGCTTTAGTTTGCTGTAATTCTTTCCAGATATAGTAACCACCGCCCGTTAAGCTACCGAATAAAACCAAAAAAATCACAGCAAACGAACGACCATGACATGTCTTTTTTGTGGTTTTATCTGATGCTATTTGCTCAGGTTTATTATTATCAGTCTGATTTTCCATTTGATCTTCAATCGGGTTTTCTACTTTATCTTCAACCTGATCTTCAAGTGTCAGCTTGTCATCTTCATCACTCATTCTTTAATCTCTCCGGCCCGTTTCGAGACAGCCCATTTCACTATAGCGTTGAGTATACCTTCATCACAACTTTCTTCAGCAAGAATTGGCGCCCTGCTAAAACCAAACTCAATTGAAAAATCCAGCATTCGCTCACTCATGACGATTAATTGTTTACTTAATAAAAGATTCCGTTGTTCGTCATTTAATAAAGTAAATAAATTTTCTAATCCATTATTACTGGTAGCGATGACGATATCAGGTAAGCTTGATCTGCAAAGCTCATCTATCGTATCACTACTATATTCCGGACAATCGCGACGGTAGACATCCGCATAGTCAACCTGCGCACCTCTTTCTCTTAGTGCTGTCGCCAGGTATTCACGTCCACCTTCACCACGGAAGATAATAATTTTCTTATCAATAATCTCTTCGGCACTCAATGCATCTAATTCAAGTAAGGCTCCACTATTTGTACCGCTGTTTGTGATGATCTGGGCTGATGAAACTTGCTTAAGTGTTTCTGCTGTTGCTACGCCAATAGCAATTAAAGTCAGCTTGTCTAAAGCCGACGATTTTTCGGCCAACAATTTCATTGTCCAATCAACTGCATTCCTGCTGATAAAAATTCCAATATCATAGTGGGAAATATTATCAAGAGCCGCTTTGGCAGCCTGTTGATTTTTACTCTGTGTTATCTCTATTACCGGGAAACGAACTGCCGTGCCGCCCAGATTTTCTATTGATTCGCAAAGCGCTTCCGCTTGCTGTTCTGGTCGGGTAACAAGAACATTTACGCCATCAAGTATTCTAGACATTTTTACCTGACATGCCGATTGCTGACCCGTAATAAATTATTATTGAAAAAATTATCCTGGGAAAAATTAATCATGTAAATATTCTTTGAGTATATCGTCAGCACCATTTTTTAATAAGATTTCAGCAAGTTGTAATCCCAGGGCTTCTTTTTCCCGCAGATTTCCATTGATCGAATCCTTAATAATTTTACTACCATCTTGACGCCCAACCATGCCACTTATTCTGATATATTCCTGGTCTACCTCAGCATAGGCCGCAATGGGTAACTGACAGCCACCAAACAAACGTCTACTGACGACGCGCTCTGTCTCAACTTGTTGCTGTGTAGTCACATCATTCAACCAGGAAATTATTTCGAGAACATCATCATCCTCTATCCTCATCTGTATCCCGATTGCACCCTGACCAATCGCGGGTAAAATTATATCTTTTGAAATAACTTCACTGATACGATCTTCAAGACCCAATCGCATCACACCTGCTGCTGCAAGAATAATGGCATGGTATTCTCCTTCATCTAGTTTCTTCAGACGCGTGCCAATATTACCGCGAAGATCTTTAATATTCAGATCTCCACGCCACGCCTTTAACTGACATTTCCTGCGTAGACTGGATGTGCCAACAATTGCACCTTGAGGTAGATCCCTCATTCTTTTGTAGTTCTTTGAGATAAATACATCATGTGGATCTTCACGTTTTAGAATCACGGGTAATTGCAGACCATCCGACATATCAATGGTTACGTCTTTCATGGAATGCACAGCGATATCTGCCTGATGATCATACAAGGCCTGCTCAAGCTCTTTGATGAACAAGCCTTTACCGCCAACCAATGACAAGGGCCTGTCCAGTATTTTATCACCCTGTGTTTGCATGCTCACCAGATCGATTTCAAGCCCAGGGTGATGTTGCTGAAGCTGAGCCTTCACATACTCTGCTTGCCACAATGCCAACGGGCTTTTCCGGGTGGCGATCCGTATGCCCCTTTGGGCAGGCTTCGTGCTTCTTTTTAACGACATAATTTATCAGGCTCAATAATGGTTAGAATGTTATTATGATAGATGAATAATGGATGAATAATAGATGATGAAAATAGAATCATGAAACTAGGCATTATCATGGATCCCATCGAAGGGATTAATATCGAGAAAGACAGCTCCTTTGCCATGTTGCTTGAGGCACAATCCCGAGGCTGGGAAATTTACTATATGGAAATGGATGATCTGTTTCTTGTCAACGATATTCCAAGTGCGACTACACGTAAAATGACTGTGGAGGATGAAGTCTCTCGCTGGTATCAATTTCACGAATCAACAACGCTGTCATTATTTGATCTTGATGTCATTCTCATGCGTAAAGATCCGCCTTTTAATATGGAATATATTTATTCAACCTACTTGCTGGAGTTAGCGCATCGGCAAGGCACTTTGGTTGTTAATGACCCAGCATCTTTACGAGACGCCAATGAAAAATTGTTTGTCAGCTGGTTTCCACAATGTACCACGCCAACACTGGTTGCCAGAAAATCAGAACACATTCTTGCATTCCTGGATGAGCACCGTGACATCATCCTCAAGCCCCTGGATGGTATGGGTGGGGCTTCAATCTTCAGGATCCAGCACGCTGATCAAAACACCAATGTCATTATCGAGACACTGACTGAGAACGGTGCTAAACATGTTATGGTTCAGCGATTTATTCCGGAAATCGTGCATGGGGATAAACGCATCCTTATTATCGATGGAGAGCCCGTTCCCTACGCCCTGGCTCGCATCCCTAAAAAAGGTGAAATTCGCGGTAACCTGGCGGCGGGTGGATCAGCAAAAGGCGTTGAATTGACCAGTAGAGACCGTTGGATATGCGAACAATTGGCGCCGACTTTAAAAGAGAAGGGTTTGTTGTTTGTCGGCATCGATGTGATTGGTGATTACTTGACTGAAATTAATGTTACCAGCCCTACCTGTATCAGGGAACTTGATACAATATACAATCTCAATATTGCAGGTGATTTAATGGATGCGATTGACAAGCAGATCCCATAATCTGTGTAAAAATTAGACACCATTAAATATACTTTAATTTTGGAGCGCTAACAGGAAATTGATGCATTGGCAGCGGCAACAATCAGGCCGTATTTTGTACGAATTTGTAGGATGATCATGCTGGTCTGATGTATTTTGACAAACTGCGCATTCTCTAGGAAATGTTAAAATCGTTATTTCGTAACCTATTCATCCTAATTTATAGCATACTCGTGCAGCATGCGGGCTAAACCACTGATAACACCGACAGATCGTCTCGGTCTGACATTTTGTCTCGCCGTCATGGCCCATGGCATTCTTGTCCTTGGCATCACCTTTGCCCCTGAAGATATCCCCCAGTCCCGTTTTGAGACGATGGAAATCATTCTCGTCCAACAACAAAGTGAAGCCCCTGAAGATGCAAAAATCCTTGCACAAGCAAATCTTCAAGGCGGTGGTGATACCCCGGAACAAGAAAGCCCTTCAACACCTTTACCTGCACCATTCCCCCAGGAAGATCCTGAAATAGCCGCTCCGCCGCCCGCAGAATCACAGCCTCCTGACGAATCTGCAGCAGACGCACCAGATCTTATCGCTGAAACAGAACCAGCAGAAGTTGCTGAAGAACTAGCTGTTGAATCTAGCCAAGCAGAAGAAAGACTCGCGGAAAAGGTTGATATGAAAGACGAACAAGCCAGGTCGGCTGAAGAAGTTGCTGAACAGCAAAAACCGGAAAAAAATATTCGTGACAAACTGATGCCTGAAAAACCACCGCTTCCCCCGACACCTAGTGCAACGGCATTGATGATGAATAGTCTGAAGATTGCCTCCCTGAGTGCCCAGATAAAACGTAAACTGCAGGCAAAAGCCGAACGTCCAAGAAGAAAATTTATTTCCGCCAGCACCAAAGAATATAAATATGCCTACTATATGGAAGCATGGCGAGCCAAGGTAGAACGAGTGGGGAATTTAAATTATCCCGATGCCGCTAGAAAAGATAAATTATCAGGTAGTCTGATTCTCGATGTTGCATTGAATAAAGATGGCTCAATCAATCAAATCACTATACGACGTTCTTCAGGTTATCAAGTACTTGATGATGCTGCCCTCCGCATCGTTAAGCTTGCCGCTCCCTATTCTCCATTCCCGGAGCATATACGTGAGGAAACAGATATCCTGCACATTACGCGTACCTGGCAATTCCTTAACAGTAATAAATTCAAATAATAATCACATAAAAAATTCTTGCTTGTAGTTTGCCTCGTAGTTAAAGATACTAGGCATATGGACTCAATGAATCTTACTAACCATTTCCTGATAGCCATGCCTGGGCTGAATGACCCCAATTTCTACCACACAGTAACCTACATCTGTTCCCACAATGAAGAAGGTGCCATGGGGATTGTTATTAACAAACCGCTGGATCTGGTGCTCGGAGAAGTCCTGGAACAAATGGATATTAAGTTTGGAAATGATATTGCTATTGACACGCCCATTTATGATGGTGGCCCGGTACAATCTGATCGAGGTTTTATTTTACATAAATATGACAGAGACTGGGATTCGTCGTTGAAGGTAAATGACCAAATAAGCATCGCCACCTCGCTGGATGTCCTCGATGCAACTGCCAATGGAGAAGGGCCAGAAAATTCATTCATCGCACTGGGTTATGCAGGTTGGTCTGCAGGTCAGCTGGAAAAAGAAATGCAGTACAATTTCTGGTTAAGTGGTCCGGCAGAATCACATATCATCTTTGACACACCAGTAGAACAACGCTGGAATTCAGCAGCCAGTCTTTTGGGTATCAATATA
>SMVB01450573.1_pt1 | contig 17258 bp, 14 predicted proteins | sample 2456461 | NCBI WGS metagenome assembly SMVB01 (sample SAMN11095934, study PRJNA526329) | marine sediment metagenome | biome: Marine sediment; feature: Surficial sediment; material: Deep marine sediment; isolation source: Hadal surficial sediment | place: Pacific Ocean | collected 2014-05 | depth...
CCGCCGCATCGATCGCAACCTCGCTCCGGCCTTCGAGGCTCGAGGAGGCCCAGAGAAAGTGAATATTGTGCGGGTAGTAGCCAATCGGATAGAGACCCTGCGCTTGGCACTGCGCAATGTAATCCTCGTCGGCCATAATGGCCTCGACGTTCGCGTCCGAGGCATCGTCGTAGCGGCCAACGCGCAAATAGATGTGCGAGGGCATGTGCACGAGGTGGCCCGCACCCGGCATCAACGTGGCCAAACGCTCGGCGGCCGGCACGCCGCGACTCGGATCGCGTGAAGCCTCGATGATGTGAATGTAGTAGTGGTTGGCGCCTGGATGATCGGGATAGCGCGCCATCACCCGCTCGAGGGCGTCCACGACCTCCGCGGTGCCGTCTCTCGGCTCTTTGTTCTCGGTCCAATAGTTCCACGGCATCGTGTTCATGATCGCAGCGGTGACGAGCGTCCCAACTTCAGGATCGTTCGGATATTTTGTCCAAAGCTTCCGCATGGCATCGGCATAAGCCTTGTCCATGGCCCCCCGGTCCGCGTTCTCGTCGTCGGTGTAGCGGGTGCGAAGCGCCTCGATGAGGTCGCGCTCCTTTTCCGTCGCATGGGACGACAGCTCGGCCGCTTTCGCGACCGCCGCGAGCGCTTCGAGCTCGCGCGCGTGGGGCATCTTGTCATTGATGTTCGGCCCGAGCGCAAGAGCTTGGCCCCAATATGCCATAGCGAAACCCGGGTCGAGCCGCGCCGCTTCCTTGAACGCCCGGATCGCTTCGGCGTGATTGAAACCATAGCTCAGGCGAAGTCCTTGATCGAAGAACGCCTGGGCGTCTTCCGATTCCGTCGTAACGTCGAAATGCCACTCCCCGAGGCCCTCGAGAAGGGGGGCGATAGGCTCGTCGTTCTGGGCGAGCAAGGGGCACGCGAGAGCCAGCACCAGCACGAGCGTCAACACAATCCGCATGAAGTCTCCTCTGTGAAAAAGAAATGGAAGCCGCCATCCTAGTAGCTACACGCCCGCCGATCAATCGTGATACCCTCCGGCGCCTATCATGCGCTCGTTCTTGCTTCTCGTCCTTCTCATTAGTGCCGCGAGCTGCACACAGGCGCCCGAGCCGGACCCGCGGCCCAATATTCTCTTTATCTTTACCGATGACCACGGCGCCCAGGCCATCAGCGCTTACGGCTCGAAGATCAACGAGACCCCGAACATCGATCGTCTCGCGAATGAAGGTCTGCTCTTTCTGAACGCTTTCGTCACGAACTCGATTTGCGCACCGAGCCGTGCGGTCATCCTCACCGGCAAGTACAGCCACTCGAACGGGCAACTGACGAACGTCGAGACCTTCGACGGCTCGCAGCAAACGTTTCCGAAACTACTGCAACAGGCCGGCTACCAGACGGCGATGTTCGGCAAATGGCATCTCAAGAGCGATCCGACAGGATTCGATGCCTGGCAAGTGCTTATCGGTCAAGGCCCCTACTACAACCCACCCATCAAATCGGCTACGGGCGTGACCGAGCACGTCGGCTACACGACCGACATCATCACCGACATCGTACTCGATTGGCTAAAGTCGGGACGGGACACCCAAAAGCCCTTCATGATGATGTACCAGCACAAAGCGCCGCACCGCCGTTGGGATCCGGGGCCCGACTACCTCACGATGTATGACGACGTCGAGATCCCCGAGCCCAGAACACTCTTCGACGACTATGCCGGACGCGGGAAGGCGGCAACGCAGCAGACGATGAGCATCGCGCGCGATTTGACGGATCGCGATTTGAAGCTCGTCCCTCCCGAAGAGCTCACGGCCGAGCAGCTCGAAGTTTGGAACGCGGCCTATGAGCCCAAGAACGACGCGTTCCGCGCTGCCGACCTACAGGGCGACGACCTCGTGCGCTGGAAATATCAGCGCTACGTCAAGGACTACCTGAGAGCCGTCGCCTCGGTAGACGACAATATCGGACGCGTGCTCGAGCATCTCGAAGCCTCGGGACTCGCGGAGAACACGATCGTCATCTATGCCTCGGATCAGGGTTGGTATCTAGGCGAGCACGGCTGGTTCGACAAGCGCTGGATGTACGAAGAGTCGCTTCGGATGCCGCTCATCGTCCGCTGGCCAGGCGTCACCGCGCCGGGGAGCACGAGCGACGCGATGGTCTCCAATCTCGATCTCGCGGAGACTTTTCTCGACATAGCCGGAGTCGAGATCCCGAGCGATATGCAGGGCGAAAGCCTCGTACCGCTACTCGAAGGCGAAGCGCCATCCGATTGGCGTCAGAGCTTCTACTACCAGTATTACGAATATCCCGGCCCGCACGACGTCGCGAGGCATTACGGCGTGCGCACGGAGAGCCACAAGCTCATCTACTTCTACACGCTCGACGAATGGGAGCTCTACGACCTCGAGGAGGATCCCGACGAGCTCACGAGCGTGTACGAGGATCCCGCCTATGCCAGCGTCCGGTCCGAACTCGAGACTGAGCTCGAGCGGCTCCGGGAGTACTACGCCGTCCCTGAAGACGCACGGCCTCTCGAAGCTCAGTAGTTACTCTTTGTCTATGAGGTCTTTGGGCTCGACGCCCAGACCCACCGCTGAACCGCACGGTGGACGCGTGACTTGCTAGATCATTCACCTACCACGGCGCGCGATTCGTGTTCGTGAGGAAGGTAGCGGGCTTCTACGCCGTTTGCCAGCCCGGGCCCATGCGAAAAAACTCGTTTTCTTGAAATATTCTTCTTCCCCACCCGACTTTAGGGTAGATGGACGCCGTAGTCAGCAACGCGATGACCGATCAGCAGAATACCGAAATTGAGAGGACGGTACGGACGGAGCGCGGACGTCTTTTCAATTTCATTCGGAAGCGCGTGCGTCACGAAGACGACGCCGAGGACATTCTGCAGGACGTCTTGTGGCAGTTCATCGAGGCGTATCGCCGGCTGGAAACGATCGAACGCGTGACCTCTTGGCTCTACCAGGTGGCGCGGAACAAGATTGCGGACAGCTACCGCAAGAAAAAACCGGAGGCCTCATTGCAAACCGCAAAGGGTGGAGAAAGCACGGAGGTCGACTTCGAGGACATCCTTTCGGATTTTTCCGAAGGTCCCGAGGAGTTGGTCATCCGTGACGCCATCTGGAATGAAATCGAGGTCGCGGTGGACGAGTTGCCACCATCACAACGCGAGGTCTTCATCTGGCACGAGTTCGAAGGGATGAGTTTCAGGGAAATGTCGGAGCTTACCGGCGAGACGGAGAACGCGCTGCGTTTGCGGAAGCATTATGCGATGCGGTTACTGCGCACCCGGCTCGAATCTCTGTACAACGAAACATAGAGGGGGAAAGAATGAAACGATACTGGATGGTCAAAGGCGTCAAAATGTTGGTTCTCTTCGCCGGGTTTGTTCTGCTTGCGAGCGCCGCGGTGATGCTTCTCTGGAATGCACTGATCCCTGCGATCTTCGACGGAGCGCAAATCACTTTGCTCCAGGCGCTGGGCCTCTTGATTCTGATCCGCATCCTCGTCGGCGGCAGCGGCAGAGGCTTCGGTATGCACCGAGGCAAGCACTGGCGCAAGCGCTGGGAGTCAAAGATGGCGCGTATGAGCCCGGAAGAGCGAAAGAAGTGGAAGGAAGAAGTGGGGCGCCACACGTGCTGGAGCGGAAGCGATGATCTGAGCGACGGAAAGGCCACAGAAGGTGCTCCGATAGAAGCCAAGACCGAAGCCTGAAGGCGGCAGTCGCGCCACGACCATCAAGCGGCGAGCCACGAGTCGGTGGCCTGCACCAAATGAATACAACATCTCGCTCGAACAGCACCACGAAACCGTTTCACGGCAAGGCGGCGGCCTCGAGCCAAGCACGCACGGTATCTCGATGAGCCACTTCGAACCCGGCCGTAACCGCGGCGACGACTCGGTCTATCGCGGCGCGCCGTTCCTCCGAGGGAGGCGAGACCTTCATGGTCTCCCGGTAGCGTTGCTCCGCTTCGATTCCCTCGTGCGACGAGGACTTCTTTTCGAGCACCATAATGGGCTGCAGTGGTGCCTTTTCGAGCGTGGAGATCCACGCGTCGAGCTCTTCTCTCGGTGGCCTCCATCGCGAGACGTGTCGGCACCCACCATGAAAGTCGCCGACGAACTCAGCACCCACTACTTCTCGAAAAACTCCGCGACCGGGATCACGCGCACGTTCCCGATGGGAAGCTCGAGCACTTCGATCACTTTGTCTTCCGCGAGCACCTCTTCGGCCGTTCCCGGTGTCTGATAGGTAATGGGGCTTTTGGCGTTGGCGCGAATCGCCTCCGCGAGAGGTCCGGTGCTCGAGGCTACCATCGCCACGTCGAAATCCCACCGGTCGAGATATTTCTTCGCCGCACGGTTGACGTCCGCCGCGGTCATGGAGCGCAGTCTGTTCTCGATCTCTTGGATGTAAGAGCCTGTCTGATAGAAGCTCGAGTCGAGCTCGTAGCCGAGCCGCCGGTCCAGGTTCTGCGCCCAGAGCTTCGAATAGCTCATGATGTACTCGCGCATCCCTTCGAAGTCTTCTTCCGACATCCCGTCTTCGACGAGGCGCCGCAAATAGAAAATGGCGCCGCGCAAAGCGAAATGCGCGTTCTCGGGCGCGACCGGGCGGATCCAGATGCTGAAATATTGCTGCCGGCGCGGGACGTTCGGTACGGGGAAAGTGCTCCCGCCATCCTGGATGAAATTCTCGATATAGGAATAGTCGCCATAGTTCAGTCCGCGTTTGGCGCGGAGCTCGTTCATCAGCACCCCATTGAAGCTGCGGTGATCTCCTAGGTAGATATTCGCGACGAGAAGCGGATAGAAATCGTCGTCGGCCCGCGTGAGGTCGATGGGAAAGCCTAGACTTATAGCAGTGGAATCCGCCCCGTCGCGCTCGACGATGGTCACGTCGAGCCCTTTGCCGCGCGCGACATTAGGAAGCTCGGCCGCCTTTGTAGCGCCCGATGGAAGCCCTTTCTTGAAGTCTTCGCGGACCCGCTCCGGGAAGCCTTCGGGAAAATCGCCAGCGAGACCGATTTGAAGATTCCCGAAAGTATAGCGCTCGCGGTAGAACGTTTTCACGTCGTCGAGTGTTAACGACTCGACGCCCTGTACCGTTCCTTGTACGGGGTGGCGGTAGGGATGGCCTTCATACATCATCCACTCGAGCGATTGCTTTGCGAGCTCTTCGTCATTGGCGCTTCGAAGGGATTTGGTGAGGAAGTTGAGCAGCTGATTCTTGTTCCGCTCGAAATCCGCCGGATCGAAGCGCGGCTTTTGCAACCGCTCGCGGAAGATCGAGAAGAACGGCTCCAAGTGATCGCGATGGGCGCGCCCGATGAAGGTCGTCACTTCTTTGTCGGGCTGCGCCGAGACACCCGCAGCCATGGGATAGAGAGCCTCCATGACCTCGGTCATCGAAAGCTCTTCCGTGCCGCCTTGGCTCAACATGAGCGATGTAAGCGCCGCGAGGCCTTCTTTTCCCGGCGGGTCCTGGCTCGAGCCGACGTGGAAGACGAAGCGGAAGCTCACGAGGGGATTCCCCGGGCTCTTCAGCAAAACGGTGTTGCGCTCTTCACCCGCCGCAAGACGTCCGCTGGCAAAGACGAGAAAGGTCATGAGCAAAGCCAACCATCGCATGATCTACTCCTCGCCCTTCACTTCGGCGCTTTGTGTGAGCGTCACAATCGTCCGGTTCTCCGGCCGAAGGTACTTCTTCGCGAGGCGGCGCACGTCCTCGGCCGTGACTGCATCGTAGAGCTCGTAAACCCGATTGACGGTTTCGGGATCGTTGGTCAGCGAGAGATAGTGAGCCATGGTGTTGGCTACTGAATCCGCCGTATCGAGACCCATCAAAAACTGATACTTCATGTGGCTCTTCGTCGCTTCGAGCTTGTCGCTGTCGGCGAGCTCTTCCGAGATGCGCTCCACTTCAGCGAGCAGCTTCGCGCGAACCTCTTCGAGCTTGTCCGGCTCGCGCACCCGGGTGAGGAGGGTAAAAAGCGGCGGGTCCGCCTGATCGGTCGCGCCCGCAGAGATGAAATCGACCCACTGCTTTTCGATCACGAGCTCCTGGCTGATTGGAGATGTCGAGCCGAAATGCACTTGGGAGAGCACGTCGAGGCCGGGCATGTCGATGCGGTCGGTGCTGAACGCGGGCGCGCGATAGGCGATGGCGAGAATAGGAAGCGTCGGCGCAGGCCAGGAAACGGTCGCTTCACGCGGTTCGTTCTGCTGCGGCTCTTCTGGGATGTCCGCTACGTAGCCGCCACGCTTCCAGTCGCCATACTTCTCCTCGACGTCTTTTTGAAGCTCCGCCCAGTCGTAGTCGCCCACAACGAGGAGCGTCACATATTCGGGCCGGTAGAAGTGGTCGAAGAACTCGAGGCTGTAATCGTAGAGCGTCGGCATCGCTTCGATGTCTTTCAAAAAGCCGATGACCATGTGCTGATAAGGGTGGACGTCATAGGCCGTGTCCTGGAGCTTCTCGAACAAGCCCGTGAAGGGATTGGCGGCGCTCTTGTTGTACTCCCCGAGCACCGCCCCTGCCTCTTTTTGGAACTCGGCCTTCTCGTATTTCAGACGCCTAAAGCGATCGGCCTCGATCTCGATGGTTCGGGGAAGCGAGCGCGAGCTCGCGAGGATGTGATACACGGTGCGATCTGAAGTCGTGTAGGCGTTCGAATCCGCCCCGATGGCGCGTAAGACATCGTTATATTCTTCCGCGGGAAAGGCCTCCGTGCCGCGAAACATCATGTGCTCGAAGAAATGCGCGAAGCCGCTCTTGCCTTCGTCGACTTCCTGGCGCGCCCCGACGCGCACGACGGTGTAATACGCCGCGAGCCCCGGGCTATCGAACTGGACACCGACGAGTCGCAGCCCGTTGTCGAAATCGCGCACGTCGATGGGGTAAGGAAAGACTTTCTCCTCCGCGCCCTCTTGGGGCACCCCTACCATCATGGTCATGAGCAGCATGCTCCCTAGAATGTTCATGGGTCAGCCTCAGTCCTTCTGATTGTCTTGTCTTGTTCTATCAGTCGAAATCAAACTTCTTCAGATAATAACTCAAGGCGCGCTGGCTGATATCGAACGTCTCGGCGGCGGTTTTCTTGACCCTTTCGCGCGGTCGAGCGCGCGGCGGGAATCTGTTAGCTGAATCACAAGTGACGCCTGGAGGGGACAATTCGCTCCTTGCGATTCGGCGGATGGTCCTCGATCCGTGCTGTACGCAACGCTTTACGCAAGAAAGCGTCCTTGGCATGCCTGTTGCTCTATCGAGAGTAGGCGCCGAACGTGCCCGTTTGAAAAGGAGACCACAATGCGTATGGAACTTCGACCACTCAAGAGAATCGTCCTGGTTGCGGTAAGCGCGGTCCTGGTGGCCGGGATCGCCAGCGCTCAGAACAAACGCATTCGCAACTACCTTCAGGCTCTCGAAAAGAGCACCGAGAAAGAGCTGGCGGCGTTTCAAGCTTCGATGATGGAAGTCGCGACCGAGCAGCCAGACGCGACCGAAGAGACACCAGCGCCGGTCGTGCGCCGCCGCGGACGGCGAGGCGAGCTCATGCGCGTCACGAGACTGACAGAGATTTCCGCCAAGCGCACCATCGAGCCTTTCGAGTGCGTCGTGATCGTGGGTGATTCGCAAGACATGGACGGACAAGACGTCGAGATCCGAATCACGATGCCCGACATGCTTGATGCGTTCATGGCGTTCGCGCCCATCGCCGCGCTCGAAGCTGCGGCTGTCCCGCACAAGTTTCCCGTCGGGTTCATCTATCTGCGCGAAGAGACGACGGACCGCATCGCGCGCGTCGCCTTCGTCGATGCCGAGCCCATCGCGGGTCGCTATCTCGCCGGCGACGAAGCCGCCATCGAGGACATGAAGGAAGCTCTGATCTGGCACTAACATGACAAGATGACCCCTCCGTCCCTTTGCGTGGCCGGTTGGATACACGGATGTCGCGCTTGTAGAATCTCTCGAGCTTAGGGGCGGAGGGGGCCCACCGGCGATGACGCGAGCGATGTCCTTCTTTCGTTTTCTTTCGAGACAGCTCGCGCCGCTCACGCTCGCGGGTGCCGTCATCGCTTATCTGTACCCGCCAGCTTTTCTGATCTTCGCCGACACCTTCCTCTGGTTCTTCGCGGCCACGATGCTCGCACTCGGCGTCGTGCTCGATCCGAGCGACTTGAAACGGACCCTCGAGTCGCCGCACCGCGTTCTTCTCGGCGTCTTGACGCAGTTCACGGTCATGCCGTTGCTCGGCTTCACGGTAGCCTCGGTAAGCGGACTCTCACCGGAGCTCGCTCTCGGCTTCGTAATCGTGGGCTCGGCGCCGGGCGCGATGGCGAGCAACGTCATCGTCTATCTCGCGGGCGGCTCACTCGCGTTCTCCATCGCGATGACGACCTTGGCGACATTTCTCTCGCCGCTTCTGACCCCAAGCCTCGTGAAGTGGCTCGGAGGCGCCTTCATGCCGGTCGCGTTCTGGCCTCTCTTCGTGATGATCATCCAGACGGTGCTCGTGCCGCTTCTACTGGGGATGTGGCTCAGACGCCGCCTCGGCCCGAATGTGTCGGCGGCCGAGTCACTCTGCCCTGGGGTCGCGGCGGTCGCGATCGTGGTGATTTGCTCCTACGCCGTGGCCGCGAATCAGGCGCGCATCGCGACGGTCGGCCTGCAAGTATTCGGCTACGTGGTGCTCGTCAACACGCTCGGCTATGTGGCGGGGTGGTATCTCGCCAAGCTCTACCGCTTCGACTACCCGCACCGCCTCGCACTCACCATCGAGATCGGCATGCAGAACGCAGGCCTTGGTGTCGCCCTCGCGCTCGCGCATTTCACCCCGGAGACCGCGCTTCCCGGCGCGCTCTTCGCCGTTTGGTGCGTGCTCACTGCCGCCGGCGCGAGCGCATTTCTTCGCCGCTATTCTGTCTAGAGGCGTATCTTCAGATCGAACTGATCGCGGATCGCGATGAGCGCCTCGGCGTTTCCTTTGGCGTCATCGACAGGATGGTGCGTGTGACGCGTTTTTCTGAGGTGTTTGAAATTCTTGAACGTGTCGCGCACGACGCCCTTGTAGAGCGAGCCGAGATTCGTCGAGCTGAATCCGAACGGGTTGGTCTCGAGGAAATGATGGAAGTACCAGTTCACGAACTGCCAATCGAAACCGTTATTGTCAGAGATGAACCGCGCTTGGCCGTCCGCAACGCCCGAAAGCCAGTCACGAAAGCGCACCATGACGTCTTCGGGCTCGTCGAAGTCAAGTGTTTCCTCACGGGAGAAACCGCTGACCGCTAACGCCTTCTCATTGAAGCGATCCGATATCGGTTTTAGCTGACCGTAGAACGTTCGCTCGAGAGTCGGCTCGACGACGACCGCTCCCAGGCACACCATCGAGTAATCGCCGGGGATCGGGCCATCGGCTTCGATGTCGACCATGACGTAGGTCATTCAGCATTCAGGAATATTAATCCCGGCGTTTTAATAGGTGGCCACGCTTCCGCCCGAGACCCGGCGGTCGAGGCCGCCTTCGAGCATGTCGTCTTCGTGGTTCACGACGATGACTTGCGCGACGCCTTGGCGCCCAATTTCTCTCAAGTCGTGTCCGAGCCACGTGAGGATGTTCAAGGTGTCCGGAGAGAACCCGTTATGCTCGTAGCGAATTTGATCGGGGAGCCACTGGTGGTGGATGCGTCCGGCGTCGACCGCCGCTTGGGCGTTCATGCCGTGGTCCACGACGTTCAAAATGGTCTGCAAGACCGTATTAATGATGGTACGTCCGCCCGGGCTCCCAGTCACCATGAGAAGCTTGCCGTCTTTGGCGACGATCGTGGGGGTCATGCTCGAGAGCATGCGTTTGTGCGGCGCGGCGAGGTTTGGCGTGGTGCCGATAAGGCCGCTCTCGTTCGTTAATCCCGGCCCGCCGTTGAAATCTCCCATCTCGTTGTTGAGCAAAAAACCCGCGCCGGGGACGACGATGCCGGAGCCGTAACCGTACTCGAGTGTATAAGTCACCGATACACCGTTGCGCGCCGAGTCCACCACGGAGAAGTGCGTGGTCTCGGGGCTCTCCGCAGGCCAGTTGAAGCTTTCCGGTGACGATTTCGAGGCCTTATCGGCGCGGATCGTCTTCGAGAGCTCGTCGGCATAGGCTTTCGACGTCAGCCGATCGATCGGCATGTCGGGGTTGAAGTCCGGATCGCCAAGATATTGCGCGCGATCGGAGTAGGCACGTCGCATTGCTTCGGCCATCCGGTGCATGTTGCGAGCCGAGCCGAAGCCGTCACCCGCGATGTCGTAGCGTTCGAGGATATTGAGCATCTCGACGAGCACGATGCCGCCGGAGCTCGGCGGGGGCATCGAGAGGATCTCGTAGCCACGATAGGTGCCGCGGATCGGCGCACGCATTTTCGGCCGATAAGCCTTCAGGTCTTCCCGGGTGATGAGGCCGCCATTGGCCATCATCTCTTTTTCGATGAGCTCGGCCGTCTTGCCTTCGTAAAAACCCGCCACTCCTTTTTCCGCGATGCGAACGAGCGTCGCCGCGAGGTCGGGCTGCTTCAAGATGTCGCCCGCGGCATAGGGCTCGCCGTTTTTCGTGAACTGCGCTTTGGTTGCCGCATGCTTGCCGATGCGCTCCATCGTGCGATCGAGCGAGCGCGAGAGACCATCCGTCACTTCGAAGCCTTCCGTCGCGAGACGGACCGCGGGCTCTACGAGACGCTCCCACGGCAAGCTTCCATGCTCCGTCCAGGCCATGTGCAGACCGGCGACGGTGCCGGGAACGCCTACCGAGAGATGGCTCAAGTGATGCCGCTCGTAGCTGTACTCGCCGCTCTCGAGCCACATCGTGTCGGTCGCTTTGGCGGGCGCCATCTCACGGAAATCGAAGGCGATGGGCTCACCCTCGGCGGGGCGGAAGACGAGAAAACCGCCTCCCCCGATATTGCCGGCCGACGGATGCGTCACGGCGAGAGCGAAAGCGGTGGCGACCGCCGCGTCAATGGCGTTTCCGCCATCCTTCAAGACGTCGACCCCAACTTGTGAGGCAATGTCGTTCTGAGAGACGACCATCCCGTTTTTCGCTCGGATCGGCACGTTCTCGGCGATGGCGTGGCTCGCGACCGCGAGAGCCAGCGCGGTGACCTTGTGGACAAGCTTCATTTGGTTCTCCTACCCTTGTTCGGGACGCCCGGATTGTACCTCAGTATTTGATACGGTAAAGCCATGCGCCGGCGCTCGCCCATTTTACAAGCGTCGTGAGCCTCGCGCTCGGCATCGGCGCAACGGTGGCCATCCTGACCGCAGCGCATCAGCTGCTGTTCAAGCCGCTGCCTTTTCCAGGAGAACAAACCGATACGGCACGAGGAAGATTCTAGCTTCGGTGTTTTCGGAATGCGAGCGAAGCGGAGGCTGAGCGGTCTTCCCTTGCGCCGCTATTCAATGCCCAGGGAGAAGTCTTAGAGAACGAAAAGGGTTGCGAACCTAGAATCTAGCGCCCCGTTCAATAAGGCAAGCTCGGCTTTTCGGTTGATAAAACGTGGCCTCGAGACCATTAGATAATCACACTTATGATAAGCGTGTTTATCATAAATGTGATGCTTATACAAGCCCATCGTAGCGAGACCCTCCCCGAGGATGGCCCCACGTTCACCGGGGGAGATAGCACTCTTGGACGACCAAGCCACCCTCACGCTCGACCTAGCGGAGCGGGCACAAGCGCGGCTACCGCGATCTCTCACACGTTGCGTCCAAAGAGAGCTCGCAGCCGGGCTCCTCCTCCTGAGCTTCTAGGATAAAGCGCCCCTTTCTGGCACCGGCGCGTCATTTTCGATGCTTTAGGTGGCAGTCGGGACGCGCCACGCCCGCGTAGTAGAATGATCGCTATGACTTATCCCCGCTTTATCGCGGCCGCGTGCTTGGCGCTCGTTGCCCTCGACGCTCGCGGCCAAGAGATCACCCAAGTCCCCGTTGAGACGTTCGAGCTCGCGAACGGGATGAAGTTCCTCGTCGTCCCGAGGCCCGAGCTCACGACCGTGAGCGCCGGCTGGGTCGCGCATGTCGGCTCGGCGAACGAGCGTCCCGGCATCACCGGGTTGAGCCATTTCTTCGAGCACATGATGTTCAAAGGGAGCCACGCGATCGGCACCACGAACATCGAACGCGACCTCGAGATCATCGAGGAGCAAGAGATTCTCCAGGAGCAGATCCGCGCGATCTACCGAAAGCAGCGCGAGCGCTACCGGCTCGGTGAGATCGAAGATCCCTTCGATGCCGACGCGCGCCCGCCCGAGCTGATCGAGCTCGAGCACCGCTTCGACGAGCTCGTCGAGGCACAGCGCGAGCTCATGGTGAAGGACGAGTTCGACAAGCTCTACACCGAAGCAGGCGCTTCGGGAATGAACGCCTTTACGAGCGAAGACGTCACCGTTTATTTCATCACCGTGCCTGCGAACAAGCTCGAGCTCTGGTTCTGGATGGAGTCAACACGCCTCTTGAAACCGGTCTTTCGCGAGTTCTACTCGGAGCGGGACGTCGTTCACGAAGAGCGGCGCTTGCGTACGGAGTCGACGCCGACGGGCAAATTCGACGAGCTCTTCAGCGCGATGTTCTGGGAGTCCCACCCTTATAGCTGGCCTGTGGTGGGCTGGCCGTCCGATCTTCGCGTCTACAGTCTCGCGCAGGCTCGGGAATATTACGACACCTACTACGCGCCAGGAAACCTCACCGCGGCCATTGTCGGCAACTTTGATGTCGCCGAAGCCAAGATCCTCGCCGAGCGTTACTTCGGCCGGCTGCCCGCGGCGGCGAGCACGCCACCCGACGTCGTGACTCTGGAGATGCCGCAATCCGCGGAAAAGCGCATGGACGCCACGTGCGACTGCCAGCCGCAAATCGAGCTCCGCTATCACACGGTGCCGTTTCGGCACCGCGACTCTTATGCGCTCGACGTGCTCGCCAACATCCTGAACGGCCGGAGCGGCCGGCTCCACAAAGCGCTCGTGCTCGAACAAGAGATTGCCGTCCACGCGGGTGCCGGCCAGGACTCGCGAAAGTGGGCGGGCTCGTTCTCGCTTTTGGCCGAGACCAAAGGCGACGCAACGCCCGCGGTGCTCCAGCTCGCGCTCGAAGAAGAGCTCAGGAAGATCCGTGAAGGGCCCATCCCGGAGCGCGAGATTCAAAAGGTCAAGAACCAGATCACCGCGAGCTCCTACCGGCGCCTCGCGAGCGGTTTCTTCTTGCTGCTACAGCTCCTTATCTATGACGGGCTCGGGGATTGGAACTACATAAATGAGTGGGCCGAGAAGACGCTTGCGGTCACGGTCGACGACGTGAAGCGCGTCACCACCACTTATTTCGAGCCGTCGAACCGAGCCGTCGCGCACTATTACCGCAAAGAAGGTTCGACGTCGGTGGAGTTACCGACGGAGCTCGAAGGTTTGCCACCGCAAATGCAGCAACGTATCATGAGCCAGCTCGAGCATATTAGAGCGTCCGAGAATTTGGAAGAGCTGAAAGGCATGCTGGAGCAGCTGCCGGCGCGATTCGAGCAAGCGCCACCACCCGCTCAGAAAGCCCTACCGCTCCTCGTGCGTAGCGTCGAAGAGCGCATTGCCGAGCTCGAAGGAGGTGCACGATGACGCGATGGAGCTTTGGTCTCGTTCTTCTGCTGCTGACGACTTCGGCGAGCGCGCAGCCGATGCCCGCGGTCGACGATGATATCCCCACGCGCCCCGAAGAGCTCACCTATGACGAGCTGAGCTTCGAGGTGCCCGACGGAAACTCTTTTCGGCACGTCTTGTCGAACGGCGTTCGAGTCTATCTAGCGGAAGACCACACCTTCCCGCTCGTGGGCCTCCGCGTGATCTTGCGCCAAGGAAGCTATCTCGAGCCGCCGGACAAAGTTGGGCTCGCGAGCTTGACGGCGAGCATGATGCGCTCGGGCGGCACCGAGAAGATGGCACCGGACATCTTTGACGAAGAGGTGGAGTTCCTCGCATCCAGCATCTCGAGCTTTGGCGGCGATTCGCAAGCCGGGGCCAATCTCCGCTGCATCACGCCTGAGCTCGACGCATCTCTCGCTCTGTTCTTCGACGTGCTCCGAACACCGCGCTTCGATGAAGGGCGCCTCCAAATCGAGAAGGGCAACATTCTCGAAGCGATGGGCCAGCGCAACGACGACGGGGGCGACATCCTACGACGCGAATGGAACTTTCTGCTCTACGGCGAGGACCACTATTCGAGCCGCCGTATGACGCAAGCGAACCTCGAGAACATCACCCGTGCCGATCTCGTGGACTTTCACGAGAAGTACTGGCGGCCGGAGAACATGATTATCGCCGTGTCGGGTGACATCGACGCCGCAACGTTTCTGCCCAAGCTCGAAAGCTATCTTACCGACTGGCCAGGTGAAGGCGCCGACACTAAGTGGCCGCCGCCTCTTCCGACCAAAAGTCCCAAGCCCGGCGTGTACCGCGTCGAGAAAGACATTCCGCAAGGAAAAATCCTCATTGGACATCTCGTGCCGCAATGGAACGATTGGGAGAACCCCGATCGCGCGCCGATCCAAGTCATGGAGCACATCCTCGGGAGCAGCGGATTCACGTCACGTATCATGAGGCGCGTGCGCTCGGATGAAGGGCTCGCCTATTCCGCGAGCGCGCGATTCGGCTTCGATGCCATCGAGCCAGGCGTGTTCAGGATCTCGTTTCAATCGAAAAGCCCCACGGTCGCGCTCGCCGCGAAGATTGCGCTCGAGGAAGTCCGGCGCATACAGAGTGAGCTCGTGAGCGAGGACGAGCTTTCGGTCGCGAAGAACTCTCTGGCGGACAGTTTTCCGAGGCGGTTCGAGTCCGCTCGCCAACGGGTCAACATGTTCGCCACCGACGCCTATCTCGATCGTTCCCACTCCTATTGGCAAAAGTGGCGCGACCAGATCCGCGCCGTCACCGCGGAGGATGTTTTGCGGGTAGCCGACAAGTATCTAAAACCCGACGAAGTCGTCTTTCTCGTCGTGGGCAAGTGGGACGAGATCGCGCCGGGCGATCCGGACGACCGAGCCACGATGGCAGAATTCTTCGGCGGCGAGGTCACGCATATTCCGCTTCGCGACCCGATGACGCTGAAGTAGAAAAAGAAATCCACGCATGTCTCGAATCGTTTTGGAAGTCTTCTCCGACTACGTCTGACCTTGGTGCTACCTCAGTACCGTGCGTATTGACCGCATCGCCGAAACCTACGACGTCGACGTCGAGTTCACGCAGTTTCCGCTTCACCCGGAGACACCGGACGAAGGGTCGACGCTCGAGGAGCTCTTCGCCGGCCGCAACTTCGACCTCGAGGCCGCTCACACGCGTCTCGCCGGGCTCATGAAGGCCGAAGGACTTCCCTATGGAACGCGAACCCACACCTATAACAGCAGGCTCGCCCAAGAGCTCGCTAAGTGGGCGGAGGTGCAACCGGCTGGCGCCTCTATCCACGACGCACTTTTCAAAGCCTACTTCGTCGACGGCATCAACGTGGCGGACGCGGACCGCTTGGTCGAGATCGCGGGATCGCTAGGGCTCTCACCGGAAGACGCGCGGGAGGTGATCGCAGAGCGACGCATGAAGAGCGATGTCGACCGCGATTGGGCGCGCGCGGCCGAGCTCGGCGTGACCGGCGTTCCGACATTCGTCGTCGGCGACCGGAGTGTCGTAGGGGCGCAACCATACGAAGAACTGGAACAGCTCGTCACCCAGGCAGGCGCCCAGCGGCGCGGCGATTCTCAAGAAAGTTCGCGATAGCGCGGCGCGCGAAAGCGCGTGACCGAGTGCCACGCTAGAAGTCCGATCTTCGTCCGGTACTCGGCTATTTCTTCGACACAACCTCAGGATGATGTGTTTCTAGCCAACGCAGAACCTCTTCCCTTAGTTCTCCACCGAAGCGAAGTAGCTCGTCCGCGTCGTCCTCAGACGCACCTCCTACGTAGTCGTACTCGATCTTGTTGCGTTTGGTGCGGCAAGAGTCGAGGTAGCTCGCGTCGCTCTTTCTTTCGTCACCCAGGATAAGTGGAAGCGCCATGATAGTGCGATAGTGCTGGAGCCCATGCGCCGGTCGGTAACCCTCGGCACGGAGTAGAACCATGCATAGCTTCAGAGCTGCGTTGTAAGCAATTCCGAATCGCCAGTCCGAAGAGATGGAGCCTCGCGCGTCCTTGAAATCACGTTCCACGATCGCCAACAGATTAGCGATCTCCTTCTCGCTGGTCGGCTGGGCTCGAAGCCAGTGGTTATCCTCCCATTGCTGCAAGGTCATCTTCGGTTCCCATCACGAATAGCTTCGGCCCGCCCAACACATTGGTGACGAAATGATCACCGTCCTCGAACCGCCGTCGGTACTCCGCTCTGGACAACACGTGAGGGTTAACCTCACGACCGATTGTCAAACCCACACCGCTCAACAGAGAGCTGAGTTTTCTCAGGCCGAAGGAACCGATGACCATCAGGTCGACATCGCTTTCCGCCGCAGGACGACCCTCGGCCAATGAGCCGAAAACGAAGGCCAACTCGACGTTAGCGTCGACGAGCGCCGCACCAATGACTTCGACGAGTCCAGATGTTTTTAAGACGAGGCGGTGGATATCTATATAAAGCGGATGGCCAGGATTCGCGCGGTAGTATCGCCGGTTGCCGCTCTTGCGCGACACGGCCAGGTCGACGAGCTCCAACTGTTTGAGCTCCTGGCGCACCGCCGCTTCACTGAGATTGGCCCGACGAGCGATCTCTCGAACGTGAAGCTCTTGCTCTTGTAAGCCGAAGAGCAACCGGAAGATCTCCGCTCGAACACGTGATGAGAGGATTCCGGGCAAGAGGTCCACAATGCGTGTTTATACCACGCGATTGCGTGGTTTGGCAACGCATTTGGGTAGTCGCGATCGTTCCTCGCTAGCCGAAATGCGTCCTCGAACGCGGATATCGAGGCATCCTTGTCTCGGCGGTCGAGCGCCTCGAAGCCCCGCCGGGTGGCAGCCTGGTAGTCCTGGTCTCCCATGGGACCTCCTGCACGGGCACGTCCGGAAGTCGTACGGATGTGTTGTGTGAGTTTCTACCGGTCTAGCAGACGACTACTTCTTGTAGGCGATGGCGTCGATTTCCACGCGCAGGCCCTTCATCGGAAGCGCTCCGGCCTGGACGGTCGTACGTGCCGGTTTGTGCCCATCCATCATGCGCTCGTACACGGTGTTCATCTTCGAAAACTCATCGATATCGGCGAG
>SMVB01031638.1_pt1 | contig 17257 bp, 13 predicted proteins | sample 2456461 | NCBI WGS metagenome assembly SMVB01 (sample SAMN11095934, study PRJNA526329) | marine sediment metagenome | biome: Marine sediment; feature: Surficial sediment; material: Deep marine sediment; isolation source: Hadal surficial sediment | place: Pacific Ocean | collected 2014-05 | depth...
AGGCGCTGGAGAAGCGAGGAGTACCGGCGACCTACTTTGCTTCGACCGTGCCGGCGGCCGAAATGCGACGGCGAAGCGAGCTCGCGCGAGGTGGGCACTACAAGCTGGTCTACATTGCTCCCGAGCGCCTCCGCCTCGACGGCTTCCGCTCCCTGCTGGCCGCTCTCGACTGTCCTCTGGTGGCGGTTGACGAGGCGCACTGCATCAGCGAGTGGGGTCACGATTTTCGGCCCGACTATCTGGCCCTCGGCGACCTGGTCGAGTCGGTTGGCGCTGCCCATGTGCTGGCCTGCACTGCCACTGCGACTCCGGTGGTACGGGACGAGATCGTCACTCGCCTCAGGATGCCGCCCGATACGCTGCAGCTCCTTCATGGCTTCGCGCGACCCAACCTCGCGCTGCGGGCGGCCGAGGTGCGCAGCGCACGAGATCGCGCGCAGCGGACCGACGCGGTGCTGGGCGAAGCCCTCGGTGAACCCCACCAAGCCGTCGGTGCGGCCATCGTCTACGCGGGTACGCGGAAAGCCACCGAGGCCGAGTCGGTTCGCCTGCAGGCGGCCGGCTGGCGTGCCGATGCCTACCACGCCGGGCTCGGCGGTCAGCATCGCGACGAAGTGCAGACCGCGTTCATGGCAGGCGACCTCGACATCGTGGTGGCAACCAACGCCTTCGGAATGGGAATCGATCGGGCCGATGTTAGAGCGGTCATCCATCTCGCCCCGCCCGGCTCCATCGAGGCCTACTACCAGGAGGTCGGTCGCGCCGGTCGCGACGGCGAGCCCGCTATCGGTCTCATGATGGTCTCACCGCAGGCTCTACCGGTGCGCCGCCGGCTCCTCGAGAGGAACGATGGCGGGAAGCGCGTGGATCCGGCCATCGTCGAGCACAAATGGAACCTCTTCCTGGAGCTCATTCGCTGGAGCGAAGGCGGATCGTGCCGCCACGACGCCATTCTTCGTTACTTCGGCGACGAGGCCGAGACCCTCGACGGTTGTGGGCGGTGCGACGTCTGCCTGACCCTGGGAGCGGAGTCGCCTGGAGGCGACGAGACTGCTGCGGACCCCGAAGAGACCACGACGCTGGTGCGCAAAGCCCTCAGTGGCGTGGCCCGCGTGCATCGTCAGTTCGGAGTCACGGCGGCTGTCAAGCTGCTGCGCGGTGAATCCGATCCTCGTCTCGAGCGCCGCGGCCTCGACAAGACACCCACCTTCGGCATCTTGGAGGACTCCTCGAGCGAGTGGCTCATGAGTCTTATCCGACGCATGGTGACCGCCGGCTGGGTCGACTTCACGCCGGGCGACAGGCCCGTGGTGCTTCTGACCGCTGCGGGGCGTGAGACGATGAAGGGCAACCGGCCGGCTCGAATCATCCTACCGCCCGCCTTCCAGCCGACCGCTGGGAGCGCTCGCCGCAAAAAGACGAGCTCGCGGGCGTCCGGAGCGGAGTACGAGGCCATGACTGCCGACGAGCAGAGGCTCTTCGAGCGCCTGCGGATCTACCGCAGCGAACAGGCCAAGCGAAGGGGGGTGCCTGCCTACGTTGTCGCGGGTGACCGCACCCTGCGCGATATTGCTCGCCTACAGCCGAAAAACCTGTTCCAATTGGAAACCTGCTTCGGCATCGGCCCGTCCAAGGCCGAAGAGTACGGCGAGGAGCTTCTCGCCGTCGTCGCAGGTGACACCCTGGAGACGCCGTGGCCGGATTCGCCGTCATAGTCGCCATACGGAGCAGCAAGCCTTGATCGATCCCTCTCAGCGCCTTCGGCGCCGGCTCAGAAGAGTCGTGTTTGTCTGTGTGCCCGCCGTGATGATCGGTGGCTGCGTTGGGGATGTCGAACGAGGCACCGAGAACGGCGAGTGGCGTTTCTACGGCGGTGACGCCGCCAGCACACGCTACTCGCCGCTCGACCAGATCGACGCCACCAATGTGAGCCGTCTCGAGATCGCCTGGCGTTGGAGCTCCGCAGCGCTCGGCCAGGAGAGAGTGGACGGCTACTTGCGGACGACGCCGCTGATGGTGGGTGGGCGGCTCTATGCGACGGTCGGATCGATTCGTAGTGTCGTGGCGCTCGATGCCGGGACCGGCGAAGAGTTGTGGACGTTCACGCCCGAGGAGCGCGAGCGAGCCGGCGGCAGCCGAGGCGGTTCGGGACGCGGCGTGGCCTGGTGGAGCGACGGTGGCAGCGAGCGTGTCTTCTTCGTTTCCCGATCCTTCCGCCTCTTCTCTCTCGACGCGCGTTCGGGCCTGCCCGACGTCGAGTTCGGCAGTTCCGGCGAGGTCGATCTGATGCAGGGTCTGGGCACTCACGTGCGGCAGGACTCGGTTACCTCCACCTCGCCGCCGATCGTCGTCGGCGACGTCGTGGTCGTGGGCTCTACCTTTCCCCCGGTGACCACGCGGAAGGAGAGCCCGCCGGGGGATGTGCGCGGTTTCGACGCTCGCACCGGCGAGCTGCTGTGGACCTTTCACACCATTCCGCGGCCGGGCGAGTACGGTCACGACACTTGGGAGGATGGCTCTTGGGAGTACACCGGCAACGCCGGCGTCTGGACTCCGCTGACGGCCGATCTCGAGCTCGGCTATGTCTATCTGCCGACCGAGGCGGCGACGGTCGACTTCTACGGCGGACACCGACCCGGCGACAATCTGTTTGCCGAGAGTCTCGTCTGCCTCGATGCGGCGACCGGCGAGCGCATCTGGCACTTTCAGTTCGTGCATCACGGACTGTGGGATTACGACAATCCGGCACCGCCGATCCTTGCCGACATCGAGGTCGACGGGCGCTCGATCCGAGCGATAGCCCAGGTCACGAAACAGGGCTTCGTCTACGTCTTCGACCGGCTCACCGGCGAGCCGGTCTGGCCGATCGAGGAGCGCCCGGTTCCGCAGACCGATGTCCCTGGCGAGAAGAGCTCGCCGACCCAGCCGCACCCCACGTGGCCGCTCCCTTTCGAGCGTCAGGGCTTCACCGAAGATGTCCTCCTCGACTTCACACCCGCACTCAAGGCGGAGGCTCTCGAGATCATGAGCCGGTATCGAACCGGGCCGGTTTTCGCGCCGCCGTCGCTCGTCGAGGAAGAGGGTACGCAGGGCACACTCGCCCTGCCCGGCATCATGGGTGGGGCCAACTGGCCGGGCGCGTCGCTCGATCCCTCGACCGCGATTCTCTATGTGCCCTCGGTCACCGATGCGTCGCTGGTCGCCGTCGGTAAACCCGATCCGGCGCGCTCCAACCTCACCTACAACCGGGTCGGCGGCATTCGACCCGACGGCCCGCAGGGGCTGCCTCTCATCAAGCCGCCCTGGGGCCGAATCACGGCGATCGACCTCAACACCGGAGAGCATCTTTGGATGGTCCCCAACGGCGAGACGCCCGAATACGTTCGCAATCATCCGGCCCTCGCCGGTGTCGAGATTGCGCGCACCGGACAGGCCGGCCGGGCAGGAGGGATGGTGACCCGAACCCTGCTGTTCGTGGGCGAGGGACCGGGCATGTACGCCGAGCCGAAGGGGTCTGGGGGTCGCATGCTGCGCGCCTACGACAAGGAGACCGGAGACGTGGTTGCCGAGATCGAGTTGCCCAACAACCAGACCAGCGTGCCGATGAGCTACGAGCACGAGGGTCGCCAGTACGTGCTCCTCGCAGTGGGCGCACGCCGTGTGGCCGGTGAGTTCGTGGCGCTAGCGCTGCCGGAATGAGGCCGGAGAAGCAGCCCTTCCCGAGCCGGGCTCAGGTGGTCGTTGTCGGCGGCGGCATCGTCGGCTGCAGCGTTGCCTATCACCTCACTCTTCGTGGTGTGACCGACGTCGTCTTGTTGGAGCAGCGCGAGCTGACGAGTGGCACGACCTGGCATGCGGCGGGGCTGGTGCCGCAACTCCGTGCAACCCGAAACCTCACCAATCTCGCCCGCTACACCGGAGATCTCTACGAGAAGCTCGAAGAGGAGACCGGGCAGGCCACTGGTTTTCAGCGCACCGGCTCAGTGGCGCTGGCCACCAACACGGAGCGACTCGAAGAGCTGCTGCGAGGCGCCTCGATGGCTCGCTGCTTCGGCAGCCGAGTCGAAGTGCTGAGTCCCGGGGAGCTAGGCGAGAAGTGGCCTTTGGCCCAGATCGACGATGTCATCGGGGGTATCTACCTGCCGGATGACGGCTTGACAAACCCCGTGGACACCACGCAGGCCTTGGCCAGGGGAGCGCGGAGGAGGGGAGCCCGCATCTTCGAAGAGACACGGGTCAGTGCGATCGAGACCGAGGGCGGTCGGGTTCGGGGCGTGAGTACCGACCGGGGCGAGATTGCCTCGGAGATCGTCGTCAACTGTGCCGGGATGTGGGCGCGGGAGCTCGGGCGTACCGCGGGCGTCAACGTGCCGCTGCACGCCGCGGAGCACTTCTACGTCGTTACCGAGCCGGTTCCCGGGCTCGGAGCCACCGTCCTGCCGACCCTGCGAGACATGGATGCGTGCCTCTACTGCCGCAGCGAGACCGGCGGCAAGCTGCTGATCGGATTCTTCGAGCCGGTTGCCAAGCCATGGGGTATGGGAGGCATTCCGGAGGGCTTCGCGTTCGGCCATCTCGCCGAAGACTGGCAGCATCTGGAGCCCCAGCTCGAGGCCATGCTGCACCGCGTGCCGGTGCTCGAGGACGTGGGAATCCAGCTCTTCTTCAACGGGCCCGAGAGCTTCACTCCCGACGATCGCTATCTCATGGGGGAGACCCCGGAGATCGACGGCCTCTTCGTCGCCGCCGGCTTCAACTCGATCGGCATCCAGTCGGCCGGGGGGGTCGGCAAGGTACTCGGCGACTGGATCGTCGACGGGTCGCCGCCGATGGATATCTGGGACGTCGACATCGCCCGCATGATGCCCTTTCAAGGCGGCTCCCGCTATCTGCACGACCGCACGGTGGAGGGACTGGGGCTGCTGTATGCGATGCACTGGCCTCACCGCCAGCCCTCGACGGCGAGGCCGGTGCGCACGTCGCCGCTGCACGGTCGACTCGAGCGCCAGGGAGCCTGCTTCGGTGTGGTCGCCGGTTGGGAGCGCGCCAACTGGTATGCCCCGGAGGGAGTCGAGGCTCGCTATGAGTACTCGTATGGACGCGAGAACTGGTGGGAGCATTCGGCGGCCGAGCATCGGGCGGTTCGCGAGTCGGTCGGTCTCTTCGATCAGACCTCGTTCTCGAAGCACCTGGTCGAAGGGGCCGATGCGAGTCGGGCCTTGGGTTGGATCTGCGCCAATCGAATCGACGGGCCGCTCGGCCGAGTCACCTATACCCAGTGGCTCAACGAGCGGGGTGGCATCGAAGCCGATCTCACGGTCACTCGGCTCGGCGAAGAGAAGTACCTGGTGGTTGGCTACGCCGGCTCCCAGGTGCGCGACGCCGCTTGGCTGCGTCGCCACATCCCTACCGACGCCGCGGTCGTGGTCACCGACGTCACGTCGGCCTTTGCGGTGTTGGGGGTGATGGGGCCCGAGGCTCGAAATCTTCTCAGTCGGCTCACCGATGCCGACCTTTCCAACGAGGGCTTCCCCTTTGGTACCTCACGCGAGATCGAGATCGGCTATGCCCGGGTTCGGGCGTCGCGGCTCACCTATGTCGGTGCGCTCGGCTGGGAGCTCTACGTTCCCAGCGAGATGGCGCCGGCGGTCTACGACGCGATCGTCGCCGAGGGCAGTGACCTCGGGCTGCGTCATGCGGGCTACCATGCGATGGACTCGCTGCGCATGGAGAAGGCCTATCGCGAGTGGGGCCACGACGTGACCCCCGACGACACGCCGCTGGAAGCCGGCCTCGGCTTTGCCGTGGCGTGGGGCAAGCCCGGTGGGTTCCTCGGTGAGGAGGCGCTCGCAGCGCAGCGCGGGAAGGGCCTGAAGCGTAGACTCGTTGTGTTCGCGCTGGAAGACCCGGAGCCTCTGATCTACCACGACGAGCCGATCTGGCGCGACGGCGCGTTGATCGGACGCATGACTTCGGGCGCCTTCGGTCACACCGTGGGGCAGTCGCTTGGGCTGGGCTACCTCGAGCACGAAGACGGGGTGTCGCGCGACTTCGTGGAGTCGGGAAGCTACGAGATCGAGATCGCGTGCAAGCGATTCGCGGCCAAGGCCTCTCTGCGGCCCCTCTTCGATCCGCAGAGACGCTCGATCCTGGCCTAGCCTGGCTTGGAGCTCCGCTTATTCGAGGAAGTCCAGGATCAGTCGATTGACCTCCTCCGGTCGCTCCTGGTGCACGAAGTGGCCGGCTCCGTCGATGATCGCCATCTCGAAGCCTTTGTCGAAGAAGGCCTCCATGCCCTCGGCGAGCTCGACGCCGATACAGCCGTCGTCCCGACCGTGGATGTAGAGAGTCGGTACCTGGATCTGGGTTGCGGCGGTGACTTCCGCCAGCGTAGGCGCATTCGGCGGCGGATTGAAGGTGTGTCTGTAGTAGTTGAGCGCCGCGGTCAGCGTTCCAGGGCTGCCCAGGGTGCGCTTGAGCGAGTCCATTTCGTCCTGGGGGAAGTCCCAGCCCGGCGACCAGTCGCGCCAGAGGCGCTCGATGAAGGCGAAGTTGTCGAGCTCTACCGCGGCCTCTGCGAAGGGCAGCTGGAAATAGAACATGTACCACGAGCGCCGCTGCTGCTCTGCGCTGGTTACCAGGCTCTGTGTGAACGCCGGGCCGTACGGAACGGAGATGGTGATGAGCTTCGAGAACGCCTCGGGAGCCATGGCCGCCGCCGCGTGTGCCGCCGCGGCACCCCAGTCGTGGCCGATCAGGATGACCGGCTCGTCGCTGAGTGCTCCAGCCAGCGCTACGGCATCCGCCGCCAACGCGGGTACACCAAAGTAGCCTCCCTCAGGATTCTCGGTCGGCGCATATCCACGCAGGTAGGGCGCGACCACCCGATATCCGGCCGCTGCGAGGGCGGTCATCTGATGGCGGTACGAGCGCGCGTGATCGGGGAAGCCGTGTAGCGCCAGAACCGTGGGCCCCTCCCCGGCCTCGAGATAGTGAAACGTCAGCCCGTTGGCCTCTACCGTTCCAGTTGCGAACTCGGTCATCGCGTCTCCTTGGCCCATGGCTGTTGCGGCGCTGAGCGCCACGGCGAGCAAGGCGTGGCAGATTGGTCTCATCGGGGTACCCTCCGGTTGAATCCGAACATCCTACCCTGGGATCCGGACGTGCCTCGCTTGGGTGTCAGCCAGGAATCGGAGCGGCGGGGAGCAGAGAGGGAAAGTTATAACATTTGTGCTAACGTCCGAGTTGGAGGTCACCCACAATGTTGGAGCTCAAGGTACGCAAGGTTGGCAACTCTCTCGGAGTGGTGCTGCCCAGGGAGGCCACCGGTCGGATGAAGGTCGGCGAAGGCGACACCGTCTTTCTGAGTGAGATGCCTGACGGCAGCTACAAGATCTCGCCTTACGATCCGAATTTCCAGCGCAAGATGAAGAAGGCCGAAGAGATCATGGCGCGCTACCGCAACACGCTCCACACACTCTCGAAGTGAGGGAGCCGAGCTGGATCGAAGAGCCCGAGGTCCTGGCTATTCATGAGCTCCAACTAGCGCAACACGGCGGTGCGATCGGCCTTCGAGACATCGGCCTATTGAAGTCGGCGATCGCTCGTCCACGTCAGGTCTTCGCCCACGAAGATCCTGCCCTCGCCGCCCTCGCCGCCCTCGCCGCCCTCGCTGCCTCGTATACCGCGGGTATCATTCGCAACCACCCCTTCGTTGATGGCAACAAGCGAGTCGGTTTCGTTGTCGGTGTGCTCTTTCTGGAGATGAACGGATTGAGCTTCGGGGCGCCGGAGTCAGAGGCGGCACGAGCCGTCCTCGATCTTGCTGCTCGGTCTCTCGACGAGGAGGAGTACGCAGAATGGCTCCGCTCCCGGCTTTGAGCTCGCCGTTCTGAAACCGCTTAAGAAGCGATCAGCTGGCAGCAGCTTCGCTAGTTGCCAACGAGATGGCACGACGCTCTATGACCCGCTGAGACCTGGGTCGAGACCGGTTCGACTTCCCGGCACTCGGCCATCGCGTGCGGGCAGCGGGGATGGAAGCGGCAGCCGCTAGGCGGGTGCAGTGGGCTTCCGATCTCGCCGTGCACCACTCCCCTCGGGCGCGGATTCTCGGGATCCGGCCTCGGGACCGCAGCGAGGAGAGCCTGGGTGTAGGGATGCTGTGGATCGGCGAAGACGGCCTTGCTCGGACCCGACTCGACGATCTCTCCCAGGTACATCACGGCCAGCTGGTCGCTGGCGTGCTCGACGAGCGCCAGGTCGTGAGCGATGAGCAAGTAGGAGAGGCCCATCTCGGCCTGGATCCTCGCGAGTAGGTTGAGAATCTGGGCTTGGATCGAGACGTCCAGGGCCGAGATCGGCTCGTCGAGCACGATCAGGTCGGGTTTCAAAATGAGGGCTCGAGCGATGGCGATACGCTGCCGCTGGCCGCCCGAGAACTGGTGCGGATAGAGGCGTGCCGCGTCGCCCGGCAGGCCGACCATCTCGAGCGCTTCCTCGATGCGTGGGCCGATCTCCGAACGACGGACGCCGTTCGCCCGCAGGGGCTCGGCAAGGAAGGTCTTGACGCGAAGGCGCGGATTGAGCGAACTGTACGGATCCTGGAAGACGGCCTGCACACGGGAGCGGAAGCCGCGAAGAGCGGTGCCCGTAAGTGTGGCCAAATCGTTGCCTTCGAAGAGAATCCGGCCCGCGGTCGGTTTCTCGAGGCGTAAGACCATCTTGGCGAGGGTGCTCTTGCCGCACCCCGATTCTCCGACGATCGCCAGGGTCCGGCCGCGCTCGATCTCGAGACTCACTCCGTCTACGGCCTTCAGGACCTGTCGCCCGCCCACGGCAAAGTGGCGTTTCAGCCCTTCCAGGCGTAACAGCACCGCGGGATCGCCGCTCATCGCTGTCTCATCTTCGGATCGAAGGTGTCGCGGAGCCAGTCGCCCAGGAGATTCGAGGCCATGCAGGCCGCCATGATCGCCAGGCCGGGGATGGTGATGATCCACCATCCGACCTCGATGAAGTTTCTGCCGTCGGCGAGCATGCCGCCCCAGGAGATCTGCGGAGGCTGGATGCCGAGGCCGAGAAAGCTCAGGCCGGCCTCGAAGACGAGCACGCTGCCGAACTGCAGTGTCGCCAGAACCAGAAGAGTGTTGAGGACATTCGGCGCCAGATGGCGGACGAAGATAACCGGCGTCGACACGCCGGCGACCTTGGCCAGGGCGATGAAGTCACGTTCGCGCAGGCTCAGAACCTCGCTGCGTACGATCCGGGCGTACCAGGTCCAGTAGGAGAGCACGATCACGAAGATCACCATGCCTTCTCCGGGTGGTAGAACCGCCGCGAACAGCATCGCGAGTAGCAACGCGGGAATCGCCATCTGGATGTCGATGAGCCGTGAGATGACCGCATCCGTCATGCCGCCGAAGTAGCCTCCCGCCATGCCGAGGAGAGTCCCGACGCCTCCAGACAGGAGAATCGCGTAGAAGGCCACGGTCACCGAGACGCGAGCACCCGCGATGATGCGACTCAGGATGTCGCGCCCCAGATTGTCGGTGCCCAAGGGGTGTGTCATGTCGCCACCGTCGAGCCAGAAGGGAGGCGTCATGGAGTCGCGCAGGGCGATTGCTCCAGCAGGGAACGGCGCGATCCACTGTCCGACGGCCGCGCAGAACAGCACGGTTCCGAGGACAGCGCAGGAGACGAACGGAAAACTACCTCGGCGCTCCTCTCTGGAGCGGCTCGCGGCCGCCACTTCAGTCATGGCGGATCCTCGGGTCGATGAAGCCATAGCTCAGATCGACCAGCAGATTGACGACGACGAAGATGACGGCGGTCAGTAGAACACCGGCCTGCACGACCGGGAAATCGCGCGCGAACACCGCCTCGACCACGGTCCGCCCGACGCCCGGCCAGGCGAAGACGACCTCGACGACGACAGCACCGCCAAGCATTCTGCCGAAGTAGAGGCCGATCATCGTGATCAGGGGCACCGCGGCGTTGCGCAGCGCGAATCGCCAGACGATCGCCCTCTCCGAGAAACCGAGCGCCCGGGCGGTGCGCACGTAGTCGCTTTCGAGGATGTCGATCATCGACGAGCGGAGAGTACGGGTCATCGCTGCGACCGGATACCAGCCGAGGGCGATCGCCGGCAGCACCAGGTGCCGAAGGCCGCCGCGGCCGAAAGCCGGCAGCAGCTGCAGCCTGACCGCAACGAAGACAATCAGCAGCAAGCCGACCCAGAAACCTGGCATCGCCTGGCCGAGAAGGGCGAGGAGCTTGGCTGTCTTGTCTACCCAGCTGCCGCGGTGAAGGGCCGACAGGACGCCGAGCGGCACCGCCAGAAGCAGGGCGAAGGCGAGGCCGCCGAGGGCCAGCTCCAGAGTGGCGGGCAGGCGCTCGAGCACCAGCTTCGAGGCCGGAGTGTTCCAGAGGTACGAGTGCCCTAGATCTCCCTGCAGCGCATCGCCCAAGAAGGTGAGGAATTGCACCGGCACCGGGCGGTCGAGCCCCAGGCTGGTACGCATCGCGTCGAAGGCGGCTTCATCGGCATCCATCGGCAACATCAAGGCGACCGGGTCGCCGGATAGTCGCTGCGCGACGAAGATGATGAGGAGCGCCCCCAGAATAGCGAAGGCTCCCTGCCAGAGCCTACGTAGGATGTATCTCCGCACGGGTGCGGGATCAGTCTCTGAGACCGATCTCCCTCATGTCGCGCCACGATGCCATGGGCCAGGCGCGGAAGGTGACCTTGTCGCGCCACGCAAAAGTGACGAGCGGGCGGTAGGTGGGCAGGCCGCCGGCGACTCGCTCGTGCTTGAGGCGGGCGATACGGCGCACGAGCGCATCTTTTTCGGTGGGGTCCATCGTCGTGCGCAGCTCCTCGACGAGCGCATCGAGCTCCTCGTCCGAGTGATAGGAGTACGGCCCCCAGCCTTCACCTGCGGAATGCAGATGCCCCGACCAGGCGTCGCTCGGATCTCCCGGCAGGCCGTGACCCCACATCCAACTGGCGATGCCGTCCATCTTCGGGCGGGCGTTCCGCCTGCCGAGGTTGATCCAGGCACCATACTCGAGCTGGACGATCCGGCAGCGGATTCCGGCTTCGATGAGGTAGGAGAAGATCGCCTCGCCGATCTGCTTCATATAGGGCTCGCGCGGTGTCGTGAGGTTGTAACAATTGACGTTGAAACCGCGCGGGTAGCCGGCGCTCCGGAGGAGCTGTCGCGACTTCGCCACGTCGAAGGCGTAGGGCTCGAGACCGGGGTCATAGCCGATCTCGCCAGGCGCGAGCTGCGCCGTTCGCACTCCCTGGCCGTAGAGGATGTACTCGATGATCGCATCGACATCGAAGGCGTGAGCCACGGCTTGGCGGACTCGCGTATCCGCGAACGGGCTCTTCGGGTCGCTGGCGCTCATCGCCAGGAACAGGTTGTTGGGGGTCGGCAGCGAGACCACCTCGACTCCGGGCATCGCCTCGATCTCGTCGATCTGAGCGGGCGGCACGGCGTCGATCCAGTCGACGGCGCCGGTCTTGAAGGCGGCGACGCGAGTCGTGTCCTCGGGAATGATCTTGATTGTCAGGCGGTCGGCACTCGGCTTGTGCTCGGCATCCCAGTAATCCTCGAAGCGCTCGAGCACGATCTCCTCGCGGACTCTGCGCGATACGAACTTCCACGGTCCGGTGCCGATCGGATGGGCCACGACGCCTTCGTCACCGACTTCCTCGTAGTACCGCCGCGGGACGGCCCAAAGATCGAGATTGAGAGAGACCAGTGCCGAATCGGGCGTCGAGAAGACGATCTCGAAGGTGTAGTCGTCGATGACGTCGACCCGGTCGACGTAGCGCCAGCGGCTCGCCAGTCGCGAGGCCTGAGGATCGCTCTGGCGCTCGAAGGCGTAGCGCAGATCTTCGGCGGTGAGCTCGTCGCCGTTATGGAATCGAACTCCCTGGCGAAGGCGGACGTGATAGGCGAAAACGCCGTTTCTCTCGCGTAGCTCCCAGGACTCGGCGAGCCGATTGACTCGGTCGAGCTCGGGGTCGCTGGCGAGCAGCTGTTCGTAGAACAGGCTGACGAAGTACTGGTCGACACCGGCGGAGATGCGCGTCGGGTCGATCTGAGTGGGCTCGGCGCCGAAGGCCACGGTCAGATGTCGGACCTCAGCCGCGTGCGCCAGTGGCACGAGGAAAGCTGCCGTCGCCGCGGCCGTGGCGAGGAATCGCGCCGGCCTGGTCGTCATCAGGGCGACGACTCCGCTGTCGCGATCCTCTCGGCTCGCAATGCCGATCGTCGCACCTTTCCTGCGTCGTCGCGCAAGGCGTCGTCGACGTACTCGAAGGTGCGCGGTACCTTGTAGCGCACGAGGCGCTCTGCCATGTGCTCGCGAAGGTCGTCGTCGGTGAGCTCGCCGTCGACCTGCACGATGGCGTGCAGCCGCTGACCGAGGTCCTCGTCAGGCAGGCCGATCACCGCACTCGAGCGCACCTGGGGGTGGGCTTCGAGGGCCGCTTCGATCTCGGCGGGGTAGATGTTGGCGCCGCCGCTGAGGACCATGTCGGTCTGGCGATCGGCGAGATAGAGGAAGCCGTCCTCGTCCATCCAACCGATGTCGCCGAGCGATTCCCAGCCCTCCTTCACGCGGGCCTCGGCGCCGAGATAGTGGTAAGTCGTTCCAGGTCCCTCGTCGGGCATGATGAAGACCTCGCCGAGCTCGCCAGGTGGAACCTCTCGGCCCTCCTCATCGAGAATCTTCATTCGGCTGCCTTCGAGCGGCCGGCCGACCGAGCCTCGGTGCTCGAGCCACTCGTCGCCCACGATCCAGGTGGCGCCCTGAGCCTCGGTGCCGCCGTAGAGCTCGAAGACGCGCTCCGGCCCCAGCCACTCGATCCATTCTTCTTTGAGCCATGCCGGGCACGGCGCCGCCATGTGCAACATGACGCGCAGTGACGAGATGTCGATGGACTCGCGCGCTTCCGGAGGCAGGCGGAGGATGCGATGCATCATCGTGGGTACGAAGACGACGTAGTCGACTCGGTGGCGCTCGATGAGACGCAGCGCCTCGAGGGCGTCGAATCGCGTCATGACGACGACGTGGTTGCCGCGCAGGAGTCCGCCCATCGAAAAGGCAAAGGGGGCGTTGTGGTAGAGCGGTCCGGGCACCAAGTGAGCGCGATCGGACACGATCTCCATCGTGCTATCGATGTCGAGATCGACCTCGCCCGGAGTGGCCGAGACGATGAGCTTCGGTCGACCTGTGCTGCCGCCCGAGGTCATCGCCTTGTAGTGCTTGGCGACGCGCTCGGGCAGCGGATCGTCGGAGATCGAAGAGTCTGCCTCGTAGCCGACTGGCAGTGCTACCCGGTCGCCGTGCTCGCCCTCCTCGACGCCGACGATGAGCGCCGGGTCGGCGAGCTCGACGATGGCGTCGCGCTCCATGAATGGCAGACGCGCCGATACCGGCTGCGGCGTTGCTCCGAGCTTCCAGGTAGCGATGGCAGCCTCGTAGAACGCGATGCCGTTCGGCAGCGCGATGGTGACGAAGTCATCCTGCGCGACACCGAGATCGGCGTAGGCACGGGCCAGCCGGTTGCTCCGCAGGTCGAGCTCACGCCGACTGACGGACGCCGACTCGTGAGTCACCGCCGGGCGATCCGGGTCTGCTTCGGCCTGCTGCTGAAAGATCTTTCCGATCGACGTCATTGCCATCGTTCTAGCTCTCCTCTTGGGCGTCTTCTCTGGCGGGCGTGGCTGCCACGGTCACCAGCGGAGCCTCGTACGCCAGTACTGCCGGCCCCATGGTCTCGCGCGCGGCGACCAGTCTGCCCTGTCTGCCGAGAATCTGATCGGCCAGGGCGATGATCCTTTGGTTGGGCTTGGCGTGCGGAGCGGCTCGACGCAGAATCCGCCCAGCCTCCAACTCTTGGCCGTCCATGTCGATAACCAGCGCGATCAACGCGGCGGCTGTCGAACGGCTGATGCCTGCGTAGCAGTGAATGAGCACGCCCTCGTCGCGGTTCCTCTGCTCGAGAAAAGTGACCAGGTTCCGAATGTGCTTCTCCTCGGGGATGACCGCTCCCCAGGCTTCCTGGGAGACATCGTCGACCGCGATTCGGAGGTGGCGCTCGATCGGGACTTCGTCCGGGGTTGGAGGCTGAAATTCCGGTTGGATCAGCGATATCAGGTACCCCGGCCGCAGGAAGCGAGCATGGCTCGGCATTTCGTGGAGACTGCAGACGTAGATCATCGGTTGTGGTCGCTTTCGGCAGAGGATACGACGAAAGCCGCGGCGAGGACGGGTTTGCTCGAGAGCACACGTCACCTCTCTCCTGACGGTCGTATAATCGCGCCACCATCTTGCAGGACGAAGACCTGGTTCTTCGAGAAGATCTAGGGGGTATTCGCATGGCGTACGACATTCCGCCGCTCAAAGAGGCTGATCTACCGGAGCGCACGCTCGGCTTCTGGCAGATGTCCGGACCCGGGGCGATCACGGTGGGATTGGCGATCGGCGCCGGCGAGCTTGCGGTCTGGCCCTGGGTGACGGCGAAATTCGGCGCCTCCATGATCTGGGCGGCGGCACTCGGAGTTTTCTTGCAGTTGTGGCTGAACTTCGAGATCGGTCGTTGGGCGATCGCTACCGGTGAGAATCCCTACACCGGCTACGCTCGCGTCTCGGTTAAGTACCTCTACTACTTCTTCACCCTGGGCTTTGTCGGCCTCTTTCTGCCTGGTTGGGCGAGGATGTCGGGAGTCGCCGTCAAGGCACTCTTCTTCGGGCCCGACGGACCGGGGCCCGACTGGGCCTGGACCGCTCTGACTTTTGCGGTCATCGCCGCCGTGCTCTTCGGCCCGAAGTCGATGTATGGCGCGGTCGAGAAATCGATCGGCGCCATGGTCGTGATCATCACCGTGGGTCTGATCTACCTCGCCATCCGGGTCGGCACCCTCGAGGCAGTGGCCGAGATGGGGCGCGGATTCCTCAACTTCGGCCACATCGAGCTCGACGACGAGTTCACTTTCAGTCGCTTCTTCGGTGCGATGGTCTTTGCCGGCATCGGTGGCGGTGGCAACCTTTACTACGCCTTCTATCTGCGCGACAAGCAGATCGGTATGGGCGCGCGTATCCCCAATCTGGCCAACCCGCTGCGACAGAAGGGGGAGGCGCCGGTCGAGATTCAAACTGGCTTCGTCTATCGGGAGACGCCCGAGAACGCGCGCCGCTTTCGCGACTGGTTTCGCTTTGTCGTGCAGGACCAGACCTTCTACTTCTGGTTTCTCAACAGTCTTACGATGTTCCTCTTCATGTTCGGAGCGCTCACCGTGCTCCGGCCTCTGGGAATCGTGCCGGCCGAGGGTCAGTTCGTCTGGGATGAGGCTGTGATGATGGAGCAGATCATGGGCACGCCCGGCCGCTATCTGTTCCTCATCATCGGCATCGCCGCGCTGTTCAGCTCGCAGCTCGGCACCGTGGACGGCGGCGCGCGCACCTGGGCCTACCAGATCAGGGTCCATTTCAAGTGGGGGCAGAGATTCTCCCAGAGCCGCCTCTACCTCTTCTTCGTCATCGTCTACATCGTCTTCGGCATCGGTGCCACGATGGTCCTCGAGTTCTTCGAGATCACTGCCCTCGGTTTCATCTTCAACGCGGCGCTTCTAGGAGGGTTCTCGATGGCGGTGTATGTGCCGCTCACCCTCTACATCAACCTCAAGCACTTGCCGCCGTCCGCCCGCCCCAAGGCGCTCAACATCCTGATGATGGTGATTGCCTCGTCGGTCTACATCTCGTTCGCGCTATACACCCTCTGGGACGTCTTCCTGAAGTAGTTGCGGAACCCCAGCTCAGTTCCAGTGCGTGCTGGGACGTGAGCCCGGACTGTCGAAGACGCCGCGCAGCGCAACGCTACCAGGCGTAGGCTTCCGGGGCGGGTCCTCCGGGGCCCGGGAAGAGCTCATCGAGACGTTGGAGCGTCTCCTCCTCGAGCTCGATGTCGAGAGCTCCGAGATTGCCTTCGAACTGCTCCATGGTCCGTGGACCGATGATCGGGGCCGTGATGCCCGGCTGCTGAGCCACCCAGGCGAGGGCAACGTCGGCTGGCGCGTGGCCGATCTCTCTGCACAGGCCGAAGTAGTCGTCGAAGCTACGTTCCGGTAGGAAGAACCGCCGGCCGCGCTCGCCTTCGGGGAGTTTGTCAGCCAAGGCGCCTGCGGCGAGCGGGCTGTAGGTCAGAACACCGAGACCGTAGGCTTCGCAGGCGGGAACGACTTCGAGCTCGATCGTCCTGTTGAGAAGGTTGTAGACGCTCTGCTCGCTCACCAGACCGAGGCGACCGGAGCGCCGCGCATACTCCTGAGTCTCGGCGATGTGCCAGCCGGCGAAGTTCGAGCTGCCGACGTAGAGCACCTTGCCTTGCTGAATGCAGAGATCCATGGCTTGCCAGAGCTCTTCAGAGGGTACGCGTCGATCGACATGGTGCATCTGGTAGACGTCGATGTGGTCGGTCTGGAGGCGCTGCAGGCTGGCGTCGACGGCGGCACGAATGTGGCGCGCCGAGAGGCCGCGGTCGTTGGGGCCGACCCACTCTCCGCTGCGCTTGATCGGGTCGCTCGAGGCCCAGTCCATCGGCCGAGAGAAGACCTTGGTGGCCAGAACGCACTTCTCCCGGCGGCCACCGCCCTGGGCGAACCACCGGCCGAGGAGCGACTCTGTCTTGCCGGCGTTGTAGTTGTTGGCGGTGTCGATGAAGTTGACGCCGCGCTCCAGTGCCGCGTCGAGTATGGCGAAGCTGTCGGCCTCGCTGGTGAGCCACCCGAAGTTGACCGTCCCCAGGACGATCGGGCTGATCTCGAGTCCGGTGCGTCCGAGTCTTTTGTATTCCATGAAGTGTGCCTCCAGGTCCGGAAAAAGAAGAGAAGAAGATTTGTTCGCTTCGCGCCTACGAGTCGTGGTGCGTTGTAGGAGCGGATGTGTGCGAGAGGGGAGGCCGTGGAGAGCAGAGGGGGAGAGAAAGGACCGATCTGAAGAGAGAGGGTAGGCGGATCAGTGGCGCAACCCGCAGGAACCTTGGACCCTCGAGACCCACCCTAAGCGAAGCGAACAAACTGTCTTTTCCTTCTTCCCACCTGAACCTCCGAAGAGTCGCTTCTCAGATGTGCCGGCCCTGACCTCCATCGACGTCGATGACTGCGCCATTGACGTAGGACGCCGCTTCGCTGCACAGGAAGGTAATCACCGCGGCGACCTCCTCTGCGGTTCCGTACCGGCCTTG
>SMVB01250265.1_pt1 | contig 17253 bp, 13 predicted proteins | sample 2456461 | NCBI WGS metagenome assembly SMVB01 (sample SAMN11095934, study PRJNA526329) | marine sediment metagenome | biome: Marine sediment; feature: Surficial sediment; material: Deep marine sediment; isolation source: Hadal surficial sediment | place: Pacific Ocean | collected 2014-05 | depth...
CGAACCTCGTCTTCGGGGTCGAACCGACCGACCCCGTGGCGTTCATTGGCGTTCCGCTCGTGCTCATGGCGATCGCCTTGGCGGCCAACTTCATCCCGGCGGTACGCGCGACCCGGATCGATCCGATGCAGACCCTGCGAGGCGAATAGGCATCGACTCGGTGGGACGATAGCGGTCTATCTCCACACCTCGACCATGAAGAAGCCCGCCGTCGCCCGCGCCTCCTTCGGTCCCAATCCCTCGTTCCTTCAGTATCCGGCGGACCGTCGATCGCGACCTCGTGTGGCCCAACTTCGACAGCTCTCCGACGAATCCGAGTGCAGCCCCCAGCCCTCGTTGTCACTCGCCCTAGCGCCGTTTGACGCCTCAGAAGTACCGTACCAAAGAGACCAGGAGTGCGCTTCGCTGGCGTGCCGCCAACGCGGGCTCTCGGGTGGCGTCACCGGCCCAGCCCGCGATCTCGGACTCGAGTGACGTGAGCTCGCCGATCCTCCACGTCGTCTTCAGGAAATAGTGGCGGTTTCCGGAGCTCGGATCGACGAACAGTCTCGCGCGCACGCGAAGGTCTTCCCCGATGAGCTGGGCACCGATCAGGAGGTCGTCCGTCAGGGAACCACGGGCTTCGCGATGGGCGCTCACGACTCCCTGCATCAGTTCAAAGGAGAGGTAGGGGGCGGGATACCATTCACCACCCGCGATCAAACGGAGCTCGGTCTCTCCAGCGCGGCGCGCCAGGGCGCCCTCGGTCCGCAAGACGAGCGAGCCGAGCGCCCACTGAATCTCGTACGCCCCCTGACGAAGGGACGGTGCATCGAGAACGGCTCCACCGACCTGATCTCGCACGGCCCACAGCGAGCGGTCGACGCCGTCGACGTAGGAGAGCGCCAGGTCGAGTGGGCCCTGAATCCGGCTGAACCGGAGACCGCCAACGGCGTCCGCGCCCCAACCGTCGACCGAGTGGATGGGAAGCCCGTCCCAGGTCTCGGTGGTGATGACACCGTCCAGGTGCACGGGTCGCGAGAACGGCAGCGCGACGGCTTGGAGATCGCCCCATCCCCCGAAGAGCGTCAGGCTGACGAGAGGCTGGCCGAGGCGGGGTCCCCCCGCCACGTCCCATAGCACCGCCCTGGGGACCATCATGTCGACCGGGCTGCGTAGCTCCGAGAGCCCCCACGCCACATCTCCCATGCCGAACCTCAGCTCGGCAGAGTGCCACTCCTTCGTGATAAGGACCTCTTCGATATTCAACACCGAAGAATCGACGTCGTCCAGGTTCAGCCAGGCAGACGCAGTCGCTTCGAGAGGCATCCCGAAGGCCGATCCACGAGCGCTGCCTCTGGCCCGCAGATAGGGCACTGTGGTGTGCCCGTTGGCGGAGCCGCCGCCGACCCGGACTGCTTCCACCGTGACCGCATTTGCCTGTGCCTCGACACCTCGGCCGGCTACACCCGCCGCGAGGCCGAGTGCCGCCAGGAGAAGGGAGCGGTGGCGCACGGCCCTAACGGCCCAGGCGAGCCGGGTCGAAGTCTCGCGCGCGCAGGCCGACACCGACGCGGAGCTCCGACCACTCGAGTACCGTGCTTCCGCCGTTGTCCGCATCCGACATCTCCATACGCCCCGCCCGCCAGAACCCGTCGATCTGCTGATAGTCCGTGATCTCGAGGGCCCTCTTCCGGACGCCCGTGGCATCAAAGAACTCGACCCTGTGGAGTAGAAAGCGCTCCGTGTCGACCCATAGAAGCTCGCGAGGGAAGTCAACTTGGCCGGCTACGCGGGTCCGCTCGACCAGCGCCCCGTCTCGTTCCGAGACCTTCTGGTCCCTGATCCACCGATAGGTGAAGCCCTCGACACTGGGCGGGCTCATGTCGCCATACGTGAAGTGGCTGGCGAGAAAACTGTCGCTCGAGCGCGAGCCCCCGATCCGCCGAACCCTGCGGGCGGTCGGTAGATAGATCCACTGAGAGCGCTCACCGGCATCACCCAGAACGCTCAGAAATGCCGTTCCTGCCAGATCCGCTGGACGGGCGAGTACGATCAGCGTCCGGTCGCCGCCATCCGCCTCGAGACCCCGAACGCTCATTTCCCGTACACGTTCGCTGCCTTCCCCGTCCAGAATCCTCATGACGAGGCGGGCCTCGAAGTCCTCGTAGCCCCGGCTGCGGTCCTCCATCTCTTGCACGATCGCCAACCCACGCTCCGCCGGGTTCTGTGCTGCCAGCGGTGTGGCCGCGAAGCTCACGGTCACGAGGAGAGCACCATCGAGTGCCATTCTTGCGTTCATGGAGACCTCCGTTCTAGGAGTGACCGCATCGCAGGTCGTCGGGCCACGACGCGAAGCAGCGCAGGGAAGCCGATGAGGTCCGCCGCCAGCGCGAAGAGCGCCGAGACCGCGGTCAGGAAGCCGATCAGGAAGAGTACTTGGAAGCGCGACAGCATCAGTACGCTGAACCCGGCCATTACGACCACGGTCACGGTCACCAAAGCGGGCCCGACCTCGCGCACAGTGCTCGCGAGCGCCGAATCCACACCCAACGACGATCGTAGATTCTCGGCGAGCGCGCCGAGGAAGTGGATCGTGTCGTCCGCGACGATGCCGAAGCCGATCGCGAAGACGATGATCGTGGACGGCTTCAGGTCGAACCCCCCCAGGCGCATCAGACCCAACAGCATCGCGAGGGGAACCAAGTTCGGGACGACCGCAAGGAGTCCGAGTCGCACGGACCGAAACATCCATGAGAGGGCCATCCAAACGAGGAAGACCGAGAACAAGACTCCTGGCAGGAAGCGAGACACCAGTTGGTCCCAGAAGATGTGGCTCTGCTTGACCGTGCCGGTGACGGTCGCGGACCCGTCCGGGGGCGGCTGCAGCGCGAGTCGCTTCTCGAGTCGTTCGAGAAACGGGGATAGCACGGACGAGCCAATGTCACGAACGAAGATGATCACCTGTCCCGCACCCTCATCGCGGAGATAGACATCCGCCAACGCCGTCTCCCCTTGGAGGTCCGAGAGGAAGAGCAGCTCGGAGACCTCCTCCGTGTTTCGCGATGATCCGCTCGCAGTCGATCCGTAGGCAGCACCCAACTCGTCCACGAATTGGGGGAGCGCCACGGATCCAATCACGACGCCCTCGGCGTCCGCGAACGCTTGCAATTCTTCGATCCAGTGGAGTAGCTCCGCCGAGTGGCCCGGCTGACTGTGGGCCGTGAGGAGGACATTGACCTGGAAGAGTCCGTAGCCGGAATTCTCGACCCAACGCAGGTCTTCCAGGATCTCGTCCCCGTCCTTGAGGTCGTCGATGAGAAAGGCTTGCACCCGGAGTCCAGCGCCGAGCGCAAGTCCTACGGCGAGGCAGAGGGCGAAGACCGCGTTGGGCCAGAATGGGCTCATTCCGAGCAGGTTTTCGACGCGCCGGAGCAGCCCGAGGTTGAGGCGCCCGGCGAAAGTCATTTCGGGGCCCAGATCCTTGGCGAAGGAGAGAAGCGGCGGTAGCAGCGTCAGCGTGACGACATATGCCACGACCAAGGCGAGGCCTGTCACGATCCCGAACTCGCCCACCAATCGATTGCGGGTTGCCACCAGTCCCGCGAATCCCAGCGCCGTCGTGAGCGACGTGAAGAAGCACGACCTGGCCAGGGACGAGAATGCGTGCGTTACAGCGTCCTCCACAGAGAGTCCGCCCTGCCACGCACGGCGGCTACCCATGACGAGGTGGATCGCATCGGAGACGACCACGACCAGGATCACGATCGGGACCGCACTCGTCAGCACCGAGATCGACTGGCCCACGTATCCCATCATCCCGAGCGTCAGGAAGATCGCCGGGACGACAGCGGCGAAGCAGAGGAGCGCCAAGGAGAGCCGCTGGAAGTACAACCACAATGCGATGAACGAGATCAGCATCGCGATGCCCAGGAGCCGCGCCATGTCGGTTTCGAGGGCAAGCGGAATCGTGACGCGCAGAACAGGGAGCCCACTGAGGACGATACGGCGCGCCCCATCGGAGATATCCTCGACCTCGGCCTGGAGTCGAGCGACGAGCTCTCGGCGACGAGCGTCCGTGTTCTCACTCGGATCCAGGTACCCGTGCACTGCGAACACCGTGAGCTCGGCGTTCAACACGATCCCCTCGAACAGGGGGTGATCGCGACGCGTCTCTACCAGGTCCCGCAGGCGCGCCTCGGAAAGGTCCGCCTCGTCGGCAAGATGGACGAAGCGGACGACCGCCTGGCCGTCCTCCAGTGTCTCCTCGATGAAGTTGGACGTCCCGAGCCATCGGACCGGATCGAGACCTGCGTCTTCGAACACCGCCGCCAGCCGCGCGAGTGTCCGAAAGTCGTCGATACCGAGCGGGCCGTCGACTTCCAAGAAGGCGGAGACCTGAAGGTCTTCCTTCGGAAAGTGAGCCTTGAACGCATCGAACACCTCCTGATCTCGACCGGACGAGATGAGAAAGTCCTCCGCCGAATAGTCGACCTGCACTTCGCTCGCTCCGATGAGCGCAGCGACGAACACCGCCCCGTGGACGAGTAGCACGCTCACACGGTGCCGGATCAAGAACCGGAAGACATCCTCGGTGCGCCGTTTCATGGGCCGCTCCCCCTGCTCAGCCCGTCTCAACTTCCGGCCAGAAGCCGGAAGTGGATCGGTAGAATGAGAACCGTCGCCGCCGCCAGGCTCGCCGCCTGGAGCCTCATGTTCCAAGGAGGCTCGCCGGGCCATCCCGGCAGCTTGCGTGCGGTCCAGTAGAAGGCGACGGCAACGGCGGTGATCGCGACCGCCGTGGTCGCGGACACGATCGTGACACCGCCGGTCAGCCAGAGACTGGCCGGCACCACGACGACCAGCGAGCCGGCCAACACCGTGAGCGTGAGGGGGATGGATGGAGGCTCACGGTTCTGGGGTCCGAAGGGCCGGAATTGCGTGGCCGCGACGACGGCTGCCTGCCCCGCGATCACGCCGACGAAGGGGCCTCGAAACGCGTCCCCCCCCAGGAGCCAAGCCGGTCCGCTCAGGGCCCGTGGAAGTACGTCGTGGGCCACGATCAGCGTTAGCGCGACCACGCCGGCATAGATCGCCGCGAGCACCTCGTAGTGACCGTCCGGCACCGATCCACTGATCCGCAAGACACGTCGCAGGCCGGCGATACCGCCGAGCGCGAGCGTCGGCGCAGCCATCCACTGAGCGTTACCGAACAGGTATACGCCGTAGAAGAACAGCGCGGCGGCCATGACCCCGCTCGTCCTCATGAGTCTCGATCTAAGGCAGAAGAAGGTCAGGAGCGCGAAGGTCACGAGGAGCACTGCGATGTGACCGCCCATCACGCTCGCGGACTCTGGCGTGAAGCGCACCAGCAAGTAGAACGCGGACAAGGGGATGAGCAAGTTGTCGCTACCGCGCAAACTCACACCCTCGATGAGGGTGACGACGAGTGAGATATGAAGCGCGAGGAGCACGCAGACGTCACGATCCAGCTCCGTCATCAAGAGGAGCGGGAGGTGAACGATCAGAAAGGTCGTAACGAAGAAGGAGACCGAGCCCTCAATGGACCGGCGATCCTCCTCGACGTAATACGCGGTCTTGCCGTAAACCGTCCCCAAGAGCGCCGCCGCCGGGTCGGACACGATGAGCGCCAGCACGGATATCAGATAGAACACCCTCTCGTCGTATGCGAGCGTGAAGAGCAGCACGACCGCGAGTGGATAGAAGAGACCGCCCTCGGACCTTCGTGAGACGCCGTGAATGCTCTGGAGCATCCCGACCCTGCGCGTACCCAGGATGAGCAGCGCGAACACGGCGGCGAGGCCGAACACGGTCCATCGGCTCGTGAAGATCCACGGAAAAGCGAGCACGAGGATTCCGCTCGCAACGTGCACGAACTTTCGGCTCAGCTCCACCGGCGGGTCGCCGAGCCGGTGCCATAGCTCCGCTGCGCCGAAGATCAGCAAGAAACCGCTCCCGACCGTTGCGGCACGGATCAACTCACTCATCGTGCACCTCGTCAATGTGAAGAGACTGATAGAACCAGGCCAGGTCACGACCGTGCAGCTCACGCGCCGTCTCGGAAAGTGGCCGGACGCGATCCGTGAGCGCCTTCGGAGCCACACGGTCAGCCAGAAGATTCCAGTAGACGAGCCGCGCTCCGGGGCGAGCGCAGTCAACGAGCGTAGCATACACGCGTTCATGCTCGGCTGGGCTCATGTATTCGAAGATGTCGGACAGGTTGAACCCGTCGAAGGTGCCCCCAACCTCGTCGGCACTGCCCTTGTGCGTGCGCAGGCGTCCAACGCGCTCCCTGATGAGCGGCCGGTACTCCGGACGCAGGTACCGCGGTAGCGCATCTTCGCGGTAGTTGCCCGTCATGATGCACGTGAGATATGGATTGCAGTGGGTGGGCAACTCCGTGAGTGCGCAGCGGGTGCGCTCGAAGATTCGGGTCGCGACCGGACCGTCGACGTGGTCGAAGAACGCCGGGTCCCTGCCCAGCCGACCCATCACAGTGCGACTGAAGAAGAGGCGAAACAGCAAGCGCCAACGCCATCCGTCCCACGTGCCACGATAGTACGCTTCGCGTTCCTCCCTCGACCGAGGCCGCAGGAGCTCCTCGATCGTGTCCTGCGAGTGAATCAGTGGTAGCAGTCGAGAACGAAACGTGCGGAGGTACGCCTCGAATTTCCCTGCATGTACGACACCGCCCTGCAGTAGCTCCGGTCGCTCGTCCCAGAAGTCGCGTGCGCGTCGGGGGAGCGCTGGGCGCAGTCGGCGGTACTTGGCGAGTCGATCGAACGACCTCGTCACTCCGAGGAAAGGGAGCAGATCCTCGTCGTCCAACTCCGTAAACGCAGCTACGCGTATCGCAACGCAAGCGAGCTGAGCGTCGCTCAGATCGACCGCCACGACTTCCTCGGGGTCGAGTGTCAGCAGGGCCAGAGCGTTATCGCCGGCCGAGGCGATGGACAGGAGTCGCCCGCCGGGAGCGACAGGCTCCAGAGCCTCGCACAGAACGTCGGCGTCTTCCCACACACTCGCGTAGCGAATTGCCTCGAACGAGGCCCGCTCGTGGATAGGCCGGTCGCCACGAGGCTTAACCGTGACCGCCATCTTCTCCTCCGTTGGCCGCGGCGGCGCCGGCCGGCACCGTCTTTGGGGGCCGGCCCAGACGACGGTGGGCCTGCGCGAACTCGCCGGAGCACATGGCCCCGGCGATAGAGATCTCGCCCGCGAGCGCCAGCGCCGCCGTGATCTCGGCGAGCTTCGCCGCCCCGCCTTCGCCCACGCACCCGAGGATTCGCAGCGCCTCGGTCGCCGTGGGCAGTCGGGTACCGCCTCCCACGGAACCGAGGATGAGGCTGGGGAGCGTCACGCAGACGTACAGGTCCCCATCGTCCGTGACCTCCATCCGATTCAACGCGACGCTGGCCTCGCTGACGCAGGCGACGTCCTGTCCGCACGCCAGGAAGAGCGCGGCGACGGCGTTGGCCACCTGCCCATTCCCGCCGATCGAGCCCGTCTGAACTCCGCCGACGAAGCTCATGCGCCAGTACTCGGCAATCCGACTGGGGGTTGTTCTCAAGCGACTTTCCACCAGGTCCCGCGGCAGAACGATCTCCGCCGTCGAGTGGCGACCCCTGGTGTCGAAGAAGCTGAGCGCCGTCGCCTTCTTGTCACCCGACATGTTCGACTCGATCACCCAATACCTCGGTGTGACCGGAGACCGCTCCATGATGTCGGCGCACAGGGCCGCGCTCGCGAACGTGACCATATTCTGGCCCGCGGCGTCGCCCGGATGGAAGTCGAGAATCAGATAGACGAGGTTCGCCTGGGGCTGCACCCGCATGTTGACGAGGCGACCGTGCCGGGTCCCCCTCTCCGCCACCTCACGCAACCGGTCGAACTCACCAACCACCCAGGCGGCGAAGTGGATCGCATCGGCCATCGTGTCGAACGCGAAGCCAGGGGCGCGCTGAACCTGCTCGACCGTGGTCAAGCAAGCCGCGCCTCCCGCCAGAGTGATGATGCGTGCACCCCGTGAGTAGCTGGCTACGAGCGCGCCTTCGGACGTCGCGAGCGGTACGTAGAAGTCCCCTTGGGCATGAAGGCCGTTGATGCGCAGTGGGCCAATGACACCCGTCGGGATGCACGTCATGCCGATGAAATTCTCTATGTTGCCTTCCAACTCTGCTGCTTTGGGAACCTTCCCTCTGCCGGCAAGGTGAGGGAGTGGGCCAGCCATGTCCTCCAGGAACCGAATCCGCTCCTCGGTGGCGGCCTCGCTCGTGTCGTTCTTGCCAGGAACGCAGGGCGGAATCGGCCTTTCCGCGGGTAGCTTCGGTGCGAGCGTGTGTCGGAGCCTCGATATATCGTCGCCCCTGCTCAGTCGCCGGGCGATTTCTACAGCGCGATGATAGGGAATGGGCATGGGTTGGCCTGGTTCAGGTAGTCGGGAGGAGCGAACGGCTATTCGCCGGCTTCAGTCGAAGCGGCATGCCGCCCCGGGGCCTGAGCGCGATGCGCGGCTCGAAACTGGGCTCGAAGCCCGGCGGCACTTCGAAAGCGACACGTCGGCAGAGTGTGGACAGGACGATCTGGGCCTCGGCCGTTCCGAATGAGGCCCCCGGGCACATGCGACGTCCGGCGCCGAACGGGATGTAGACCCCTCTCGGTGGTTCGGGGGAGTCATCGGCCTCGAAGCGACTCGGATCGAACACCTCTGGATCGGACCAGTACGCCGGATTGCGGTGGAGCAAGTACGGTGAGATCGTGACGACTGACCCCGCAGGAACGTCGTAACCGCCGAGGCGATCCGGGCCGACGGCCCAGCGGCTGAAGCGCCAGATGGCCGGATAGAGCCGCAGAGCCTCCTTGAACACTCGCTCGGCCGTGCGTAGCTGGGGCAGATCGGCGAAGGTAGGGGCACGATCGCCGAGCACCTCGTTGGCTTCCTCCCGAATCTGGCGCTGATATTCCGGATGGAGGGCCAGTAGATAGAACGCCCATGTCAGCGTGGTCGCCACGGTCTCGTGCCCGGCCACGAACATGGTCATGACCTCATCCCGTAGGTCCTCGTCGGAAAATCCTGGACCTTCCGCCCTCTCGGCGTCTGAGGCACGGAGGAGAACGCCAACCAGGTCGGACGGACCGTCAGGTCCGACGCCCTGACTCCGTCGTCGGGCCACCACGTCGTAGATCACGTCGTTGAGTGTGGCGATAGCTTCGTCGAATCTCTTTCGCCCTGGGGTGGGGAGCGCCGATGCCGCTCTGAGGATCCAGCGCAACCGGTTCCCGCCGGGAAGAAGCTCCAGGTATCGAAGCCTCGAAACGGAGAGCGACTCCACCCGGTCGAAGACGATTCCGGCCGCATGGTGAACTTCGGCTTCTCGGTCCCTCACATCGGAGCCGAGGACGGTGCGAGCGATGATTCTGAGAGCCAACTCACTCATGTGCTGGAACATGTCGACGGTTTCGCCCCTGCGTGCCGCCGCGGCCAATTCATCGCCTTCCTCGGCGACGGCCTCGGCCATGGCGCGTGCGAACACCACCAAGCGCTCCCTGTGGAGCACGGGCTGAACGAGCTTGCGGTGTCTACGCCAGTGGTCACCTTCGCTCGTCACGAGGCCTCGCCCGAGGAGGCTCGAGAGTAGCTCGTATCCAGGGCCCTTCGTGTAGTTCTGTGCGTTCTCCACGAGGACGTGCCATACGGCGGCGGGGTCGTTGAGGAGAAACTGATTCATCGACCCCATCTGGATGTAGACGACGTCGCCGTACGAGCGTGTCAGGTGGCGTTGCATTGCAAGGGGGTCCCTGCGGCGGCGGAGCAGCGTCCGTAGGAAGTCCCTGCCTCGCGGTCCCGGGGCACGTGAGAAAGCCGTCATGGTCCTACCTCCCGGCGCAGAAGCGCGTATCGACGGACCCACGTGCCGACCGTCGGCACCTTGTGGGGCTCGACCAAAAACATGCTCGTGTTGCCCTCGCGGATCAGCGCCGAAATGACCTTGGTGATCCCGTTCTCGGCGGCGACCTGGAAGACCGGGTGCAGGAGAGCCGACGAGAGTCGCTGACCTCTCGCATTCGGATCGACCGCGATCGTCTTGACCACGAGCGCATTGCGGTCGGGAAAAGCAAAGACGAAGCCGGCCAGCCGGCCTTCGGGGTTACGGGCGTAGAACGTGATGTGCCCATGGGTCCCGTCCAGGACGGTCTGGTATTGACCCCTGAAGAGCTCGAGTGGGAGCGGCTCGAAGATGGGGCCGTCGCGGAACGCCTCCATGCAAACCGGATGCAGCTCATCCAGGAAGTCCGCCGTGTCGGCTCCCTCCTCCAGGCGCTCGATCCGGAATCCGGCCCTCCGGCTCTGCTCGAATCCCCGTCGCGTGTGCTCTACCAGGTCCGACATGGTGTATGCACCCGAGCGGGGGAAGTCGAAACCGACGGTCTCGAACGTCTCGGCCACTTCGAAGCCCAGCCGGCGGAAGCGCTCCAGATACGCTGCCGGGTGCTCCGGCTCCCAAGCGTGTGCAGGCGGTCCCGTCGAGCCGTCTCGACCCGGAAGAACGAAGCGGTAGTTGAACCATGTGTTGGCGTCGACCGGGGCGAACAGTTCGTCGAGACCTTGCTCCTCGGCCCACTCCAGCGCGGCATTCACGATCGTCTCGGTAGCCGCGTCCCCAGCCGGGCCGCCAACCGCTTCGTACAAGCCGAGCGTCCCGACACGGGCTGGAGACGCGCACCGGAACGCGGCGGCCCGCGCCAGGTCGCGGTCACTCCCACCGACGATCATGAGCTCCGCCGGTCGCCGAAGCGCCATCTGGAGCACGGCGGCCGTGTACGCCTGCGAGCTCACACGCGGCGCCGAGTACTCAAGCTGAATCGTGTCGCCACACCGATCGAAGCGCTTCAGGAATCCGTCTGGGGCAGTCGCTCCAGGGGTCGAAGTCCACCGAATCATGGTCTCGCTCACAGGATTCTCACCTCCCCTTTGGCGGCATCCATCCGCACTCTCTGGCCGTTCTTCAGGCGCTCCAACGGCGCCCCGCTGACGCCCACGATCGTGGGGATTCCGAGTTCCCTGGCGACCACCGCCGAGTGCGAGAGGAGGCTTCCCCGTTCGATGATCAGGCCGGAACAGGCCGGAAAGACCGCGACCCAACCGGGATCTGTGCGCGCTGTCACGAGGATCTCGCCATCGAGCCCCTCGGTGTCCTCGAAGCAGAAGGCGACCCTCACCGGCCCCTCGACGACACCTGGACAGCAAGGCGTTCCCCGCAGGACGTCCGGATCGTCGTCTGCGCTGTCGGTGAGGAGATCCAGGCTTTGAAGCAGTGGGGCATAGCGAAGAGACGCACCTACGGCACCCCTCGTGAGGAATCGGTCGGGCGGAGGCGCGGAGCTCCGATAGGCGTCGAACTCGCTCCGGCGCGTCGCGGCGATTGCGGCGAGATCGAGGGCGACCGGTCGGCCTTCGACGAACGCGAGTATCTCCTCGACGGTCAGGTAGTGGACGTCGTGCACCTCCAGGAGAACGCCGAGGTCGACCAGATTCTGCCCGACGCCACGGAAAAGCCGCCGCACGACACCGAAGGTCCGGGTTCGCTCGAAGCGTAGCCGCTCCCGGTCGCTGATGGCACGCCGGGTCCAGCGCAGTATCGCGAAGAAGAGGGCTCGACGTGGCCACCCCAGAGTGCTTCGAACCTGCGCTTCAGCGCTCCCACGAATGGCAGTCTTGCGGGCCTCGATCTCTTCGCTGGATGGTACTCCGTGGCGGAGGTACGCCTGGACGCTCGCGACGACGAGGTGAGGCTGGTCGTGAAAATCGAGTGTCTCGAGCTTGAGCTCATCGACGCAGCGGCATCCATACGCCTCGATGTACTTCTCGAAGTCGATACGGAGGTCGGGTGCGAACCCGTCCTGGAGCGCGGCCCATACGGTCTCGGGGTCGTCCCGGATGATGCGCACCCGCACGTCGGGGTCGCTTTCGATGCGACGCGCGATTTCGAGCAGACGGCGCAACGGCTCGGTGCTCTTCAGGTTGCCCTCGCCACAGAGCAAGTCGTTCTGCAACGACGCCGCGTCGCCGTTCGCGCCGCCCGTGGTCCAGCGTTCGCTCAGGCTCTTCAGCAACCCGAAGGCGATCATGCAGCGCGTGTCGTTCACGATGGGCGCCGTCCAGTGGCGCAGCACACCTTCTTCCAGGCTGTGGTAGACGTCCACCTGTTCTGGGAGGCTCAGCGAGCCCAGATCGGTGGTCTCCAGGGGACGACATACGCGGTCGACTCGCGCCAGGAATTCTTCGTTGGCGCGCGCTCCGCCGAGCATGCTCCAGCCCAGTCGGACCAGGAGAAGGAATCGGCTCACGATCCCGTAGCGAGGCGCGTCGGCCAGAACGGTGTCGAAGAGTGGCTGGACGTCGGACTCCAGCGACTGCTTCACCCCCATCATCGTCTCCATGAACGACCCGCTTCGGCCTAGAAGAGGGAACAGAGCGAGAAGTCGGTACCAGTTCAGGAGGTTGTAGTAGATCCGTCCGCGTATCAGCCCGAGCATGTTCCGGAAGACCCACTCGTGTTCCTGGACGATGCTGGGCGGCACCCCCATGAGTCGGCACGTCTGATAGTAGACCTCACGGTACGCTCGGCTCACGTGCGAGAAGGTCAGGGGAGTGGTGACGCCGGAGTAGCTCTCGATGATGTTCGAGTTGTCCCAGATGACGACATCGCCGCCCGTGACGCACGCGTCGAAGAGCGCATCGGGCGGCAGCGTGGTGATGGGTCGCGTCTGGAGCGTGAAGAGCTGGCCGTCGGCGAATGCCCATTCGCAATCCTGCGGTGAGCCGAGCTCGCTCTCGAGATGTAGCGCGAGGGCGGCCACTTCTCTCACTTGATCGGGCGTCAGGGACGGCCGTTGGGCGCGATCACGGTCGAGGAGCTCCACGCGCGTCCCCTGGCCGCTACGGGCGCGCACGATGGCGTGTGTCTTCGAGGCCACGTGCGCTTCGAACTCCATAGTCGATCGGTCCACGGAGAAGCGATCACAATCCAGATCGCCACCCACGATCGCCTCTCCCTGTCCCCAAGCGCTCTCCACGATGAGCGTGTCGCGATCGCAAGGGACCAGGGGATCGCGGGAGAAGGCGACGCCGGCTGACTCCGAATCGACCATGAGCTGGACGATCACGCCCATCCGCGGCGGAGCTCCGTTGGCACCGATCGCGGCACGGTACGCGACGTTTCGCTCGGAGAACCCCGAGGCCCAGCACCCACCGACTGCCTCCAGCACGGCCTTGTCACCCCGACGGTACAGGTACGACTCGAATTGGCCGGCGAAGGAGTGCTCGAAGCCGTCCTCATCGAGGCCGCTCGAGCGGACGGCGACAAACGCGTCCTGCAGCCCGTGATCCACAAGGGCCTGTCGCACGGCAGCCACGACGTCTTCGGACAGCGGCAGCGACGCGAGCCCGGTGGGCGTCGCGGCGGAGGGCGAGGCTCCAGCCCGCCGAACCGCCTCCGCCAGAGACGCGTCGAACGCGTCCACGGGAACACAGAACCAATGTGGCACCGTGCATCCTACACGCTCCAACACCGCGAGATTGGCCGCCTTACCCCCCCCACTTCTGGCCAGAGCTTCGGGTGGAGACTTCGCGCTGAGCATCTGGAGGGTCATCCCAGGATCCTCCGCACATGCGCCAGCGTCGGCGCGAGCACTTGGACCAGCGCGAAGAGACTCGCCGCGCCCTCGACCCATTTGTAGCGTTCGGGCCTTAGATAGACGACAGAGAGGGTGGTCAGGAGCAGGGCCGCGACGGGCCACACGAAGACATGCACCGCGATCGCGTACGCGGCATAGGCCGCGAGCACCACGGCAGCCGTAACGGCCAGCACCGTCCGATGCGGCCCATACGCGGCCAGGTAGGTGCCCAAGACCGCGTGCGCCTCGGGATCCAGCTTGCGACACACCTCGAAGGCGAATGAGGCACCCAGCCCGGTGAGACCGTACCAGAGCACGGGTGGAGTGAGGGCGAGCTCCGGCAGGGCAGCCGCCGTCGCGAACAGGTAGATCGGCACGAGGACGACCTGGTGCGTGACAGCGTACGTGAAGGGTCGGGCTCCTAGGAACCGTGGCGCGAAGAACTCTCTGTACATGAGAAGCGTGTACGCGACGCAGAGACCGTACAGCGCGCCGGTCATGAGATTACGCCCCACCGCGATCACGCCGGTGGCGACGACAAGCCCCAGCACCGCCCAGTGGAGTCCGCGCCGAGCGTCTTCCTCGCTCAGTGTGCCACGGGGAAGAGGGCGTTCGGGATGGGCGACTCTGTCCTTCTCCAGGTCCTTCAGCTCGTCCATCAGTCGCATCAGCGCCAGCAGGCTCACGATGCCCACGATCGCGATGAGCAGGCCGCCGAGGTCCAGCCGCGACGCCACCACGTACTGCGCCGACGCCGCTTGCGCGGTGCCTAGTACCAGCAGAACCGGGAGTTGGAAGCGCTCCCGAAGGAAGGCGCTCCATCCGCTCCCACTGCCCGAACCCCTGAGTCGACCCTTCGTTTGTGCTGACATGGTCATGGACCTCCCCGGTGTCCGCTCTTCACGAGCGTCCTCTGTCGATCGATGCGAGCGCGATGGCGCCGGTCCCGGACGATCCGAGCGTTCCCGACGCCATCGATCTCCGGGTAACGGCTCAGGAACCGAGGTCCTGCCTGCGCGACCCGACGCGTCATCTCGTCCCCGTACAGCATCAGGCGGCCGTCGGACAGTCGATGCACGAAGCCCGCGCTCGTTCCGAGATCCGTGTAGATACGTTGCTCGAGCTCGAACTCCCCCGCCGGCCGGTCGGCTCGCCCGTCGTACCACCATCCGTCGGCGTCGGCGACAATGCGATCACCCATGTTGTGCCACCGTTGTCCACGTTCGTCGTAGCGGGTCCCGGCACTCGGCACTCCGGGATCGTCATCGAGGCGCAAGGCGACGTTGGAGCCGCTCACCCATAACCCGGCCGGATCGGGGTCGGCGTCCACCGCGGGAACTGGCCCCCCCAGGAACAGCGTTTGGAAGCGATCCCGCTCGCGGCTTCTCCGAACCGCCTCGCGAGCATCGGCTTTGGCGACGGGCTCCGCTTCTGAACCGCCGTAGACGTGCGTCCACCGGGCGTCAGGCCACCGCTCGAAGCCGCGCTCGAGGATCCAACAATCGGTCTGCGCCCCGCCTACCGTGATCGAACGCAGGCTACTCAAGACGTCCCGCCCTTCGGCGAAGCGCAGCAGCTCGATCAAGAACGCCGGTCCGGTGACAAGGCTCGCGGTCCCGAGCGGCCCCGAGAGCGCCAGGACATCGGCCAACCCCCTGGCGCTCCACTTTTTCGGCACGAGTACGGCCCCACGGCCGGTGCCTAGGTGGAGTAGAGCGAGGTTGGGGAAGACGCACAGGGCAGGTTCCTCGAAGTGATCGAGTCGGTCCCCTTCCGTAATGGCTTCGTGCAAGCTCCACATGCATGCGTGGCTGCGCACAACGCCCTTTGGCCGCCCGGTGGTGCCGGACGAGAAGGTGATCGTGGCCGTCGAATCGGGATCTAGGTCGATGCACTCGAACGTCGGCGACGCTCCGCCGCGGGAGATACGATCGATGTGAATCCAATTGGGGATGCGCCGGGCGGCGGGGACGCGCAGCGCCCAGAGCTGGGCGAGACGGGTTCCGATGAAGGCCTTCGGTCGCACCCGGTCGAGCACGTGTCCGATGGCGCGCACCGGGAGCCACGGTTCGACGAAGACGACGGTGATGCCGAGTCCGAGAAGGCCAACGATCGTCGCGAACAGCAACGGGTCTGGTCGTGAAAGCACCAGGACCGCATCACCGATCCCGAGACCTTCGTCCCGCGCCAGGGATTGCGCAGCGCCGGTCAGACGGCCGAAGTCGCCGAAGGTGACGCGGCCGTCGCTCACCGTCCAGATCGCGGGGTGGTCGGGACGGTCCCGGACGTGGGGTAGCACACGTGTCGCGCAGTTCATGCGACCTCATTCAGCCGCTTGACGTTTCGAATGTTGCTCCTGAAGATGCGCGCGATCTCGTGCGCGGAGAGGCGCATCAGGACCTCATCACCCAGGGACGGGCGTTCGCGGAAGAAAAGCGTGAAGCTTAGCCGACAGCCGTGATCCCCTAGCGGCTCATAGAGCTGCTCCGTCAGAAGCTCGCCCTCAGTGGTGAGGACCCCTTGCACGTTGTAGATGACGAGGCGTCTACGCAGGGGCTCGACGAGCTCGAAGTACTCGTCCCACGTCATTCCGCCCTCGTCAGCGCGCTTATACGACCGGCGAATGGAGCCCTGCGCTCCGTCGGGCGCTTTATCGAGGTTGAGCGGCGTGATGTGGTCGACGAACACCGACCAACGGCGCGCATTTTCCGAGTCGGCCAGGTACTCGTACACGTCCTGGCACGGCGCATCGATCTCGACGGCCTCTTTGATGAGACGATCGGGAAAGCCTACGTAATCGCGGTAGGGGCTCCACACGACGAGCGCCGCGAGGAATATTATCAGCAGAACCGGGGCTACGAGCGCGACTTGCTTCGAGCGTCGCACCATCGTCCTCACCTCCTTTCGATGGCATGTCGTCTTGCGACCCCATGCCGGTTCGGACGAACGCTACTCGCCTATGCCCCCTTTCCCCCATACGTAGGTTGACGTAGGCGTACGCGAGATTGACTTAGAGGGGCGGGCGACCGCCTGCCGCTCAGCCAGTGCGCCCGGCCATGAATACGGTCAAGCACCGAGGTGGCCGAGGCGCCTACCGATACGAAGCACGAGGTCCACCGAACACCGGTCGCTCAGGTGCCCTCTTCCTCCTTGGCCTTGCCCGTCTTGCCCGAGACCCAGAAGAGCAGCGCAGTGGTTGCGAGGAGCGCGCCGATGGCGCCGCCGCGGTCGATGCAGTGCGAGTACGGCCGCCGCGTCGTATCAGCTTGGCCATGCTGAGGAGGTGCCCATGGACCCCGTGACTCATCCGAACGCGCCCCTCGGAGGCCGCGAGGGAGTAGAGCGTGCGCCCGGCGTCGCTCCGTTGGCCGGGGTCGGACTCGCGCCGGACCGGTGGCGGGCCTGCGTGCGGAACGTCCCTCCCTCGAGCTCGAGACTCCGCTGCGGACCCAGCCAGCGGCGAGCTCGTGCCCTGAGCCCCGTGAGCACTCCATGCGCGCCGGGTCCCATGGAGAGTGTAGCGCCGACGGCCCAATGGGTACTCACGTTCTCCATGTAGCCCAGATTCCACTCGAC
>SMVB01041270.1_pt1 | contig 17250 bp, 15 predicted proteins | sample 2456461 | NCBI WGS metagenome assembly SMVB01 (sample SAMN11095934, study PRJNA526329) | marine sediment metagenome | biome: Marine sediment; feature: Surficial sediment; material: Deep marine sediment; isolation source: Hadal surficial sediment | place: Pacific Ocean | collected 2014-05 | depth...
CGGGCCAATGGGCGGGCAGGAGGGGGCCGCCGGCGATGCGGGGCCCCCCGAGTCCCAGATGGCGGCAAGGCCCCCCGACGCACTCCGGCGGTTCGCCCAGGCGACCGGAACGGCGGCATCCCCCAATATTGTGGCCGGGGGCTTGTGGACCGGGGGATTTCGGGCAGCCCCATTCTTGTGGACCGGGCCCGCGGCTCGCGGTGCCCCGCACCGCCACGCCACGCGCTCCCCATTCCGCGAACCTGGGCCGAAAACCTTTGGCCAAAAAACTGGGGGAAGCCGTCTCTATGAGTCAATATTAAGTACCTTTGGTATTAGGCGACGAACCCTTTCACCACGGTCCAGCCATGGAAGGAAAAGGCCCTTCGGTCTGAAGCTGGGCCAGGGCACCCGGCGCACCGGCCGATCGGAGCCGATCGGTACAGCCACTGTCTCCAATATGCAGTATGAAAAAATATTGCAACGCCTGCTAATACAGTAATTCCGTGTCAGCTTGGCCGCGCGCCATACTTGCGATATGGAGATATTGACCTCCAGGAGATCTTGAGACCAAAACGTCAATTGAGTCTAGATGGTGTCCCGAATTCGTGTGTCCCGAATTCTTGGATGGAGAGCTTAGCGGTGAGTCAGAATTCATTGGAGACGATGTTCCGGCCGAAATCGGTTGCGATTCTGGGGGCCTCGACGAACGAGAACAAGATCGGCGGCCGGCCGCTCCGCTACCTCAAGCACTATGAGTTCGATGGCCCCATCTATCCGATCAATCCGAACTATCCCGAAGTTCAAGGTCTGAAGGCCTACAAGTCGATCCTCGACGTCGCGGGCGGAGTCGATTTGGCGTTGATTGCCCTGCCGGCCGCCGCGGTCTTGCAGGCGATCCGCGAATGCGCCGAAAAAGGCGTCAAGGTGGTGGTGATATTCAGCTCGGGGTTTGCGGAAACCGGCGATGACGGACGTGCGGCTCAGCTTGAAATGCGGCGGATCGCGGCGGACGCGGGCATGCGGATCGTCGGTCCCAATTGTATGGGGATCGCCGCATTCGATCACAAGATGATCATCACATTCGGCGTGTCGATGATGAATTTTCCGCCGGCGTTGGGTCCGGTCAGCATTGTCAGCCAAAGCGGGGCATTCGGCAGCGTCGCCTACGCGGAAGCGCGCCAACGGCACCTCGGCGTCAGGCTTTGGGCAACGACGGGAAACGAGTCGGATGTCAGCGTCGCCGACTGCCTGAACTTCTATGTCGAAGATCCCGAGACCAAGGTGATCTTGATGTATTTCGAGGCGAGCCGCGACGGCGCGAATCTGATGGCCGGCTTGGAAGCCGCGAAGAAGGCGCGAAAGCCGGTCGTTACAATGAAAGTCGGGAGTTCCGATGTCGGTGCCGAGGCGGCCCTGTCGCACACGAACTCGCTCGCCGGGTCCGACAGCGTGGTCGATACCGTGCTTGCGAAATACAACGCCTACCGCGCTTACACGATGGATGAGTTTTTCGATATCGGTTACGCCTTCACCAGCGGCCTGTTCCCGGCCGGTAACCGCGTCGGTATCGTCACAATCTCGGGCGGGGTCGGCATCCTGATGTCCGACTATGCGGTCAAACTCGGCCTCGATGTCGCCCGCCTGCCGGAGGCGGCGCAGGCGAAAATCAAGGAAGTCATTCCGTTCGCGGGGACCCGCAATCCGGTCGATGTCACCGGCCAGGCCGTCAATCAGCAGGAAATTATCGAGCACTGCCTCAATATCATGATCGAAGAAGGCGGCTATGACGTGATCGTCGTCTATTTCGCCGGCATGACGTCGATGGAATTTCTGCGCAAGACGGGTTTGACCCGGGTTCGCGAAAAGCATCCGGCGGCGGCGATCGTCCTCTCGGTCGTCATGGACGAGGAGTCATGGAAGGTATTTGACGATTTGAATTTTCTCGTCATTCCGGACCCGACGCGCGCGGTTCGGGCGGCGGCGGCCCTGATCCAGATGGGGCAAGGATACGCCAAGGCGGAACTGCCGGCGCCGCCAGCGCTCCCGGCGCCCGTCCATGTGCCGGCCGAAATGCCGAACGAAGTCGAAGCCAAGCGCATTCTCGCCAAGGCCGGCGTTCCCGTAGTCGACGAGCGTTTGGCGACGGCAACAGAGGCGGCCGGAAACGCGGCGGCCGAGATTGGCTTTCCGGTCGCGATGAAACTCGTCTCCACCGACATTCTGCACAAATCGGAAATTGGCGGCGTGCTTCTCAATGTCGCCGACGAGGCCGCGGCGCGAGACGGCTACGACACCCTGATCGCGCGCGCGAAGACGGCGCAGCCGGACGCCAAGGTCGATGGGGTCGTCGTGGCGCCGATGATATCGGGCGGCGTCGAGACCATTCTCGGCGTCAAGGTCGATCCGGCGTTCGGGCCGGTCGTCCTGTTCGGACTCGGCGGCATATTCGTTGAAGTGTTGGGCGACGTGACCCAGCGCCTGGCGCCGTTCGGCGTCGAGGAGGCGCATGAGATGATGCGCGAGGTCAAGGGCTTTCCGCTGCTCGACGGCGCGCGCGGCGCGGCGCCGGCGGACCTCGATGCCCTCGCCGAGGCGCTCGCGCGGCTATCCGTATTCGCCCATGAGAATGCGGAGCGGATTGAAAGCATCGACATCAATCCGTTTCTCGTCCTGCCGAAAGGTCAGGGCGCTTATGCGGTCGATGCTTTGATCGTCCCGAGCAAGGTATCGTAGCCGTTATTAAGGACCATTGGTATTTTCGATCTCTCTGGGGTCGGCACCGGCTTAACGGGGTCGCGTGTCGGCGACTTCGAACCAGGCGATCCGCTCTTCATGATACCAATGTCGGTCGGGAACGAAGTCGTCGGAATTATCGAGCGTGCCGATGTGCAAAAGGATGAATGGGAGGTCGTCCCATTCTTCTTCCTTGCCTTCATATGTCAGCGTGGTTCCACAATTTCCGCAAAAAGCTCGGCCCACGCCAGGAGAAGAGTTGTAAATCCTGCGGTCGCCCTTTGTGAACGTGACCCGTTCTCGTTCGAAAGCCGCGTAGGTGGTGACCGGTGCTCCGGTGTGCCGACGACAGCTATTGCAGTGACAGTGCCCGACAGCGCGTGGCTCCCCGACGGCCTCATATCGCACATCACCGCACATGCAGCCGCCCAGGGAAATTCGGCCTTCGTCCATCGTTGCCTCCCCGGTTGTATGTTGGTGATTGGATGCTCTAGGTGCCAAAATGGTGGTTTTCATGAACCACAGGAAAATAGGAGCCGTCCTAAGATAGACGTTATCACGATTGGCGTCGATCTTGCGAAGAGTGTTTATCAGGAAACTACCGCCCTGCCTGGTTGGTCTGGAGGTCTGTGCGACTTCGCACCATTGGGGCCGGGAACTCAGGGCCTTGGGGCACCAGGTGCGTTTGGTATTCGCGGCCATAAGCGGAGTCCCATCATCCCCCAGTCAATAAAGATGGCATCGGACGAAGTGGGGCCGGTCTTCGGATCCGATGTTGATCTCGTTTGGAGTGGCGCTGCTGCACAGATCCATGGCCTTCGGGCAACGCGGATGGAACGGACAGCCCGGCGGTGGATTTTCAGGATCGGGCATTTCGCCCTTCAACACGATGCGGTCGCTGCGCCGCGCCGGTTCGGACTGGGGTACCGCCGAGATAAGGGCCTCAGTATAGGGATGGCTTGGCCGCGCGAATAACTCCTCCGATGCGGCGGTTTCGACGATTCGCCCGAGATACATCACTGCCACGGTGTCGCTGACGTGTTCGACGACCGCGAGATCGTGGGATATGAAAATGTACGAAAGGCCAAAGCGCTCGCGCAGCTCGACCAGCAAGTTAAGGATCTGCGATTGAATCGAGACATCGAGCGCCGAGACCGGCTCATCGGCGATGATCAGGCGCGGGCGCAACGCGAGTGCCCGAGCGATGCCGATGCGTTGGCGTTGGCCACCGGAGAATTCGTGCGGGTAGAGCTGGGCCGCATCCGGTTCGAGCCCCACAGTCTCCAGCAAATCGAAAACCGCCTCGCGCCGGCTGGCGCGGTCGCCGATGCGGTGAATGACCAGCGGCTCGGCGACGATCCTGCCGATGTTGAGACGCGGATCGAGCGAGGCGAAGGGGTCCTGGAAGATCATCTGCATGTCGCGCCGCTTGGCGCGAAGCGCGGCAGGGCCGAGGGCCAGCAAATCCTCGCCGTCGAATACGATTTCTCCCGAGGTCGGCTCTAGCAGCCGCAGGATGGTGCGTCCGAGGGTCGACTTGCCGCAACCCGATTCGCCCACCACGCCAAGAGTTTCGCCGCTCTCCAAAGTGAGGCTAACGCCATCGACAGCGCGAATACTGACCTGTCCTCGGCGCGAAACGAAGTGCTTTCTCAACTCTGTGACCCGCAACAGCTCGGTCATGGCGCAGGATTCCAGCACGCGACATCGTGTTCCGGCCCGACGGCTGCGACCGGCGGCGTTTCGCTGCGGCAACGTTCGACGACGCGCGGGCAGCGGTCGGCGAAATGGCACCCCGATCCGCGCTGGCCCGGCGCGGGAACCATGCCGGGGATAGTCGGAAGGGTGGCGCGCCGCTGGCCAAGGCGCGGCGACGAAGACAGCAGGCCGACGGTATAAGGGTGCCGTGGATGACGGAACAACTCGCCGACGGCGGCACGCTCGACGATGCGCCCGGCGTACATGACCAGAACCCGCTCGCAGATTTCGGCGACGATGCCGAGGTCGTGGCTGATCAGCAATACCGACATGCCGATTTCACTCTGCAGCCGGCGCAACAAATCGAGGATCTGTGCCTGCACGGTCACATCGAGTGCCGTGGTCGGCTCGTCGGCGATGAGCAGGTCGGGCCGGCAGGCGAGCGCCATCGCGATCATGACGCGCTGGCGCAGGCCGCCGGACAGCTCGTGGGGGTACTGTTGAAGCCGGCGCTCGGGCGCACCAATTCCCACCATACCGAGGATATCGATTGATTCCTGCCGCGCTTCGTCCGCGCTCATGCCGCGATGGATACGAAACACCTCGGCGATCTGATAACCGATACTGAACGTGGGATTGAGGCTGGTCATCGGTTCTTGGAATATCATGCCGATGCGGTCGCCCCGAATGGCGCGCATTTCGGAGCTGTCGAGGTCCAGCAGATCGTTTCCCTGGAACAGAATACGCCCAGCGTCCAGGTGACTCGGTGGCGAAGGGTTGAGTCGCATGATCGACATCGCCATCACGCTTTTGCCACAACCCGACTCGCCGACCAGTCCCAGTGTTTCGCCCTTTCCAATCGCGAAGGAGACCTCGTCAACCACGCGGGCGCGCCCGGTGTCAGTGGTGAACGAGATGCTGAGCGAATCAACTTCGAGAATTGGGTCGGGTGGCATGATTATTTCGCCTGCGCATCGCCGCTCGATGGAGAGCGGCGGCCCGCGTCCGTCAATCGAACACGATCTTGGGGAAATAGAACGACACCACCCAGTTGGGCTGATCGACGATCTCGCTGATGCGCAAGTCGGCACAAGCGCTGCACAGCATGTAGGCCTGGGGGGCCGCGAGACCATGCAAGCTGCCCAACAGGTCGATCATGCCGCCCACCGCGTCCCTGGCGCCCTGCATCAGATCGGGCCCGATGCCGGTCGTGACATGATAGCCCTTGGTGTCGAAGTGCCGCGAAACCGGGCCGGGAGTCTCGTAGCGTGGAAATTTCAGATTTGCGCCTTTTACCAGATCGAAGGTTAGCGCCAGACTCATGGGGCTTTCGATCGCCGTGCCACAGACCTCGCCGTCCCCCTGGGCGGCATGGGTGTCGCCGACTGAGAACAGGGCGCCGGCGACTTCGACCGGAAGATAGAGCTCGGTGCCGGCGCAGAGATCGCGGATGTCCATGTTGCCGCCGACTCGCCGCGGTGGCACGATGCTGTGCAATCCGGCCTCGCCCGGTGCCAGGCCGATGGTGCCGCAGAAGGGTTTCAACGGCACACGTCCGCCGGGGCCATAGGCCGCCGGGGCAAGCGTTTGCGCGTCGTAGGTCCAGATGTTGAGCGCCGGTTCCGTGAACTGGTCGGCCAACAGGCCGAAGCCGGGGATGATTGCGGTCCATCCCCAACCCGACGGTACGAAGGATTCGATCGTTACCTTGAGAGCGTCGCCGGGTTCGGCCCCGTCGATGACGACGGGGCCGGTGACCGGATTGACTTTGGCGAAGTCGAGCGCCGCAACATCCGCAACGCGCGACTCGGTATCGATTTGGCCGCCCGAAGCATCGACGGTCTCGAACTCGACGCTATCGCCCGGCGCCACGGTCAGCACGGGTGGGTTGGAATTGTCCCACCCGAAGTGATGATGCTGACTGTGGATCGTGTGCTTATTCGACATCTTTGGCGTACACGTACTCGTAGTGGACCGGGATGTGAATCGGATCGGCGAAAAAGATGTCCTTGCCGCCGATGCGTGCCGAGTGCATGGCAAAACGGACCTCGTTCATCACCGGAACCCACGGCGCGTCATCCATGATCTTGTTGTAGATCTGACGCCACGATTCGATGCGCGCCTCGGCCTGGTCGGGCGCCGCCATGCCGTCGGCCTTGGCGGCCAGCGCATCGATCTCCTTGTTGCAGTACTTCGCCCAGTTCCAGCCGCCCGGAACCGCGCCGCCACAACCCAGGATCGGGCCGTAGAAGTTGGACGGATCCGGATAGTCCGCGATCCAGGCCATGCCACCCGACCACAACATCGGTGCGGTGCCTTGGCCGCCGGCGTCGATCACGGTGGCCTGCGCCAGCGACTTGATCTCAGCCTTGATTCCAACCGCCGCGAGATCCTGCTGGAACGCCTGGGCGATACGGGGGTTCGGGTCGGTGTTCATGGCGTAGAGTTCGGTTGCGAAACCATCGGGATAACCGGCTTCAGCCAGGAGCTGCTTGGCCTTACCGGGATCGTAGGGGTAACCCTTGTAGCTGGTGTCGTAGCCCGGCATCGCCGGCGGCAGCGGCTGGTTGGCGATGCTGGCGCGGCCGTTGACGATCCTGATGATCCGCTCCTTGTTGATCGCCATGTTGACCGCCTGGCGCACCAGCTTGTTGTCGAACGGCGCCTTGGTCGTGTTCAAGGTGATGTAGCCGGTGTGCAGAAGGCCGCCTTCGACGATCATGCCTTTGTTGGCCGGATCGGCCACCTCCTGCAGGAAGTTCGCTGGGGGAATCCCATCGCCGAGCACGTCGACCTCACCGCGCTTGAGGCGCAGCAGCGCCACCGAAGGATCCTGACCGACCTCGAATGTGATCTTGTCGAGGAACGGCACGCCCTCGCGGAAGTAATCGGTGTTGCGCTCGAACACGACGCGCTGGCCCAGCAACCACTCGGTCATCTTGTAGGCGCCGGTGCCGACCGGGTTGCGGCCGAAGTCGAGACCGTATTTCTCGACTTCCTCGCGCGGCACCGCGAAGGCGAAGTTGATGGCGACGATCTGCAGGAACGTCGCATCGGGCTGAGACAGCTGGATGACCACCGTGTGATCGTCCGGCGTGGTGATGCCCGAAAGCTCCGTCGCCTTGCCCGAAGCCATTTCGTCGAATCCCGCGATCTGCCAGAAGAAACCCTGTCCGGGGCTCTGGGTCTTGGGATCTACCGAGCGCTCGATCGAGTATTTGATGTCGGTCGGGGTCAGGGTGCGTCCGTTGTGGAACTTCACGCCCTGGCGCAGCTTGAAGGTGTAAGTGAGCCCGTCATCCGAGATCGTGTAGCTCTCGGCGAGATCGGGGATCAGCTCGGTGGTCCCCGGCTTATAGTCCATCAGCCCGTCGAACAGGCTCTTGATCATCGACCAGTTCTGCCAGTCGTAGCCGATGGCCGGATCGAAAGTGGAAATATCGTCTTTATAGGTGACGACCATGGCGCCGCCCTGTTTGGGTCCGGCCTGTGCCGTGGCGCTTGCCAAAGCGAAGGTGGCTATGATTGTTGCCGCTGCGAATTTGCGTAACATTGTTCGTGCTCCTCCCTTTGTTTCGTTTATTTACGTCATCTTTTCCTAGCTTAGCCGTGTCTCACGCGCGGATCAATTAACGATGTCGCGATGTCGGCGAGCAGGTTGCCGATGACGATGCCGACCGCGGCGACCAGGGTGACGCCCATGATGATCGGAATGTCGATGCGCTGGATCGCAAGCCAGGCCAGTTGGCCGATGCCTGGCCAACCGAATACCGCCTCGACCACGACGATACCCTGGGCGTAGAGGCCGATGTCGATGCCGATCATGGCGATGATCGGCAGAATTGCGTTGCGAAGCCCGTGCACCAGCACGACGCGCGATTCGGTCACACCCTTCGCGCGGGCCGTGCGGATGTAGTCCTGGCGCAGAACGTCGACCATGCTCGACCGGCTCATGCGCGAGTACCAGCCGGCGATGGTGACGCCGAGGGTGAGCGCCGGCAAGACGACATGCCAGATCGTGCCGTAGCCGCCAAGCGGAAACAACTCGAGCTGGTAGGCGAATACGTAAATGAGCAACAGCCCGACCACGAACTGCGGCGCCGATACACCGACGAAGCTGAACACCATCACCGCCTTGTCGGATGGGCGGTTGCGCCGCGTCGCGGCGAATATCCCGGCTGGAAGTCCGATCAGAAGCTCGAAGAAAATCGCCGCGGCCATGAGTTGCAGCGTTGCCGGCAGGCGGCTCGCGATCAGTTCGCTGACCCGGGCCTTCTGGACATAGGAACGGCCCATGTCGCCTCGCACCAGATTGCCCAGATAGCGGGCGTATTGCACCGGTATCGATTGATCGAGACCGAGCTGATGGCGGATCGACTCGACGGTCTGCGGGGTCGCGCTGCGCCCGGCGATCATGCGCGCGGGATCGACTGGAATGAGATACAGCAGGCCAAAGGTGATGACGGTGACGCCGAGCAGAATGAATGCCGACTGGAAAAGACGGCCGACGAGGAAACGAAGCATCACTCACGCCCCCTCTGGGTCGGGTCGAGAGCGTCGCGCAGCCCGTCGCCCACGACGTTGAACGCGAGCGCGACCACCAGTATGGAAATGCCGGGGAAGAAAACCAGCCACGGGGCCGTCAGGAAATACGACTGGCTTTCGTTGATGATCCCGCCCCACGACGCGGTCGGCGGCTGCACGCCGATGCCGAGGAACGAGAGCGTCGCTTCCAGCAACACCGTTACGGATATCCCCAAGGTCGCCCAGACCAGAATGTGCGGCACCAGATGCGGCAGGATGTGAACCAGCAGAATACGCGGCCACGCGGCGCCCAGAGCCCGGGCGGCCTCGATAAAGTCCCGTTCGACCAGGGAACGGGTCTGGGTATACATGACTCGCGAGGTCTGGACCCAGTTGACCAAGGCGATGACCATGACCACGATCCACAGGCTCGGCTTGAGGATCGCGGCAAGCGCAATGGCCAGCAGCAGTGCCGGGAACGCCATCATGAGATCGGTAAATCGCATGATCGCAATGCCGACCCAGCCGCCGACGTAACCGGCGGTCGCCCCGAAGGCCGTGCCAATACACACCGCCGCCGCGTTCGCCGCAATACCGATGATCAGCGAGGTGCGGGCGCCATAGAGGAGGCGGGAAAACAAGTCGCGGCCCAGGGTGTCGGTCCCGAGCCAGAACTCGGCATCCGGCGGCCGCGGAGCACCCTGGAGGGTCAAGCCCTCGAAGAACTGCATATAGGGATCGTAGGGGACGATGTACGGCGCGAAAGCGGCCGCCAGCGAGATGGTGACGATGACCACCGCGCCAGCCATCGCGACCTTGTCTTTCTTGAATCGTCGCCACGCCTCGCTCATACCGCATCCCCTCATCCGCGCCAGCGCCCATGATTATGGCCAACTCCGCGGCGCCCGGCAAATTCGTTCGATAGTGGGTCTCACCCGACGCGGGGAGCACTGAATTCACTGAAGTTCGGTATGCCTGATGCCCGTCAACCCGATTTCCCACAGGTCGCCTTTGGGTGACAACCGGAAGTCAGTGACGGCCATAAGAATGCCGGCTGCCGCGCGGAAGAACGAAAGCTCGATGGGTTGATATCATGTCTACGCAACTGCCCAAACGAGGTAATCTGAACTCGTCCACCAACACCTTGGCTTTCTTCTTAACGGAAGAACTGTCCATAGCATTATAAACGGGCCTTTTGGCACACCTCAGTGACCGTTGCGCTTGAACGGATTTTTTAGACCTGGCCCGTCCGACAAATCATGGCAGGCCGAAATCGCGACGCAACAAACCTAATCGTAAAACGAATTTAATCGCTATCTATTGACCGACGTTTGACACCGAGATAGGCCTGCATCACTTGGTCGTCGGAAAGCAGATCTTGCGCCTTGCCGGACAGGATCATCCGGCCGCTTTCCATCACGTACCCCCGGTCGGCAACGCTCAACGCCTGGCGCAGGTTCTGCTCGACCAGAAGGATGGTCACGCCCCGATCCCTGAGTGTGCGAATGAGCCGGAACAGGTCCTTGACCACCAAGGGCGCAAGACCAAGGGAAGGTTCGTCCAAAAGCAACAGCCGCGGCCGCGCCATCAGGCCCCGGAGCAGGGCTAGCATCTGCAACTCGCCGCCGCTCAGATTGTAGGCGCGTTCGTCCAGCCGGCCCTGCAAGAGTGGAAACAACTCAAGGTCGGTTTCAATGTCGCGTGCGACTTGATCCTGGTCCTGGCGATGGTAGGCCCCCAAGAGAAGGTTTTCGCGCAACGTCATGTTGGTGAATATCTGGCGGCCCTCGGGAACATGGGTGATGCCCAAGGCCATGATCCGGTGCGCCGGCAGACGGTCGAGGCGCTGGCCGGCGAACTCGATACGCCCCGCCGCCGGTGTCTCAACGCCGCAGATCGCACGAATGGTCGACGATTTCCCGGCCCCGTTGACCCCGACCAGGGTGACAATCTCGCCGTCATTCACGGCAAGGTCCAGGCCGACTACGGCGCGGATCTTGCCGTAGCGAACGTCAAGTCCCTCGACCGTCAGCAACGGCATCGTTTTCCAACCCCATATAGGCTTCGATGACCTTCGGGTCCGCCTGCACCACGCCGGGCGGCCCCTCGCAGATCTTCTCGCCGAAGTTCAGGACCACGATGCGGTCGCAGAGCTCCATGATCATGTCCATCTTATGCTCGATCAGAATCAAGGTCTTGCCCGACGCGATCACCCCTTCGAGCAGACGTTTCATCTCGTCGGTTTCTCGCGGAATCATGCCGCCGGTGGGTTCATCGAGCAACAGCAGTTGCGGCTCGCGGGCCAGCGCCCGGGCCAACTCGAGCCTGCGCGACTCCCCGAGCGGCAGGTTCTTGGCCAGCACGTCGGCCTTGTCAAGCAGCCCGGTCAACTCGAGCAGTTCGTAAACCCGCGCGCGCCGCGCCCGCTCGGCTACGCGATCGTGCCCCACGATGCGCCAGACCGGCATACCCGGCAGCCGGTGCTGCGCCGACCAGACGTTGTCGAATACGGTCATGCGCTTGAAAAGGCGCAGGTTTTGAAAGGTCCGCGCGAGACCGAGTTGAACGATATCGTGGGTCGGGCGTCCGACGATCTCTCGCCCCTGAAACCGGATACTGCCCGCCGATGGCGGGATCACGCCGGTCAGGATATTGAACACCGTGGTCTTGCCGGCGCCGTTGGGCCCGATCAATCCGACCGCCTGTCCGCTCGCCACCTCCAGGTTCAAATCGTTCAGCACGAGATTGGCGCCAAATTTCATGGTGATCCCGTCGATGGCTAACATCGGCGCTTCGGTTGCGGTGGGCGGCGGATACGACACCGCGGCTGCGGATTGCGAAACTGGCCTGCCGGGGGTGTCCGGCGGATCCAATCCGGGGCGCCGGGACGCGCGCAAACGGTGCACCAATTCTTCGTCGAGCAGACCGCGATGGCGAAAAATCAGCAAAACGGCCACCAGGCCGCCGAACACGATCATGCGATACTGGCTGAGCCAGCGCAGGGATTCGAGCAACCCGATATCGATCGCCACGCCAACCAGCGGGCCGAGCGCCGTGCCCAGGCCGCCAATGAGGCCGTAGACCAGGCTATGCACGCCCAGCATGACGCCGAAATTTTTCGGCTCCAGATAGGTGGTGAAATGCGCAAACAGCGCGCCGCCTTCGCCTGCGATAAAGCCTGCCAGTGCGGCTGCCAGAAGTTTGAAGGCGGTGACATCGATGCCCTGCATCGAAGCCGCCAGCTCATCCTCGCCGATCATGCGAAAGATCGAACCCAGCCGCGTATGTTCGAGGACGAAGAAGCCGGCCAGCACCGCGCCAAGCAGCCCATAAATCAGCAGCACGTAATCGAGCTGGCTCACGTCATTCTCAAAGATGTAGCGGATGCCTCGAAAACCCTCCGCGCCCTCGGGCCCGACCGCTTCGCCGTCGATATCGACCCGGTAGTGGAACAAGTTCAGCAGCAATCGCACCATCTCGCCAAAGGCCAGGGTGCTGATCGCAAAATAGAGGCCGCGCAGGCGCAAGGTGGGCAGCCCCAACATGACGCCGGCGAGACCGGCAACGGCCGCGGCCGCGAGAATCGCCAGCGACAGCGGCAGTTGCCAGACGGCGGTGCAGATTCCGGCCACATACGCGCCGATCGCGAAGAATCCCTGCTGGCCGAAAGAGATTTGCCCGACGACCAGCAAAAGGTAGGCACTCAGCGCCACGAAGGCGATCATGCCCATATTGGCCATGACGCTATACAGATAATCCATGGCTATACCCGTTGCGCGTCGGTGCCGATCCCATCGCCCCCGGTCCGCCCGAACAAACCTCCCGGCCGAAAGATCAGGAAGGCGAACAGCAGGAGATACGCAACCAACTCGCGATATTCGGCGCCCAGGAACCAGCCAGCCTGGATTTCTGCGATGCCGAGGAGCAGTCCGCCGACGATGGCGCCGGGGATCGAACCCATGCCGCCGATGATCATGGTGATCAGTCCCTTGATCGTCGCCCATAGGCCGAAATGGGGCGTCACCTGTTCTTGAGAGACCGCGATCAGATAGCCCGCGAGTCCGCCGATGACCGACGCCAACAGGAACGCCCGAAAGTTGATTTTGTTGACATTGAGTCCAAGCATTCGGGCGCCATCGATGTTGTTCGACACGGCCCGCATGCTGCGGCCGAACCCGGTTCCGTAAACGATCCACCACAAGGCCAGCATGACCGCCAGGGCCGAGAACCACATCAACAGATAATCGATGCGCGCGGCGAAGGGGCCGAATTCCAGCGAGCCCAAATCAAAGGGTGACGGAAATGGATAGGCGTAGGTCTGGCTCCAGGGCGACTGGATGACGAATTCGTCGAGCTGCATCCAGATCGCAAAGCTGCTGACCATCGAGGCCAGCGCCGCTTCCTGCGGAATCGCCCGGAAGCACAGCCGCTCCACGTAAATTCCGGCCACCACTGTCATGCCGATCGTGATCAACAGCGCCAGGATGGGCTGTCCGGGCATCAGTCTCAATAGGGTCGAGCCGGCGAACACGCCAATCAGAATTGTCGAACCGTAGGCCAAGTTGACGCGCCGCATCACCCCGAAGGTCAGGGAAAATCCGAGACCAAGCAGAGCATAGGACGAGCCCACCATGATGCCGTCGAGGAAATTCTGCACGACGTCGATGAGGATTTGCATCGGACAGGCACTCTCCCCTACCGCCTGATTGCGTTACGGGCGCTCTTCGAGACTCTTGCGGCCGAGATAGGCCTCGTGCACGACATCGGATCTGGCAAATTCCTCGGGGTCGCCATCGAACGCCACCGTGCCCAGATCGAGCACCACGACCCGGTGCGCAAAAGTGAGTGCCCATTGCACGTTCTGTTCGACCAGCAGAATGCTGACCCCATCCTCGTTCAAGGTGCCGATGATCTCAAAGATCTCGCCGACGACCATCGGCGCGAGTCCCAGGGACGGTTCGTCGAGCATCAGCATCTGCGGCCGCGCCATCAGCGCGCGGGCAACGGCCAGCATCTGCTGTTCGCCGCCGCTCATCGTCCCGGCCTCCTGGTTGGCCCGCTCGCGCAGGCGCGGAAAATAGGCCAGCATCCGCTCGACGTCTGCGGCAACTCCGGTCTTGTCCGCGTGCAGCCGCTGATAGGCGCCCATGTGAAGGTTTTCCAGAACCGACAGGTTCGGAAATACCAGGCGGTTCTCGGGCACCAAGGACAGTCCAGACTGCACGATTTCGTGGGTGGGTAGCCCGGCGATGTCACGGCCGTCGAACTGCAACCGCCCACCGGTGGGGCGGAGGATACCGGCCAGCGCCCACAATGTGGTGCTCTTGCCCGCGCCGTTGGGTCCGATCAGACAGGTTACTTCACCGACCTTGGCCTCGAACGAAATGCCGTGCACGACCTCGATCCGGCCATAAGCGACACGAAGATCCGATACCACCAGCATCACAATTCCTTTTCGGTGCCGAGATAGGCGGACCGGACCTTCGGATTGGCTTGAACTTCTGCGGGCGTGCCTTCGGCGAGTTTCTGACCGAAATTCAACACCACCACCTTGTGCGCCACGCTCATGACCAAATCGAGCACGTGGTCGATCAACAGGATGGTCGTGCCCTGTTGCTGCAGATTGCGGATGGTATCGACGAGTTCGGCAATCTCGGTCACGTGCATTCCAGCCGCCGGTTCGTCGAGCATCAAGAGCTTCGGGTCTGTCGCCATGCCGCGCGCGACTTCCAGCCGCCGCGCCTCACCGAGGCTGAGGTTACCGGCCAGGTCGTGGCGGCGGTCGTAAAGATGGCTGTTCTTGAGGACCTCGTCGAGCCAGGCGCGCGTGGCCCGGCCGGCGGTGATCCAGCTTTTCAATTTCGACTCTTCGACCTTGCGCTTCGACGCCACCCAAAGGTTCTCCCAAACAGTCAAATTGTCGAAGACGCGGATGTTTTGAAAGGTGCGCGCGATACCGGCGCGAATCACCTGATGCGTGGCCAGTCGCGTGATGTTGCGATCGTCGAAATATATCGCGCCGGAGGTCAAGGGATAGACGGAAGTGATCAGATTGAGCGTCGTGCTCTTGCCCGAGCCGTTGGGGCCGATCAGCGCCATGATCTGTCCGGTTTGAATCTCGAACGAAAGATTATCGACGGCCTGGATGCCGCCGAAATTCTTTACCACCCGGTCGAGCGCCAGCATCAGGTTTCCTTGCGCGCGCTCTGGGCGCGGCTCCCGAGCAAGTCTTTGAGGCGGTGCATTAATTTGGCATCGATCAAGCCATACGGCCGTACGTTCATGGCAATCACGACGGCGAGGCCATAGATCATCATGCGGTACTCGCCCAGGAAGCGCAGGCCCTCGGTCAGGGCGAGAAAGAACAGCACACCGGCGACGGGACCGAGCCAGCTTCCCAGCCCGCCCACGAGCACGTAGGCCACCGCGATGATCGCAACCGACAGGCCGAACGCCAGGGGGCTGAGGAATGTCGTGAAGTGGGCGTAGAGCCCGCCGCCCAGGCCGGCCGCGGCGGCGCCGATGGCGAAGGCGCCAACCTTGATCCAAACGACGCTGATGCCTGCTGTCGCGGCTGCCAATTCGTCGGCGCCGACCGCGCGCATGGTGGCACCCAACCTCGAGCGCTCGAGCATGGCATAGATGACCAGCACCACTGCGACGATGATGACCACCAGAATCATCACGTCGAGTGTGGTCCAGCCGTTGTCGTTGAAATAGCTGATGTGGCGGAAGCCTTCCGGTCCGACCGGACCGACCTCGGCGCCGCCGACCTCGCGGGTATAATAAACGATGTTCAGCCCGTTGCGCACGATCTCGCCGAAGGCGAAGGTGGCGATCGCAAGATAGAGCCCCTTCACGCGCAGGGCGGGGAAGCCGACCAGCACCCCGACAATGGTGCTGACCGCCATACCCAATAGCAGCGCCGGGATAAGAGGGACCCCCCACAGCGTGGTGGCGATCGCCGAAACGTAGGCGCCGATGGCATAGAAGCCCTGTTGGCCGAAGGAGACCTGGCCGGTCAGCGCCACCGTATATACCGACAGGCCCAACAAGATGTGGATGCCGGTCTGCGTCACCAGGGAGTAGATATAATCCATCAGCGCCCCTTGGTATTACTGGTACAGGCTTCGCTTGCCCAACAAACCCGTCGGACGTACGACCAGGACTGCGAACAGCACGAGATAGGCCACGATGTCGCGGATGGTGGCATTGAACAGGTAGCTGGTTTCCGCTTCCAGCATGCCCAGGATCAGGCCGGCGATGACCGCGCCGGGAACGCTGCCCAAACCGCCGAAGACCGCAACCACCAACCCCTTGATGGTCATTACGGAGGCTAGGCCCGGAATGATGGTGCCAATGGTCATGGCGACCATGAACCCGGTCGCACCGGCGATCCCGGCCGAGAGAACGAACACCATCTCGTTGACCCGGTCGATTCGCGCACCGCAGAGCTGCGCGGCCACCGGTTGCTGGGATATAGCCCGGGTCGCCAGGCCCAACCGCGTATGAAAGATCAGGTAGTACAGCATCCCGACCACCGACAGCGCCATGGCGGCGAGCAGCAGATAGTCATGGCGCAAAATAAATTCACCATCGCCGAATTCGAAGGCGCCGTAGAGCAGCGGATTGGGAAACTCGAAGGGCTGCGCATCGGTCAGGTGCGAAATGATTTCCTCGATCAGGATCAACATGCCCATGCTGCTCATCAGCGGCGCCAGTTCGTATTCCTTGGGCAGGAAACGAAAACACAGCTGGTAGACCAACCAGCCGATCGCCCCGGCGCCGATCACGGCAGTCGCGAACAGTAGATAGCTCGGCGCCATCTGATCCGACAGCCGATACAAGGCCAGCCCGAGATAGGCCCCGGCCAACGCCGTCGGACCTTGGGCCAGGTTGAACTTCTGCATGACCCCGAAAATAAGGGTAAAGCTAATGCCGATCATGGCGTAGCCGAACCCGAAGAGAAAACCGTCAAGCAGAGATCCAAGCATCGTCTACACGCGCCCCGCCCGATCCGCCGGGCATTCCGTCACCCTGAAAGTCGGTGCGGTCCGAACCATTTTTGAATTATCCCGTCCCCAAGTCCCGCGACGCGTCGGTCCTACGACTCTGGCCTGCGACTCTGGCCGGCGACTCCGGCCGGCGACTTTGGCAAGCCATCGGACCCGGCGCCCGAGAATGCGGCGGCCCCGAATTGGCGAGCACAAGGAGAGAACCCCGAACAGGCGGCACTTCCTCCTGTCCCTCCCCCGCGAAACGGGGGGAGGGGATTTCGGGTGGAAACGCCACTTAGAGCCGATCACGGCCCCA
>SMVB01305766.1_pt1 | contig 17249 bp, 36 predicted proteins | sample 2456461 | NCBI WGS metagenome assembly SMVB01 (sample SAMN11095934, study PRJNA526329) | marine sediment metagenome | biome: Marine sediment; feature: Surficial sediment; material: Deep marine sediment; isolation source: Hadal surficial sediment | place: Pacific Ocean | collected 2014-05 | depth...
ATCGAGCTGCGCCGCATAGCCGGTTTTGGCAAGAAACGGGTTATCCGAAAGACGCGCTGGAATGAAAGTACGCGACATCGGCCGCTGCAGCTTGCCGTTGACTTCAACCGGCTCGGGCCCATCGACCCACATATCCTTGCCGTCCTCGTCCGATACGCACCAGCGCAGCTCGCCGTTCTTGGCCGGCTTGGAGTATCTGGGATCGAGCCAGGGCGCAAACATCGGGATGATCCAGTCACCAGAGGGATCGGTGGGCGGGTTTGAGGCGAAAATGGCGCGGCAGCGCTGCTTGGGATCAGTGGTCCTGAGCCAGCCCATCAAAAATCGAATCTGCCCCTCGCGGTTTTGCACCACTTCATCGACCGCGAGGAGATCGTGCGGATTGCCCTGCCAGTGATTCTCGTCACCGAGCTGCGCCAGACCGCCGAAATCGATGATCTTGCCATTCACCGTTTTTAATCGCGGCGGTATGGAGCCCTTGTAGCCGGCATCGGTGCCGTTGATTTCCTTGGCGCGGTCGGTAAGCGCGCTCAGATCGACGTAGTGCCTGCGGATTATCAGGGTGCGCTGATGATGCTCGAAAGCGCAGCCTAAGATCAGGTCGGTTTTGCCGCCTGCGGCCTCACCGCCGTAGAGCAGGATGTCGGCTTTGCAGTTGACCGCATCGAGCTGCGGGCCCACGGTCGGAAACCACAAATGGCCCTTGGACTCATCATCGATGAATTGATCCAGCTCGGCGCGCTGCTCATCCGGCAGGCATAAGTATTTCTCCCTGAGATCGTCAATCAGCGCTGATTCTCTACTCATCGTTGGCGGCCTCCTGTTTGAACATCACGATGACCATATCGGCTGGCAGCTCACCGGATGCGAAAAATCTCAGGCTCGATACGGCGCCCGTAATGTTCCACGTAAACCGACCCCACAAAAAGCTGTCATCCGGCATCAGAAAGTGATCCGATCACACCGTTAAAAAAGGGCAGCCCCGAAAATAACGTCGAGACTGCCCAAGAGAGGAACTTATCTTTTTAGCTCAGCAGATCATCGAATATCTGGTAGTGAACCTCCACGATCAGGTCCGAGTCGCCGGTGATGATCTCACCGGAAAGGATAGTCGCCTCCAGCGCCAGATTTTGCAGCGCGGTGAGGTCGAGGGTCTCGGGATTGAGCGGAACCCGGTCTGCAAAGCGGATCTCGTCAGCGGTCGAATCCAAGAATCCGGCCGAGTCAATGGCGCAAAATGCGGCGCCGCCGGTCGGGATGATGGCCAGATCCTCGCCGGCGCCAGCGGCAAATGCGGTACCGGCGGCCTTTGAGGCCACTACCCGGTTGCATACCAGCGTTTTGCCGACCCCAGGTGCCGGCACCATCTCGAACGGGGTGGCGTTCAAGGCCAGAACCAGTGCATTGGCAATGGTCAGTCTGACCACGCTATTAACAGTTGCCTGCGCGCTGACCAGAGAGCCCTGTGTGCTGTTGACAATCAGCTCGCCTTTCGGGCCGATGCCGAACAGCTTGCCATGAATACTCGTTAAAATTTGTGGTGCCGCCATCATAATCTCCTAACTGCTTGTTATCGGTGCTTAGGAATGTACGCGGCCGATCATACTCCATTTCAGAATCACCGCCAGCCTCGGTGCCAGCCCAACAACAGCCAAAACGCAAACACCATAAACACCGAGAAAAACACCCCCGCCAGCATCCACGCCCAGTCAGGCACGATTAGCTGCCCACACACGACGAATGGCGCGCATCTTGGAGCTGCGCGGGGTCCACATCTCATTCTGCCGCGGACGCGGATCGGCACCGGCGGCAATTCTGCGGGCCCGAATTCCTTTTTGCCGGTTTTTGAAGCCCCTGCTCATGTGCCACGATCTCCCCTGCGGGCAATTTTCTGGATCGCCTTGCCCACCGCGCTCAGTTCAAACTTCGGCGCCTTGGTCATGCTGCCGGTAGCCTCAGACTTGATGTATGAGCGCTTGCCGCGGGCACGTTTTTGGTTTTTGCGCGACTTCCAGCGATCCGCTTTCATTACACTATCGAGCGCGCAAAGGACTGCTCCAGCCGGCGCTCCATGTCGTGCGCAGCAAACTCGTCAGTGGTCACATCGACTCCATCGATACGGATGACCTCACCACCACGATACTGGCCATTACTCATTTCCCTGACATGCCGGCCCCACGAATAATTCTCACGCTCGTTATAGCCGTACTGGCGACCCACAATGGCCGCGTCGTCAAAGGTCCAGATTTTCCTGCTCGGAATCGAGATCAATTTCCGACCGGGCACCCACAGCTCGCCGGCAACCACCATGCCACCAGCCGCTATCGCCGCTAAAAATTCTCGCCTTGAAAAACTCATAACCAGCTTACCTCCAGGCCGATAATCCGCGTCCACCCTTGCTTGTGCATCCAGCGGTACTGATCCGGCCATTCTCTCTTGCGCAAATTCAGCAGCAGCCGCTCATCCAGCGGCCCGCCGCAAAGCGCGATATTTTTTTTCAACAGCAAATATCTCGATATCAAGGGCCCACAGGCCGCCGACATCTCCTCGATCTCAGTGCAGGTCTGCTCAAAAGCGGCAACATCACGCACTCAACGGACACGGCTCATACGCCGCCTCCAATAATATCGCATTCTCATCAGCCCTCGACCAGAAGCGCCGCCGGCACTTGCGGCAGTAGTATCGGGGGGAGCGTAAGCGACGATATCGCGGCAAAATCTTCCCCCCACAGCCGTCAATCCCGCATTTACGCGCCATCGGCACGATCCACGACGCGGTCATGCCCCAAATCCTTGGTCAGCGCCATCAGTGCCGCCAACTGCTCCCTGGTCAAATTCTTGAATATCAGATCAAACACCATCCGGGGCCCTCCGCTTACGGTCAAACTCCACCATGCGCTCAGAACGCTCAAAAGGCACCGGCAATAACTCCAGAATCACCAGCTCCAACTCATGCACCACCCGCTCCAATTCAAAAATTCGATCTTCCAATCGGGCAGCGCCAGTAGAATCAATGCTCTGCACTGGCAACTGGTAATCAACAGGCCGCTCCTCAGAATCGCCCGGTGGCATCCACTTCGCAAACGTGCGACCCCATCTGCTCGGAAATCCTGTCACTCGCCGGCCCTCCGATCTCTCATGTAAATCTTCATGTACTCGCTGCGCTTTTTCTTGCCAGCGAGCAACTCATCAACAATCTGCTCCAGGGCTGTGATCCGATCACTCAAAGGCAACTGTTCCGCAGGCCGCATCACCCGCGGCGCATCCTCATCCACCGCGCCCGAGGTCGGAATGTCCGACATCTCAACCCCAACCGGCACCGTCCCTTTGCGTACCTGATCCTGATTAACAGGAATGTGAATCACGGCCGAGGCAAACAGCGGCGGGCCAGTATCAGGCAGCTTCCTTGTCACCGCTTTGCTGGCTTTTTTTCTGGGGCGGGCCTTCTTCTTTTCGCTCTCCCCTCCAAACCGCGGCTCGAGGCAGGTGCCGTAATGGGCCTTGCCGCACATTTTGCATTTCGGGGCGTCCATCTGTAAACATTAACACGTAAACACTAACAAGACTGTAAACATTAACATTTCCGCGTGGAAATTCTGGAAAATGTGGAGCAGGCCGGCCCCCCCGCTCCAATCGCTACGGCCACCGGGGGTGGGGGGGGGTCGGCATGGCTGTAGCTCGATGTTTTCGGGGGATTGGGGCCGCTCAGTCGTCGGCTGACTGGTCTGGCTTTTGGCTGGCAGGTATCGGGCTGGCCTCGCCCTCAATGATGTTGCTGCCGGCCGGGCTGTCGAGCAGGAACAAGGCCAAGCGCCGCACCCGCTCATCAGTGCTGATCTGCACCCGGTGATCGACACCCCCGGTGTGCTCTACCTCCATATGATCACCGTACTGGCCCGGATTCAGCTTGGATAACAGCCACTTGCGGGCATCCACCCGCAGCCGGGAGCGTTGAATATGGTCCTGATCGACGGCCTCATACTCAGCGCCATTGCGGCCTACCTTGGTGATGTAGTCGGTCGTGCCATCATCAGCAATCTCAATGATTTCATCGGCCCAAGCCTCCACCAGCATCTCCCGCGCCTGCGCGTACTGGTTGGCGAACGCAGGATTTTTGCTCAGCCACCGGTACACCGTGCTCCTCGCCGGCATCGCCGGGTCTCTGCACACCTTGCGTAGCGTCTCCCCCTCAGACATGCGTCCGCAGATCTGGTCGGCCACCGTCTCATTGAACTTGACCAGCGCTCCCCGTAGCCGGCCCCTCGAAACCTGCGCAGCAACCGTGCTCTTTGTGTCATCAGGTGTGCTCATAGTCTGCTATATCCATTGCCTGCAAAGGGCGATCATAGCTGGTCCCTGTTTCGCTTGACACCGGGCCAACGGTCCGGTACCGTCGCTGGCGACGTTTACACAACAAGGCAAACCCATGACTCCACACGACTACGTGACTATTCTTGGCGGCTTGGCATGGCTGATCATTCTGATCTGCCGGCAGCAGGCTGCCTCTCGCGGTGTGATCCGATCACACCATAACCAAAAGGCAAACCCATGACACAGACAAGAACACGACCCGCTCCGTGGAGCGACGATGAGAACGCGGCCATCATCCGGCTGTATTTTGACATGCTTGGGCTGGCTACCGCCGGCCACGCCTACAACAAGGCTGGCATGATCCGCAGCTACCAGTACACCGACGAAGGCCGCCACGCCGAGGCCCTGAGCGCCAGAAGCAGGGGCAGCGTGGAGCTGAAACTGATGAACTGCTCAGCAGCCCACCGCGACATTGACGCTGGAGCCGTGACCATGGACGGCTACGGCTACCGCGCGCTGCCCAACTATCAGGCCAAGACCAAGATAGCCATGCAAGCAGGTCTGGACAATCGCTACCATCAAGCACCCGGCGGCACCCGCTATGCCGGTTAAGCTGCCCACGCTCGATGTGACCCGGCTGGCCGCAGATTATTCTGCGGCTGTCCGTGGGGCCCTGACTGACAGCCAGATGCTCAACGTCAGACGCGGCGATGCCGTGGCTGCAGACTACACCGACACCAACGAGCTGCTAATCGAGGCTATCTACCTGCAGCACCCAGAGGCCGAAATGGCCGACTACGCCGAGGAGATTCTGCTGGCCGAGAAACGCGCCAGCACCGCCGGCTACAGACTCAGCCGGGTGCTGATCGCCTGTGAGTTCACAGGCACCGTCAGGGACGCTATGACAGCGCGCGGCCACTCAGCCATGTCCTGTGACCTGCTGCCCACGGAGACGCCCGGAGCGCACTATCAGGGCGATGTCCGCGAGGTACTCAATGACGGCTGGCACCTGATGATTGCCCACCCGCCGTGCCAGTACCTCGCTGCATCTCAGCTATGGCGCTGCCAGCCCAAGCATGATGCCAACTACCCCGAGCGCCAGCACAATTCTGACGAGGCGCTGGAATTCGTCAGGGACCTGATGGCCGCGCCAATCTCACAGCAATGCGTAGAGAACCCGGTCAGCCGTATCGGCACCGCGATCAGGCCAGCCAGCCAGTATATCCAGCCGTACCAGTTTGGCCACGACGCCAGCAAGAACACTGGCCTGTGGCTGCAGGAACTCCCCAAGCTGATCGCAGACCCGGCCGACTACATCGAGCCACGGGTGATCCGCTACCACGGTAAACTGGTCAATCGGTGGGCCAATCAGAGCCCCTGTGGCGCTGATAACAAGAGCCCCGGTCCAGAGCGGTGGAAGTTGCGCAGCAAGACCTTCACGGGCATTGCAGAGGCCATGGCCACGCAATTCACAGGCATCGCCCGCAGCCTGATGCCGGCGCCGGCACCGCGCGCGGAGGTCTGCCAACTGGCACTATTCTGAGAGGTTCACGGGCTGCCCAGTGACAGTGGGCAGCACGGGAATTATCCCGCAACTACGAGGATTGACCATGACAAGATTCACCAACGCTATGTATGCACTGATGTCCGAGGTCTGCGCCATTGCTGCACTGCTCGCAGTTTATGAAGCGTACCAATACCAGAGCATCGGCCACGGCCTTAATCCGCTGGTCGCCATGCCAGTGGCCACGCTCCTGATATTGCTGCCATACGCCTTTGTGCGCCGTGTCTGATGATTCACGGGCAGCCCGGTGACAGCGGGCTGCACGGGACTTATCCCAAACTACGAGGAATGACATGAGCACAGACACAGAAAAATTCGACGCCGCAGTGGCGCATTATTGCAAGGGCTACACCGTCGCACCGGGCTGCCGGGGCGAGCAGTGCGAACACGCAACGGTGAGCTGGACCTGCCCGGACTGCGCCAGCCAGAGCGAGCAGCCGAGAAGCGAATATCCCTGCTGCAATAACTGCGACTTTGAGGACGACGCTTGGAGCCGGATAATCGGCCATCAAGGCGACCGGGAGCACCAGTGCGAGGCCTCATTCAGCTCAGCACAGTGCGATAGTTGCGGCTCGACTTTCGCAGGCGACCGGTTGCCGGCGACCATGATCCCGCTCGACTACAAGGCCGGCGAGGACACCATGATCGAGGTATCCATCTGCACCGACTGCACGATGGCATGGGCCAACGGCGAGGACCCCGAGGAGTGGCAGCAGCATCCGGGCGACTCGATATGACCACCGCCAAAGGCCAGGGCGCAGGCGCTTGTGACATCGAGCGCCTGCTCGATACGGCCCACTTCTACGTCAGCCACTCAGGCGGCAAGGATTCACTCGCCACCTATGCAACGGTGTGCGAGCAGGTGCCAAGTGATCGCATCACAGTGATTCACGCCAATCTGGGCGAGGTCGAGTGGGACGGCATCATCGAGCACATCGAGGCCAACATCGAGCACCCGCTCAATGTTGTCAGCGCCATTTTCAAGGATGGCAGCCCCAAGGATTTTCTCGGCATGGTACGGCGCCGGCATCAGAAATACCCGGACAAACCCTGCTGGCCGAGCCCGAAATACCGGACCTGTACCAGTGACCTGAAAGTGGGACCAATCGACAAGTTTATCAAGGCCGATATGAAACGCCGCAATATCACCGTGGCGGTCAATGTTATGGGCCTGCGGGCCGAGGAGTCAGACAACCGGGCCAACAAGCCGGCGCTGAAAATCAATGACCGATTCACAGCGCCGACACTGGGCCGGCAGGTATATGACTGGCTGCCGATCAAGGACTGGCCAGAGCGCCGCGTGTTCGACTACGTCGCCGCCAAGGGCATGCAACAGCATCACGCCTACGCCGATGGCAACAGCCGCCTGAGCTGCCAGTTTTGCATCATGGGATGCGCCGGCGACCTGCAGAACGCCGCGCGGCAGAACCCTGAGCTGCTGCAGAAGTACACCGACATGGAGGCCGAGACTGGCTACACCATGTTCGCCTCCGGGTCACTGGCCGAGAAGCTGGCCAAAGCACCGGCGCCCGCCAAGCCATTACAGGGCGAGCTATTTTAACCACTACGAGGAGCACAACCATGAAAGACACAACACGGCGCAGGCTCGACGCAATTTGCATCGAGCAGACGGCCTTCAAGAGTTTTGAGGAGCTGATAAACGCGGGCGGCAACTACCGGCCGAGCCTTGAAGTCACCGACTTTGACCGCTACCTGCTGGCCGAGGGCTATGACGCATGGCAGGAGGCCCACGGCGACGAGCGCCGCGCCTTCCGGTATGGCGGGCCCAACTCAGGCATCGAGGACCTGCAGCAAGCGGAGCGCGCGGCACACCGCGAGCACATCGAGTATCTGATCGAGCATCCCACGACACCGGTCGAAGCGGCTAAGAGCGCCAAGGCCAGGGCCAAGTCAGTGATCAGCCAAGCGAGGCGCCAGAACCGCTGGCACTTCACCCACCGTGGCGTCGAGATACTTCCCTGTGATGCGGCCGGCGCCCGCGTAGGCGACGGCGACATGCTTGAGCTGAGCGAGCTGAGCGGCAAGGCCCTGCGCAATTCAGTGGCAGCGCTCAGGAAATACACCGACAGCTATGACGGTGACTTTGTCACAGTCGGCATCGCGGGCGGGCTCGATTGTTGGGACAGCCTGCAGGAGCAGCTCAAGGGCGGCGACTACGAGCCCGGTTTTGAATACTGGGATATCAGCGTACCCGTGGCGGCGTTCGACTGAGCGGTGACTCACGGGCTGCCGGGTCAGAGCCGGCAGCACGGGAATCATCCCACTACGAGGAGTACAAGCATGACCAGCAACAAACTACCGCCAACGTGCGCGGCGAAGCTGCCGAGCACCGACAAGGGCATCATCATCAGGCGCGGCGAGGCCGGCTATTACACGCCTGCCGCCGGGTTCGATGTTGACCGCTACAACGAGCAGCACGGTGTAACCAAGCCACAACAGGAGGCCATGTTCTGCGGCTCGATGTTTGGCTGGAACGTACCCGGCGCCCACCCGGAGGCCTACGACGACGATGGCACATTCAGCCGCGACGGCTACGACGCCATCAAGGCGGCATCATGAGCGCGCGCACCGATGCGGAGTACATCAAGGCAGCCAAGCGCCTGCATGAAAGCGAGGGCGAGGTCGAGGTCGATGCCAACGCCAGGGTATCGCGCGGCGGGGTGTCAGGCGGCACTACGGCCAGCAACGACCCCGGCGCCTACGTGCAGGCTTGGGTATGGGTGCCTGACGATCAGGCGGCACCCGAGACTGAGGAGCGGCCCATGATGCTGGTCAACACATGGGCCAAGCTGATCGAGGATGGAATGATCTATCGGCTGGTCAGGGTGACGCCCGAGGAGGTACGGCCGTGGACATTCTGCCTCGAATGCTGCTCAGACTACCGGGAGACTGACGGCGGTAAATTCGACGCCCGCGATGAGATTGTCGAGGTCTGTGATTCGGCGTTCAATGACTTCGATCACCTGTGCGCGTTCGCCAAGGAAGTGGCAGCAATCCTGCACTGTGAGCCGGCAACCATAGTGAGGGCCATCTGATGAACTGCCCAGAATGCAACAGCAACGACATAGACGAGCAGGAACTCAGGCCACCGGCGCCGGGAATGATGGCGTACCAGTGCGTTGAATGCGAGGCCGCATGGTTGAGCAGCGACGGCGTAACCGCTCAGGCCACCGCCACTGGCGAGGATCGGAGGGCATTCCGCGCCCAGATGGATCAGGTCACAGATGACCTATTTGGGTGACGCACGGGCAGCCCGGTCAGAGCGGGCTGCACGGGAATCATCCCAACTACGAGGAGTACAAGCATGAAAATCACAAAGATAGACCGGGCGATCTGCCGGCAACTGCGGCCGCAATTAGAGGCGACATTGGCCGAGGAATTCACCGAGGCCACCGGGCTGAAAGCGGAGGTAGGAAGCGGCACCTATTCAGATGTATCTGTCACCTTCAAGGTAACGCTATCAATCGCCGGCTACGACGCCGGCCGCAGTAATTTCGAGCGCTGCTGTGAGGCTTTCGACCTGAGCGCCAGCGACTACGGCCGCGAGTTCACGGTTGCCGGCCGCACCTACAAGCTGGTCGGCCTCAAACCTCGCTCGCCAAAATTCCCCATTGTTGGCGAATTCAATGGCCAGCGGTACAAGCTGCCCGAGCGCTACATCGCTGAATTGACAGAAAAATTCCCGGCGTGAGTCACGGGCTGCCCGGTCAGAGCGGGCAGCACGGGAATCATCCCACTACGAGGAGCACGACATGAAAAATGCAATCCTGAAAGTAGACGGCGACAAGCTGACGATCACCGTTGACCTGTCAAAAGACTACGGCCCGAGCAATAGCGGCAAGACCATCATCATCGCCACCAGCTCAGGCAATCAGAAAATCGAGGGCACCGACGCGATTATCGGCCTGAATATCTACACCAAACGATAACGCACGGGCAGCCGGGTCAGAGCCGGCTGCACGGGAATTATCCCACTACGAGGAGCAAATCATGAACGAGTACCAACAACAACAGGAGACCAGGGATCAGCAATTCGAGGCCGAGCTGGCCGCCATAGCTGGCCAATTAGGAGACTGGTCGGTTAAACCGTGGGACAGTGAAGGCCGAGGAGCGCTATCAGGCAGAGGATCTACATGGCGCATGCTTATCGAGCGCGACACGCAGCGCGAGCTGTGGTGTCACCGCTACATGGCCAGCAGCCGTGCCCGGATCGAGTTCAAGCCGACCAACTGGCCGACCTATACCGACGAGTCAAACAAGGAATTCACCGTCTGGCCGACTGACTTGTATCCCAAAGAAGTGACGCCAGTCTGCAGCGCGGCAGTGGGGCGCGATCCCAAGGCAGTGGCGAATCAGATCGGCAAGCTGCTGCCCGAGTATGACCGCATCCACAAGCTGTGCATTCAGCAAGCCGAGGAGTCAGGCAGCTACTACGCCAAGAGCCGCGAGGCCATCGAGCAGCTATGCAAGGCGACCGGCAACCCGTACAAGAAGGGCGAAACCTATCACAGCTATTTCCTGCGCGGGCTGAGCGATACCCAGTCGGTGCAATTCAATTCGGTAGGCGATGTCGAGATCAGGCTGCCGGCCGAGGAGATGCTGCAGGTCATTGACCTGATCTACAAGCTACGGACTGGCAAGCCACGCGCGCAAACCAGTGAATAACAGGCAGGACCGAGGAGAGGAACAATGTACGTTTACATTCTGACTGAGAGTTTCATGGACTTGGATCAGGTCAGGCGCGAGCTGTTCACGGTCGGATTCTACAAGCCTGATGGCAAATTCGAGAGTGAGTCAGACCACGACAGCCGAGACAAAGCGGCGGCCAAGGTTCACTACCTGAACGGAGGAAACGGGTGAAGCCAGACGCAGCAACCTATGACCCACGGCCTGAGTACCTTGCCGAGCTGATACGCTCTACAGGGCTCACTCAGGCCGCACTGGCGAGGAAAATTGGAGTTGACGAGCGAACCATCCGGCGCTGGCTGTCCGGCCAGCGTCAATTTGACTACACGGTTCAATTCGCTATCGAGTGCCTTGTGCTGTCAGTCTGAATCTAACCCTGAACGCCGGCGGTATCCACTTCGGTCGGCACCCGGATTATACCGAGGCTGTCACCCCGCATCACCAAACAATCACCGGGCTCAAGCACCGTATTGAGGCCACCCCATGCCTGCAGCAGCAGGCGGTCGCCATCAGGAATGCAGCGGGCCTCGAAATCCTTGATGAAATCCTGAATCTCATCAATATTGTCACACCGCCACTGCACATTAGGCAGATCGGCTATGGTTTTATACGGCATTTAGGCCCTGCCGATGGTACCGGCCATCAGCACCGCAGAAATGACATCAGTGGCGCCATCCTGCACCACCCTGATCGACTTTAGGCTGCCGACATGCCGGTAGATACTGCCGCCGGCAAGGGTAGTGACCCGTGTCTGTTGCGGGTTCGCCTCATTCTCATCCTCCCACGCGATATTAGTGGTCGAATAATTGGTGCCATCGAGACTGGCGACAACAGTCATTGATCCGCTCACGCACATCAGGGCGAATTCATTGAACTTGGAAAGGTCATCGAGTTCAATGGTGGGCTGGCCGGCGCCAGGGGCGTCGAGGCCGAGGACCAGAAGTGTCTGGCCGCGATGCTGCGGTGTACCTATGAGCGTCATGATTTTATCCTTGGTCTGGGTGCCAATGTGAGCCGAACAGGCGCTCGGGAGCCTCCTGCTCAGTCAGGATGCGACGTACCTCGCCGCACACCATCCAATACTTTGGCCATTCCGGGTTTAACCGGGTTCGATTGGCCGAGATGGTGATTGAGCGGTCGCATGGTTCAGTTGTATCCATCTGTTGCGAGTGTCGATTGCTACATTTCCGGGCAGAGTGTACTCAGGCCATGGATCGGCCGCAAATCGGTCCAGCAAGTAGTTTTGTATCGGCAGCAGAATTTTGACCTCATCCCCGAAAAACTGCTCGAATGGTTTCCGGCCGCGGGCCAGTGAGGGCCCGAATTCCCCGATCATTTTCTGAATTCTATCAGCCGACAGGCTATGCGACCCGTGCATCGAAGTACCGAAATGATGCCATTCGCACAGGCCCAGGCTGTAGCTGTGGCCGAGGCGCCCGCCATCGGTGACATGCTCGATGGTGGTAGGCACATCCAGCCAGCCGACCAGCAGGCAGCACAGGCAGCCGCAGTTTTCCTTGATGATGATGAATCGCTGCCGATCCTTGGGCGTGATCGGTTCAGTCTGGCCTACCATCCGTCGCTGCGCTTCCAGCCAACCATCAGCGCATTAAAATCATTATTGGAGATCGGCCCGGTTTTCCGCGGTCGCTCGATGCCGGCGGTCATTGACTTGATCTTGGCAATCGGCACCTTGGTTATTACCGAAATCTGCAGATAGGTCCGGTGACTGCCAGCAAATAGCTCCAATACTTGCCTCCGTTGTGTGGCTGAGATCAGTTCAGTGCAGCTTACAGCTCGTCCCATTTCAATACTCCGTGATCGGGCGTCCCATAGCCTCCATGAGCGCCCTTTTTATTTTGTAAATCTCAGTGCGGAACCCTGATTGCATTTTGACATCCTCGATCACCATGCCGAGCTGGCAGTCCTCGGCCTTGCCCGGAAAATAGGTGAAGTCAGCCACGTAGGTCAGGTGCCGGCCCTTATGGTAGCGCGCCGACTTAATCATGATCGGCACCCCGGCAATGGTGATCGGGTATCTGGGATGCACCTTGAGGCCGCAGATTTCGCCGGCCCGCTGCAGCAGCAGCAGCTCCATGTACCGTCTCAGCTCGCGGCCGGAATCGAGCACCGTGCCATCCGGGTGCTGATGCTTCTTGATGTTGGCGTACCGTCTCATGCTATGATCCCCTGGTCCCGGTTGCCTGCCGCCTTTTCATGGGTTTGCCGATTTGTGATTCGCGGTGGCCGGCCGGGCAATTTCCCTCCGCACCATCCCTCGGACAATTTCCATCGCGACTTTGAACTCAGACATCTGCCTGAATTCGTCGCCAGTCTCCCCGGTGTACAGCCCCTCGCCCCTCCATACATCCCAACCAACCTCATATTTCATCCGGCAGACGACCATCAGGATGGCCATGCGCTCAGCCAGAAACTTAACCGTGGCCTTGTGCTTTGATTTTTCGCTGGACTGCGGCATACGCAATGTTCCTTGATATGAGCCAGTTACGGAGCCGCTTGTTAGGCGGGATGGCTGCCAGATCGGACCAGTGTGCCGGCGGGTAACAGCCAGCCCTTTTGTTGAATAGCGTCCGCGCCCAACCGGACTTGTATTTTTTCCAGCGCTGCTCGTACATGAGCATCTGAAATAAGACCTCATGCGACGGCCAACCCTCGGGCAGCCGCTTGACCATGTTCTTGCCAATCGGCACCAGATCGGCCTCAGTAGCCTCAACGTCGCGCTTGGAGTAAGGGACTTTCCAGCCACATTTCGGGCATACGCGGCGCATTGAGAACAGGTGCCCGCACTCCTCGCAGGTATGCACAGTTGGATCGGGCTCGCCTGAATCCTCGCGCTTTGACCAGTTGACGCAAGCCTTTTTGCCATCATCGAGGCGCCAGCGGAACAGGTCGTCGGCCATCCCCAGGTCGCGCACATTGCCGGCGTGATCGAGCACCATACACTCGCCGCCATTGGGCTTGGGCCTCATACCCCGGCCGATCATCTGCAGGTGCAGCACGATGGACTTGGTCGGCCGGCATATCTGAATGCAGTTGACGCTCGGCGCATCGTAGCCGTAGCTGGCGATGCCCACATTGACTAAAACCTGTATCCGCTGCGACTTGAATGCGTCGTTGACCTCGTCGCGCTCCTCCTGATCGAGCCGCGTGTGCAGGGCCGCAGCCTTGATGCCGATAGCCTTGAATTTATGCGCCAGCATCTCGCAGTGCGCTATGTCAACGGCGAACACAATGGTATGGCGATCACTGGCCAGTCGGAGCCAGTTATCGACCGCGTCACCGACCAGTACCACGCAGGCATCGGATAACTTCTTGACCTCGTAATCACCGCGGACAATCTTGATGCCGGCCATGTCAGGTGTCGTGCCGCCCCAGTATTCAACCGGCGCCAGAAAGCCATCGGCCATGAGCTGCCTGACGCTGGTGACATGCTTGATGGTGGTGAAATAGCGCCCAAGACCCTTGCCGGTCATTCTGGCGGGGGTAGCCGTGTAACCGTCAACGATGGCCTTGGGCGCGTAGTGCTCGAGAATCTCGAGAATCTTGGGCGCCATCGACAGGTGGCACTCATCAACCAGTACCCGCCTGACGTTTGGAAACCAGAATTTTGAGCGCTTGGTGCGCGAGACAAGGGTCGGCCAAGAGACTATATGGATCGGCCGGTCAGCGCGCCATGACTCGCCCTCGCGCTTGGCGCGCAGCACCGCCACATTCTCGGCGCCGCAGATTTCCTCAGTCAGCCCTTGGGTCTGCATGAAAATCTCATTGCGCGGGGTCAGGATCGCGGTGGTGTTGCCGCGGTCCAGCTCGCGCTTTGCGAGCTGTGCTTGGATCACAGTTTTGCCTGAGCCGGTCGGCGCGCAGTGGATCGGCCGCATCTCATTGCCATGATTCATGGCATGGTTTACGTCATCAGCCTGATATTGGCGGTCCTCAATCATTTGCGGATAAGGTCGTCATGCCCCCAGATCATGTCGTGCCAGAGCTTCGCGCCACGATCTCGCAGCATCTCGTCTGTGAACGCCGTAATCGCGTCGTGCCTGCTTATAACCCCGAAATTCCACGAATTGTAAATGTCGATGGCATCATTCTCATGCTGCGTGTACGCCTGCACGATCAGCCAGCCATCCGGCTTGATGTGTGTCCAGTGCAACAGCCGGCGCCACCACATAGGCCGTTTCCAGCGCTTTTTCTTAGTCATTCCGGCGTCGAATTGCGATGCGCCAGCACTGCATGAGCGCACCATGTGGAGATGTATTCCAGATCGGCAATATCATCAGGCGTCAGGTCGAGATGCACGGTTTCCTCGCCACCGTAGGGGAAAGCCTTGAGCAGTGACATGGCTTGCCGCAGCTCGCCACGATCAGTCTCCTCCTGTGTCGGCTCAGGCTTGGTCGCGCGCACATTGCCGGCCGAATTCTCCTCGGACTCACCGGGCTCGCCGTCAACCTTCTTGGTAGCGTCCAGGGTATCGCGCCGGCTGATGCGGTTGACCGCCTCGCGGGTGATGCCGACGATATCAGCGATCTCCTGCTGAGTTTTCTGTGACAGCTCGGGATCGGCCAGTGCCATCTTGACCGACTTCACTTTGTCAGCATTGGTCATGCGCAGGCCGTGGGCCCGATTAGCCTGCAGCGCAAACTCCAGCGCATCGTGGATATCACCCACCCGCAGATCAACCTCGATCTCCTCGAGGCCGGCATGGATGGTCCCGTACAGCCGGTGATGACCGTCAGCCAGCATGAACCGCTGTGACCCATCCTCCGCGAACACGATGACAGGCGGGAAATCAGCGCCACTCAGAATCTCCTCGCGGTACTGGTCGATGGTTTCCTCGGACAGCTTGGCCCGGACCTGCGTGGCCTCAGTGGCCTCGATGTTGTCGCACATCATTTTCATTTCGGCTCCCCCTTCTTGTCCTGCGACTTGAGAGGGAGATCCTGCTGATTGTTGAAAAACTTTTCCAGCTCGACCTCCTTGTGATCAGTCAGGCGAGTGACCAACTTATCCTCGATTGTCTTTGTGCGCCCACCGGCTGCCAGCTTGAGCAGGTCGGTGCCCCACATCTGATCGATGCCAGTGGTCAGCTCAGTGGCGCGCTCCTGCAGCTTTTCGACCAGTCCATCCAGTTGACCGGCTGCCTGCTCACGCAGTCTTTTTCTTAAACTCATCTCAGTTCCTCATGGTTAATTTGCCATATTTCGGCAGGTTCTTATTGCAGACATAGGTCGGCTGCTCGCGGCCGTCAAAGCGGCTGTCTGCCACTATTCTCGATGTCCACTGGTCGCAAGTGCCCAAGCAGTCGAGCGCTGCAAAATGCGTCATCGCTTTATTCAGGTAGCAAATTCGGTAAGGTTTGGGATCGGCGTTGTCCCATGCGTGTTTTGCGCAGACGATGAAATCAGGGAATGGCCAGTTATCGGGGCCAGTGAATTCAGCGGATAGACATTTGACCTCGACGCGCTGGCCGCTGACCTCGAGATCGCCGGCATCTGCAAACTCGCGCCAGTCTTTTTGCTCGGGCGCCTCGCTGGTCGGCGGGATAGTCACCGTATAGCCGTGATCGACCAGCCACCGGGCAACCAGCCACACCGCCTGCTTGCTGGACTCCAGCCCCTCAAGGAATTTCTTATGGTGTTCGTCAGGCATCTATAAACCCTTATGAACGCTGGTGAATTCAGGAGCATTGGCCCCCTTACCCCCATACAGCCGGAAGGTAAGAAAGCCCATGAACGCCGGAGTTATCCCGTCGCATCGGCTGACTGGTATTGATTCCCGAGCCAGTCTGACCCCCTCGGTACGCTTTTTATGGAGTTCGCCCTCTCCACTGGTTGTGGCGGGCCTTGGCAGAGACACAACATCTTGTGATAGGATGTCGCGAATCTGGAGTTTCGACCCAACGGCCACGCTGGAACCAGATATTGAAGGCCCCCGCTGCCTCGCATCGGCGGGGGCTTTCGCATTTGAGACTACCGAAAATTCACTCACGACACCAGCCCTCAATGTATTGATCCTCCGGTGTCATGCGATCCACGTACATCTCGCGCCATTCGTCGGTGTCAATGTGTGACCACACCCAGTTTCGATGCCAGTGCCAGCCGACAAGGCAAACCCGAAAGCGCCAGACCCGGAACATCAGCCATCCTCCGCAAGCTGCGATTTTTCGGAGCACCACTGGCATTCAAGCTGCTCCCACTCGTCCGGGCCGATCTGATGTGGCGACCAGCCCTGACCGCCGCAGGCGTCGTCCGGGCACTTGGCAATCGCCAGCAGGACAAGTGCCTCGCGCAGCGTTTTGCGCAATTCCCTGTGCGACATCAGATCGATGACTTTCAATGCTTATCCCTCTGGTGATCGCTGAGCGCGTACTCGCTCGCAAACATCCTTTCGCACTGGTCGCAACCGATAGTGCGCGGCTGGTGCGGATTGATGTGAACCACGGGCTCCTCGCGCCATGACTCGCCCTCGCTGATGCCCTGCTCTTTGGCACAGCCAGGGCAGGTGTACGGATAGCCTTGCGGCGACCACTGAACTGGTGAACCATCTCCGCAACCATCGTCGGCCATCGCCATGATGTCGGGATGCCACTCGCCGCAGACTTGGCAGCAAGTCCCATCGAGCATGTCATCGGCTACCTCACCCATTAG
>SMVB01250581.1_pt1 | contig 17245 bp, 14 predicted proteins | sample 2456461 | NCBI WGS metagenome assembly SMVB01 (sample SAMN11095934, study PRJNA526329) | marine sediment metagenome | biome: Marine sediment; feature: Surficial sediment; material: Deep marine sediment; isolation source: Hadal surficial sediment | place: Pacific Ocean | collected 2014-05 | depth...
AATGGCGAACCGGCGAAAGAGGCGATGATCCTATTCACGAGAGATCGCTCCAGCCGCGCTGAGCCGGAGAGGTACAGGTGGACTCCCACCGACGACACCCTGTACCTGGCGCCGGGCCCGGTGGAGCTGCGGGCTCTCGCCGGTGTGTTCTTCACCGCGTCCTCACGGGGCCAGGAGTCGGACATGCAGTCGGCCCCGGTTTCAGTCGAGCTCGTGCCCGGGGCGCCCGTCAGCCTGGTCGTGCTCCAGCTCGAGGGCCGCACCGGCATTCGCGGATTCGTCGATCGCGCCAAGGATCGCGTCCTGGTGAGAGGGGGCACTCTGCACCTCCTCCCGCTCGTGGACGACCAGCCGGTCGATCTCGAAGTCCTGGCGGGTGCCAAGCCCTCCGTTAGCGTCAGCGGCGGAGGCGAGTATTCGTTCCTGGATCTCGCCCCCGGGCGGTACGCACTGGGGTTCCGGCGCCAGGGAGGCTTTCGCGACCCGGTGGTCGCGCACTGGATCGTTGAAGTCGGATCCGGGATCGTGCGCAACGACATCGAGATTCCTCCCCTCGACCCAAAGGGCTACGTGGTCGCCCGGGTCCTCGGTCCCGAGGGTGAGCTACTGAACGGTGTACGGTTCAAGCTGGGTGGCAGCTCCGGTCAGCAGATGCGCGATGTGGATGGTAACTACTGCATCCCCATTCCAGTGGGCGGTGACGACCCGCTCCGGCTGGAGGCCGAGCACAAACGGTATGGCAACAAGTCCGTGGAGCTCTCGCGCGGCCAGGCGGTAGTGGAGATTCGCTTCACGCAGCCGGCGCAGCTGGAGATTCGGGTCACCGGCTACCTCGGCAGCGGATCGATCGATCGTGTGGGCGTCAGCGTGCATCGGCCAGGTGTGGCCAAGCCCCTCAACCCGGGTCGGGCGGGGTGGACCCGGAGTGGTGAGCCGGTCGACCATGACGGGGTTCTGAAGTTCGGTGCGCTGGAGCCAGGACGATACGAGGTGACTCTCCACGTCGGAGGGCGGACAGACCGTTCCTCCGATGTCGTCGCGACGAGGAGTGTGGCCCTGAGTGCCGGCGAGAACGCGGTGTCGATCGCACTGCCAGCGCTCTATGACCTCGACGTGGTCGTGCCTGGAGCCGAGGAGGGATCCAAGGTGCGGCTGGACCAGAAGATCGCGGGGGAGGAGCGCGGGCACACCTGGAGCGCGAGCTGCGACGAGGCTGGCGGCGTCCGCTTCGAGCATCTGCTCGGCGGCGAGTACCTCGTGCGGGCGCGAGGCGCGAAAATGCGGATCCAGGTCCCGTGCGGCACGGTCATGTTCGAGCCGGACGATGGCTAGGGCGCGCTGACCTTGCCGGGGGAATCCGGACATCCGCGCGCATTCCGCGCGTGTTGAGGTGTCCGAATTCCCCCCGGCGAGGTCACACGCGGTGTCCCCCGCTTGACAGGAGTCTCCTTGTATGGTGCAGTGCTATGCATAGCAGTACAAGGTATCAGTCCGATGGAGAGAATCTGATGGCATCCAAGGACCTCGTGGCGGCATCCTCGACCCCTATTGTCCTGGGGATCCTGGCCCGGGGTGAGAGCTACGGGTACGAGATCATCCAACAGGTGAAGGCCGCCTCCGGTGGCGAGTTGGAGTGGTCCGACGGCATGCTCTACCCGGTGCTGCACCGTCTGGAGCGCAGGGGACTGATCCGCTCACGTTGGGGCGTGTCCGAGAATGGGCGCAAGCGGAGGTACTACCGCTTGGAGAAGAAGGGGAGGGCCAAGCTGATCGAAGAGAAGGAGGAGTGGAAGATGGTGAACTTCACGCTCACCCGTCTCTGGAGGGCGGCCCATGTTTGATCTCACAAGGGCCGTGTTCGACTGGCGCCTCGAGATGGAGCGCCACGAAGCGCTCTGCTTCGACATGCTCGATGAACTCGAGTCTCATCTCCTGGAGGAGATCGACAGGCTTCGCGCGGGGGGCATGGAGGAGGAGCAGGCCTTTCGCCGGGCGGTTTGCACCCTTGGCACGGGAGCGTCAGTGCAGAGCGAGGTCGAGAAGATCGAGCCGGACTCCGTGACGCGGAACCGGGCGCGGTGGATCCTCATGGGTTGCCTGATCGGACCTCTGGTGCTTCATGTAGCCAGGCTGGTCTTTTCCGCCTTTTTCACCGGCTACTACTACTGCTTTCTGGGGAGCTGGGGAGGAGTGGATTGGAACGGTCTCGGGTTTCCAGCGTTGGATTCTCACGGCCTTGGCGTGTTCCTCTTGATGGTGCTCAGCACCTGGCTTGGGCTTCGATGGCTGAGCCGTCGCCAGGGGATCCGGTGGCTACACAAGTGCAGGAGTTACTTGAAGCACCCGCTCTCGCTTGCCGCTGGAGTCGTGGCGCTGGGACTTCTGTTCAGGGGTGTCTGGCTTGTGCGGAATCTATGGCTCGCGAGGAGCATCTTCGGCCCCGAGGACTTCGGGAGGATGCTCTTGATGATGTTCATCCCGAATCTTCTTGCGATGAGCCTACTCCCGCTGCTCTGCCTCGGGTTCCTGAGACAGTGGCACAAGGACCTCGCGACGCACTCCGCACTCTTCTGGACGACGAGTGGCTGGCTCCTGCTCTACGTCTCCAGTTCCCTCTTCGGTCTCTTCCAGCAGGGGATCATCATGACTTGGGCCTCGTTGCGACCCGACTCCTGGAAGTTGAGCTCTCAGCTGTATTCCAGCCGTTACGACTACTTCAACGAGTGGGACGCCGTGTTCATCTTCTGCCCGCTCGTTATCTTGTTGCTGATGCTTGTTCTGAAGGGCGGTTCCGGCCTTCTGAGCCGACCCCAGGCTCTGATCCTCTGGAGCGTTCGTCACCCCATCCTCTCTGGAACCGTCTGCCTTGTCGGACCCGTCTCCAGCCTGTGCATTCGGTTGATCGTGCGCCGTTCGCTCGGCACGGGAGATATTGGTTCCGTGGTGTTAGTCAATGGGCTCATGGGGCTGGGGTGGGTTGTCATCCTCCCCCTCATGTGGGCCATGGCCCTGCGACGCCTCAGGGGCGAGAGAATCGCCAGCGCCCCGGCACCTGCTCCAAGTTCGTAATGCCCAGCAACCGCCGACAGGCGTTCGACGTAGACGTTCTGAAGAGGCGTCTTGTACGCCGTGACGCGTTGCCGTAGGTCGAGCCGCCGCATCGACGCGCAAGACTCATCGCCGTAGATCGAGTCTCGATCCCGGATCAGGAATTGATGCCCAGCCCGGGCCGCTCGCGCCAAGCGAGACGCAGCCCAGGCCGCCGTGGGGTGCATCGTGACATCGCAGATGAGGACTCGTCGCCTGCCAAGCTCCATGGCAACGAAGCCGGTCAGGGTCTTGAACGAAGCCGTCGGCACCTGGAAGAAGTCGCAGGCAAGGACCGTGGCGCCTTCGTTGCGAACGAACGCATGCCACGTTGGCGAGGGCAGGCCGGAATATCGGACCATGTACTTGTCGACCGTCGACTTCGCGACGTTGTGGCCGAGGTGCTCGAGCTCTCTCTGGATGCGAGGCGCGCCCGCCCAGCGGTGTCGCACCCACAGGTGGCCGTGAGATGCGAAGAACGCCTCGGGGCCCTTCTACGGCACTACAGGAGCGCGGCCCAGAAACCTGGGCGGCCCTCATTGCTCCTCGTGAAGAGACCGGCCCACGGAGAGCCGATGACCCATCTCCGACGCGCAGCGGGTCCGCGGGTTGCACGCGCTGCCGGCCACCGACGGTGGCACAGAAGAAGCGCCCGCAACGAGGTAGGCCGAAGGCAAGGGACGACCGGAGCCGAGGCCGACGGGAATGAGGGCGCCCTTGGGCTGCATACGAGCGATGACGCCCTCGAACGGATTGGCGTCCGGACCCGGCTCCTGGAGCGCTACCCTCTGCCCACACTCCGGATCCGCGTGCGGATCGAACGCGAACACGTGCACGACGTCGTCGACGCCGCCGCTGACGAACACTCGCTCGCCGTCGTCGCTCCATGCAAACCCGCTCCACGTGCGCGGGAGTTCGAGCTGAAGAAAAACTTCGTCAGTCCTGCTATCGAGCACCGCGATCCGGTGATCGCGATACCCCGCGTGCTGGATGGCGAGGTAGCGCCCACCCGGGTGCCAGGCCATGCGCAGGGGCAGGTCGGAATCGAGCCGCAGCTGCTCACCGTGCGGCGCCAGCCGCCAGCCGTTGTGAAGGGCGATGGTCCCATCGTCCTGGGGCCCGGGCCACTCCGGCTCGTCTGTCTCGTGGGTAGCCGCACAGGCGGCGCACAGGAACACGACGACGAGGAAGCGGTGATTCATGCGGCCGATCCTGCCGGGCGTGGAGGACGGTGGGAGAAGAGGACCGGCGGCGTCCAGTCCTCCCGGTGAGGCCTCAGGCCGGCGGCAGGCTGTCGCCCCGGAATTCCCCCCCACTTCACGGCGCCCACACGACCCCTCCCACGTCGGCCGAGTGCCGAACAGGCCGCGCTCATCCTCGAAGAGTCGAAGGGCTACGACAGCATCGCGGGCTTCCGCGTGCAGCAGAAGTCCAACTTCCACCCGTGGCTGCCCACCCACCCCTCACTGACGCTGGTGCGCATGCGTCCGGTCGTGATCGAGGACCAGCTCGTGCGCGCCGAGTAGGCTGGACCCGCAGCCACCCACCCACCTGGTGCCGAGCGCCGTTCGGCGTGACCGCTCCGAATCCGTACGACTCTTCCCTTCATGCCCCCCCAGCCGCACGAGAACCACCGCCCCGGCAAGCGCCAGCCCGAGACCCTGATCGTCACCGGAGTGATGCCCGAAGACCGCTCACCCGGCCAGGTCGTTCGGTACTTCCGTGCACTCCTGGACGACGGCGCCGAGCTGAAGCCCGCCGGACAGGCACGGGACGACCCGGAGATCCTCCTCACGTCGCGTTACCTTCCGCGACACGAAGTTGCGCTGTTCGACGCGACCTTGCTGCTCACCGACTACCTTTTCGACGATGCGCTGGGGTTCATGGTCGGGTTCGTCGTCCTGCAGGAGCCGAGCGGGAAGCCGGCGCGACACATCCATCCGCGCATCATCTACAAGGACTCCTCCCTCGTCTGGCGCGTAGCGAGCCACTTCCTGCACGACCACGAGGAGTATTGGATCGGCAAGGGCGACGTTCGCTGGGAACGGCGCGACGATGGAGAGTATCTCTGCAGTGTCGAGGAGACGACGAACCTGCCCTACGAGCTTCAGGGGGCACTGGACACAGTCAGCAGGAGCAAGCCCAAGCGTCGGGACGACGACGCCATCGAGCTCGTATTGCGCGAGGGGCCGTCGGGACGCATCGAACCCTACGCGGACTTCGTCGCCCCACGCCGCCGCGCTGCCGCGCGCTATCGCATCAACGGCGGCCGTCGGGTCGCCTACTTCAAGCGACGTGGAGATCCCAGTTCTCTGCGGTTCGTGCGCGGCTACGAGCCTGACTTCGCGCGTGGAGTCCTGGAAGAGTCGGCCTCGACCAGTCGGTACTTCGGGGGCGCGCTGCGCAAGTTCCGCATTCTCTCGACCAACCGCACGATCCAGTACTTGTTCATCAGCTCGCCGACCCACGTCTGGGTCAACCCGCCCCAGACGCTCACGACCGAGCTCTCCACCTACGCCGTCCGCACGCTCGACGTCCTGGCCGATGAGGACATCTTCATCCCGGCCTACGAGTACCACGATGTCGACGACGATCCCGCGGACAGCCGCAGCCAGATCCCTGCAGGCTTCGCCGGCGCTCAACACTCCGACGACCCCGCGCGCGCCGACGCCTCCGCCTGGATCGAGGCGCTGCCCGTGATCCGGGAGTTCCGTGCCCGCGTGCTGGACCGTGAGTGAACAGGTTGTTCCGCCACGAACCGTCGCCCGGGGCGCGCCGCTCATTGCAACAGTGGGCGTCGCTGGATCGCCGGCGCCATTCCGTGCACTCCACGATGCATGCGTGCTCGGACTCTCGCCTCGATCCTATCGCTGGCCTGGGCCGCCGGTTGCGAAGCGCCGTCGAGTCAGGCGACTCCACGAACCGCGAACGCGCAGCGGCCGCCCAACGTCGTCATCATCTTCACCGACGACCAGGGCTACGGCGACCTGCTGCGCGGCGAACCCGACGCGCGCCCGCCGACGGACCACGAGCACGATGTCCGGGAGAAGTGGAGCGTCGCCGATGAGCATCCCGAGCGCGTCGCGCAGCTGCGCGAGCTGGCCCTCGGCTACGATGCATCGGATCGAGAGCGCCATACGCCCTGTGCTGCACTTCGACGAACTGCTGTTCGACCCGCGGAAGCCGCTGCCGGACGACGCGGACTGAGCGCTGCTACCCGGCCGTCCGCGGCTGGCTCTTCCGCGCTCGCCTCGTTCGCGCCTACCGGGGCACGTCGATCGCCGCGGGGGTGAGCGAGGTTTCTCGGAAAACCCCGGCCCGTAGGCCGTCGACCGTATCCTGCCCCGACCACCGAGACTCTCACGGCCGCGAATCCAGAGCCCAACCGATCCCATGGACGTCTTCGAAGCCATCACATCCCGCCGCGCCATCAAGCACTTCGACCCCGCCCACCGCATGAACGACGCGGAGGTCACGCGACTGATCGAGGCCGCGATGCAGTCGCCGACGTCCTTCAACATCCAGCACTGGCGCTTCGTCACCATCCTGGATCCCGAACTGCGCAAGGAGCTTCGCGCCCTCGGCAACGACCAGGCCCAGATGACCGACGCCTCGCTCCTGATCGTGATGACCGCCGACGTGGACGCCTGGAAGAAGGAGCCGCAGCGCTACTGGAAGAACGCCCCCCCCTGAGGTGGCCGAGCTGCTCGTGAACTGGATGGGCCCCTTCCACGAAGGCAAACCACAGCTCCAGCGCGACGAATCGCAGCGCTCGATCGGCATAGCCATGCAGACGATCATGCTCGCCGCCAGGGCCATGGGTTACGACTCATGTCCCATGATCGGCTTCGACCACGAAGCGGTCGCGAAGCTCATTCGCATGCCTGCGGGTTACTGCATGGGCCCGATGATCGCGGTGGGCAAGCGCGTCAAGGACTCGTGGCCCAAGCCGGGACAGCTCTCCATCGACGAGGTTCGAATCGTCGATCGCTTTCCTGGCTGACAGAAGACGACCGTCTAGCCTAGAGTTTCGCCCTTTTCAGGGGTCGCGGAGCAGGCGGGGTCGGCAGGGATTCCCAAGATTAAGAACCGCGTCGCCTCAATGGCGAGTGTGGGCAAGGAGCACGCTCCACCCCGCGAAGGCTTTGGTGTGAACAAACAAACACACCGAAAGGGGAGCGTGCGAGGGCAGTATAGCCCCGCCTCGCTCCATGGCGTTCTTCGCCTTCGGCCAGAACTGGGTCGTGCTCGCTCTGCGCGTTCCTCTGCCCTGGGACAAACTGCGAGGGATTGCCGTACCTGTTCTTGTTCCGTCTCTACCGCCCCAAGCGTCGTTGCGCGAAAGGACCGTATCGCAAGCGCACGGAGCTGGCCCTGGGGCTGGTGAGGCTTCTGGAATCCTGGATACCGCCCGGATTCCGGCTATTCGTAGCGGGAGACGCCGAGTACGCCTATCGCACCCTCCGACTCGCGCGCCGGCATCCGGACCCTGGGCCACGCGACCCTGGATCGAGGCCGCCTGGAAGAGGGGCAGCAGGCCCTGTTCTTCGGGATCCCCACTGAGCGTCATCTCCCCCTCGGTCGTGAGCGATCCGTGGCTCCGCAAGAGGCGCAGGACGCGCGAACGGATCGTTTCCACCAAGGCCTCGACGTCGGCGCCCGCGAACTCTGCTGCTTTTCGAAAGACCGCACGCCTGAACGGATCGCGAGGCCCTTGGATGGAGGCGGCGGTGAGGAAGGGGAGGACGGAATCGCGGTCGCTGTCGGTCGCGGAGTCGTCTTCGCCAGGTGCCGGCCAGAGGCTGCGGCGATGTAGCAGGCGCAGGATGTGGGAGCGAGCGCCTTGCATGCGCTCTCGAACCCGGCCCGTCTAGCGTGAACTGGTTTCCCGTGTCAGCTCAGGGCCGGTGTGGAAGCTCGAGCCTCGCCTCCCCGCCCGCGGAGGCCCGACGCACGCACACGGGCCGCCCCTGACCTGCGCGACCTCGATGCGTCGGGTCGAACCCCCGGAATCACTTGCTCCCGCTACTCTGCTCGAGTTGCTCCATCACCTGGTCCAGGTTGAAAGAGGCGGCCTTCATGCGCGGGGGATACTCCTTGAAGGTCGCGAGGAACTTCCCGACGTACGCTTGTGCGGGCACCAGCAGAAACGCCCGGTCGATCAGCCAGTCCAGGTAGGTGTTCGACGTCTTCATGCCCCGTTCGTAGGGGTCGCGACGCAGGTGGATGATCAACGGGATGCGCAGCGGCACGAACGGCTCGATCCAGATGCGCAGGGTCTCTTCCGTCTTCTGCTCCATGAAGATGAGCTTCCAGTCGTTGTAGCGCAGCGCCGTCAGATCGCCATCGTCCGAGAAGTAGAAGATCTCCTTGCGCGGTGACTCCACGGTCTGGCCCGTGAGCAGTGGCAGGATGTTGTATCCATCGAGGTGCACCTTGTACGTCTTGCCGGCAGCTTCGTATCCGGTCAGCAACTTCTGCTTCACTTCGGGTTCCCCGGCCACCGCCACCAGGGTCGGCATCCAGTCCATGTGGTGCACGATGCCGTTGATCACCGAGCCCGGCTCGATGTGCCCCGGCCAGCGCACGAAGGCCGGCACGCGCATGGCGCCTTCCCAGTTCGTGTTCTTCTCGCTACGGAAGGGCGTCATGCCGCCGTCCGGCCAGGTGTTCATGTGCACGCCGTTGTCGGTCGAGTAGAACACCAGCGTCTTGTCGGCGATTTCGAGCTCGTCCAGCAGGTCGAGGAACAAGCCGACGTGCATGTCGTGCTCGACCATGCCGTCGGAGTACTCGTCCTGCCCGGAGATGCCGCGCAGCTCCGGCTTGACGTGGGTCCGGAAGTGCATGCGCGTGCCGTTCCACCAGCAGAACCAGGGCGTGCCCGCGGCGTTCTGCTCCCGGATCCACTCGAGCGCCCGGGTGCTGGTCTCGTCGTCGATGGTCTCCATGCGCTTCTTGGTGAGCGGCCCCGTGTCCTCGATGCGCTGGGTGCCGTCGCCGCCCGCCCAGCTGTGGATCACGCCGCGGGGGCCGTAGGCCTCCAGGAACGTCCGACCATCGGGCAGCACGAGGTCGCGGGGGTAGTCCTCGTTCTCCGGCTCCTCCTCGGCGTTGAGGTGATACAGGTTGCCGAAGAACTCGTCGAAGCCGTGCACGGTCGGCAGGTGCTCGTCCTTGTCGCCGAGGTGGTTCTTGCCGAACTGGCCCGTCGAGTAGCCCTGGCCCTTGAGCAGGGTCGCGATGGTGGGGTCGTCCGCGTGGATGCCCAGCTTGGCGCCCGGCAGCCCCACCTTGCTCAAGCCGGTGCGCAAGACGCTCTGGCCCAGGATGAAGGTCGACCGGCCGGCGGTGCAGGATTGCTCAGCGTAATGGTCGGTGAAGCGCACGCCCTCATGGGCGATGCGGTCGATGTTGGGCGTGCGGTAACCCATCAAGCCGTGGGTGTTGGCGCTGATGTTCGTGGGACCGATGTCGTCGCCCCAGATGACGAGAATGTTGGGCTGCTCCTGTGCGAACGCCGAGCCGGCGCACAGTGCGAGCAGGACGGCGGACAGGTGTGCGGAAACTCTCATCGTGCTTCTCCGGGGCTGCATGGCTTGGATCCTTCGTGGGGTGTCCCCCCCCGTGGCAGGAAGGGTCGCAGAGTGTTTCCGATCGACGCTGACCGGTCAAGCATCGCACGCCATGCCGAGTCAGCAAACCGATGGACGAACCTCGGGGTCGGGCCAGGCGGACGGACCCTCGTTCTCGCCACCGCATGCCTGGTTGCGCCAGGCTTCGCTCCCGCTGACCCAGTGGCGGCCGACGCGCCGAAGCTCGTGGTGCAGATCACCGTCGATCAGCTCCGCGGAGACCTGCCGATGCGCTTCCGCGAGCGCTTGCCCGAGGGTGGCTTCCGCTAACTGCTCGAACACGGCACGCATTACGCGAACGCCCATTACCGCCACGCGAACACCGAGACCGCCGTGGCCCACGCCACGCTCGTGACAGGCGCAGACCCCTCACGCCACGGCATCATCGGCAACGACTGGGCGGAGTTCGCTACCTACTGCAACGAGAGCGGATCCGTCTCGAGCGCGAGGTGCGCCAGGATCGCCACGATGACCGGTCGCTCGCTATCGGGCCTCGCCCTGGGTGGGGGCGATGCTGCATCGGCGTCCGCCCAAACGCGCGAGATTCGAATGGTCAGCGAGTCGGGATGCCTGACCACCAGCTAAGATCTCCCGCCGCGCACGACGTCGAACTCGATGCCTTCGAGCGGGTGATGTCGGCGCATGATCCGCACCCGGTGCGGCGTCGGTTCTGTGGTGCGGTACTGCGCAGTCTGTGACAACCTACCCGTGGGCGCGGCTTCCGCAGCGCAGGTAGCCGCGTAGCTCGGGCACCACGTGGTCAGGCAGGCCCGGTGCCCCGGTGTCATCTGCGCCCCGGGCGAGGAATGTCTCGAGGTGTAAGGTCGAGAACCTTCGGGCTGCACTCCAGCCCCACTTCCCTTACTACAACTTCGTGAACCGCCACGAGAGCCTTGCGCATACGGTGCCGGACACTTTCCCGCTCCTCGCGTCCGTTTCGTACCGCACGTGATCGGGCTCTAGCCGCACGATGGCCATTCGGAGCGTCTCGCCTTGGTGCGGTACGGAATCTACCGCGGTGGGCGGGATAGTGTCTGGCACCGTATGGCCGATCGTTGCTCCATGCGTCGCAAGCTCCTGATCGAGCCCGAGTTAGATGTAGGCTGAGTTTCCGCATGTGGAGGTCTGAGGAGGGAGAAGCGACACTGTGGTAGCGGCGAGCCGCATTCGAACTTGACGCCTCCGGCGCGAGAGAGTACGATCTCGGACTGAGAGATGTGAAATTGCTACGGAGCACATGCTCCGAGTTCACAAAGGGGAGAGCAGCATGGTTCGTTGCGGAGACGGGTGCAACTCGCACAGACCGGACTCGCCACCGGCGACGTTTGGCAAAGTCGTGTGCATTCCCACCCGAGGGATGGAACCCGCCATTCCCGTACAGCAAGCTGCTTGGAACCCAACCCAAGGGAAGTCAAACCTAGTCTAAGGAAAGGTAGGATCACGATGGGAGCCATCCAAGATCTACTGGACGATATCAACGCCTATCCGAGCGAACACGTCACCTTGACGATCACGAATTTTGAGGAACCGGGCACGCATATCAACGTGGGGGAGATGTGCAACTTCAAAGTACGGGTCGAGAACAATGGTCAGCTCGACTTGTTGAATTTGAAGCTTCATATCCGCGGCACAGAGTTCACATCCGTAAGTGCGGACACGATCTTCGGGATTCCCGCGCCCGTGAGCCCCTCGAACTCGGAAATAACGACAGCGAGAGACGTCCCCGCCCACTCGAGCATCACTTTCGGCCCGTTCTTCATGAGAGCCGATGCAGCAACACCTGGAGGGGGCACAGCCGACAGGGATCTATTCTCAGTCCACATTTCAACCTACGACGCGAGCCTACACCATGTTCTGCGGGACCATGGTCACCATGCCACTGCTCCTGAAGTAGCGTACAATCGGCATATTCATCCGGTGTAGCGCGCAGGGTCCGAGAAAGCCGCCGAGCTCGAGCTGATCGGTCCGCTAGAGTGGTCCACGGACCCTGGGGCTCCGGCGGCGCCGGGTCCGCGTGCGAGGCAAGTGGTAGCTGGCTTGTCCTGCGGTGGGGCCGCCTTCATCGGTTCGGATGTGATGTTTTCCATTGCTAGGCCCGCGCCGGGGATCCCCGGCGCGTGAGCCATGAGCCCATGCCCGCGGAATCGAGAGAGTCCCGCCCCCCCTGGCCGTGGATCGCGTCACGTTCCCGAACGAGGGTCGTGTGCGCTACGAGTTCCGCCGCCGGGTCCCCTTCGGGACGACCCACTGGGTCGTCCCGATGCCGCTGCGCGGCATCGGGGCTTACCGGCACGACGGCACGACGCACGTGGTATTCGAACCCCTCGTATTCCTAGAGCGCCTCGCGGCACTTGTACCGCCGCCGCGAATGCAGATGCAGACCTACCACGGCGTGCTCGCCCCGAGTTCGTCGTGGCGCGACGAGGTGGTTCCGAAGGTCGATCGGTCCTCCATCGGCCACGAAGATGGCTCGCCCGCTGAGCGAGAGCCCGGAGGCGCTCAGCGACCGCCGCACAGATACCTGTGGGCAGGGCTGATGCGCCGGGTTCGCGGTCTGGACGTCCTGCTCTGCCGAGAGTGCCGCACCCATCGCCGACTGGTGGCTCTGATCACCGAGCGCCCGGTCATCGTGGCGATCCTGGCACACCTCGGACTCGATACGGACCCGCCCCCAATCCACGCGGCACGCGCGCCGCACCGGTGAGAGCGTGCGCCTCCTGAAACAGCGTCGCACGGACAAGTCAGCAGCTTCGAGGCCACTCCCGACGGCCCGAAGTGTGTCTGCACTTCCTTGGCATGCCTCAGAATGGCGACGCGAGCGAGATTTCGGGGCCTCGAACACTCGAGAACGAGCGAGTCGCGTCCGAGATGGCGCTACGAATTGACTCCGACCGCGCGTCCACCGAGCCCGTCGCTGACGACGACTTCGACGGTGCCCCCCTGCTCGAGCGCGACGGTGAGGGACCCCTCACCCACCTCCGTCGCGAGCACCGGGATCAGCGGGTGGATAGCGAAGTCCTCGTGCGCGACGCGGATCACGGCAGCCTCGTCCAAGGGGACGCGAACACGTGCCACTCCGCCCGCATCCGTGGTCGCCTTGTTTCCTTTGGGCAGGAAGTCGGTTGGCGGCGTGGTGTCATCGAACCTCTGCCCGAAGCCTTGGACGGCCGGGCGGTCCAAGGTCACCTGCGCATCCGCGACGGGGCGGTCCGTCCGAGCGTCGACCACGACCACACGCATCGTCGGCGCCAGCGAGAGTTTGACCCGGCCGATGTCCGTCACTGCACCGGGCGCGAACGCGCCTCCGGGGACCAGGCGCCGCACGACACACCGAGGATCGCCACCGCGAGAATCGCACCGAGCTTCATCGCGCTCATCGTAGCCTGGTCGGCAGGGGAGAGCCGGAATAGGGTGGTACCCTGGCGGTGGGTCCCATCGCCCGCTGCATCGGCATGACTGCACGAACTCTGCTCTTCCTCGGCCTCGTGAGCGCGGGATTCGCGTGCCCTGCGTGGCCGGCATCGTCGCGCGCCGCGTGCGACGAGCGCTTTGCCGATGAAGTTGCGCCGGTGCTCGTGCGGCGCTGCCTGGCGTGTCACGGCGGCGCGAAGACGAAGGGTGGGCTCTCACTCGCCAATGCTGAGAGGGCAGCGCTGGGCGGCGACTCCGGCCCGGTGATCGTCCCGGGCGCGCCCGATGAGAGCCTGCTCGTCGAGCTGATCGAAGGGCCCGAGCCGGAGATGCCGGCGCGCGGCGAGCCGCTCTCGGACGCTGAGGTCCGTGCCGTGCGCGAGTGGATCGTGCGTGGCGCGACGTGGCCGGAGGGGCTCGTGCTGGAGGGGCGCACCGAGGATGTCGGGCCGTGGTGGTCGTTCGAGCCCATGGCGGAGGTCGCCGTGCCGGCCGTGCCTCCGGAGCAGCGCGACCGGGCGCGCAACGAGCTCGACGCGTTCGTGCTCGCGGCGCTGCGTACGCGCGGGCTCGAACCTTCGCGCGAAGCCGACCGGCGCACGCTGCTGCGCAGGCTCGCGTTCGACCTCACGGGGTTGCCGCCGACGTTGGACGAGCTGGATGCTTTCCTCGCCGATCCCGGGCCGGACGCCTACGAGCGCGAGGTCGAGCGCCTGCTGGCGTCGCCGCACTACGGCGAGCGGTGGGGGCGGCACTGGCTCGACGTCGTGCACTACGCCGACACGCACGGCTACGACAAGGACAAGCGCCGGCCGAACGCCTGGCCGTACCGGGACTGGGTGATCCGCGCTCTGAACGACGACATGCCCTACGCGCAATTCGTCGCGATGCAGCTCGCGGGGGACGTGCTCGATCCGCTCGACGCGGACGGGATCATCGCGACGGGGTTCCTCGTCGCCGGACCGTGGGACTTCGTCGGCCACGTCGAGCTGCGCGAGGGCACGCTCGACAAGCAGATCGCGCGCAACCTCGACCGCGACGACATGGTGACGACCGTCATGACGACGTTCACGAGCCTGACGGCGCACTGCGCGCGCTGCCACGACCACAAGTTCGATCCGATCACGCAGGCGGACTACTACGGCTTGCAGGCCGTGTTCGCGGGCATCGAGCGCGCGGATCGGGATTATGACGTCGACCGTGAGGTGGCCGAGGGGCGCGCGGTGCTCGTCGCGCGCGAGCGTGAGCTCGAGGCGGACGAGGCTCGACTCCGGGTGCGCGTCGGGGCACCGGAAGTTCGGACGCACGGCTACCACAGCGCCATCGAAGCGTCGGCGGACGTCACGAAGTGGGTCCAGGTCGACCTGGGACGCTCGGCGACCATCGACGCCGTGCAGCTCATGGGCGCTCACGTCGCCTTCGGCGGACACCCCGGACCCGGTTTCGGATTCGTCCCGCGGTTCAGGGTCGAAGCCGCGGACGACGCCGAGTTTCTCGCGGGCGTGACGGTGCTCGTCGACCACACCGCGGACGACTTTCCGAATCCCGGCGACGAGCCGTACACCGTCGCCCTGGCGTCGCCCGTCACGGCGCGCCACGTCCGCGTCACCGCCACGCGCCTCTGGGAGCGCACGGACGACTTCGTCTTCGCGCTCGGTGAGCTCGCGGTCTTCTCGGATGGTGAGAACGTCGCGTTCGAGCGGCCCGTCACCGCGCTCGACAGCATCGAGGCCGGCGCGAGCTGGGGGAAGCGCCACCTCGTCGACGGTATGTTCGCGGAGACGAGCTTCGCGGAGCGCGCGGCACTCGCGGATGAGGCGCTGCGGGGCGCGTTCGATCGGGCGTCCGAACGGCTCGCAGCCGTCCGGGCGGAGCTCGCCGCGCTGCCTGCCGCGTCGCGCGTGTACGCCGCCGCGAAGGACTTCACACCGGATGGCAGCTTCACGCCGCCACTGGGTGGCGTGCCGCGGCCCATCCACCTGCTTGCGCGGGGGAGCGAGCGCGCGCCCGGCGCCCTCGTCGGCCCCGCTGCGATCGCGGCTGTCATGGGCCCGCGCGCATTCTTCGACGCGCTCGACCCGGCGGACGAGGGCGCGCGCCGGCTCGCGCTCGCGCGCTGGATCGTCGACCCGGCCAACCCCCTCACCTGGCGCTCGATCGTGAACCGCGTCTGGCACCACCACTTCGGCCGCGGGCTCGTCGCCACGCCGAGCGACTTCGGGCACATGGGCGAGCTGCCGACCCATCCCGCGCTGCTCGACTGGCTCGCGCGGCGCTTCCGGGACGAGGGTCAGTCGCTGAAGGACCTGCACCGGCTCATCGTGACGAGCGCGACCTACAGACAGACGTCGGCGGATCGGCCCGAGTGCGCGGCCGTCGACGGGGAGAATCGCTTCCTCTGGCGCATGAACCGTCGCCGGCTGGACGCGGAGTCGGTTCGGGACGCGATCCTCGCGGCCTCCGGTGAGCTCGACGTGCGCATGGGCGGACCGGGCTTCGACCTGTTCGTGTTCGAGGACGACCACTCGCCGCGCTACCTCTACGACCAGCACGATCCCGACGAACCCGAGGGCCTGCGCCGGTCCGTCTACCGGTTCGTCGTGCGCTCGGTCCCCGATCCTTTCATGGAGGTGTTCGACTGCGCGGACCCTTCGATCAACGTGCCGGTTCGCTTCGAGACGACGACCGCGCTGCAGGCGCTCTCGCTCCTGAACGACCCCTTCGTCCTACGCCGAGCGGAGCGGTTCGCCGAGCGCGTCGCGGTCGCCGCCGACTCTCCCGCCGGGCGAGTCCGTGCGGTGTGGCGGCTTGCCCTCGGGCGAGCGCCGTCGGAGGCCGAGCTCGCGGCTGGCGTGGAGGAGGCGGAACGCCGCGGCCTCCCGTCGCTCTGCCGTGTGCTCTTCAACACGAGCGAGTTCGTGTTCGTCGATTGAGGTGCGCCGTGGAAGCCCGACCCATGAACCGCCGCGAGCTCCTCTGGAACATGGGTGGCGGGCTGGGCGGCATCGCGCTCGCACAGCTCCTCTTCGAGGAGCGCCTGCTCGCACAGGTCACGCTCCGACGTCCGCGCGCCAAGCGCGTGATCCAGCTCTTCATGTCGGGCGCGGCGAGCCAGTGCGACATGTTCGACTACAAGCCGAAGCTCATCGAGCGCAACGGCGAGGCCTTCGATCCAGGCGGCGAGGTCGAGCTCTTCCAGTCGGACCCCGGAGTGGTCATGCGCTCGCCGTGGGAGTGGAAGCAGCACGGCGAGTGCGGGAAGTGGATGAGCGACCTCGTCCCATGTCTCGCGACCTGCGTGGACGACATCGCGTTCATTCACTCGATGGTCTCGAAGTCGAACGTCCACGGCCCGGCGACGTTCATGCAGGCGACGGGCTTCGTGCGGCCCGGCTTTCCGTCGATGGGCGCGTGGCTCTCCTACGGTCTGGGCAGCATGAACCGCGACCTGCCGACGTTCGTGTGCCTGCCCGACGCGCGCGGTTTTCCGCCGAACGGCCCGCGGAACTGGGCCGCCGGTTTCCTGCCCGCGCAGCACCAGGGGACGATGATCCGCCCGGGACGCGCGGCACCGATCGCCGCGCTGCACCCGCCTCCGGACTCGTTCGTCGACGCGGAGACCGACGCGTCCGCGCTGGCTCTCCTCGAGCGCCTGAACACCGCGTACGCCGAGTCGCGTCCGGGCGACGCGCGCCTCGAGGCGCGGATCCGGTCATACGAGCTCGCCGCGCGATTGCAGACGAGCGCGCCCGAGGTCCTCGACCTCGCGGGCGAATCCCGGGCGACGCGCGCCCTCTACGGCCTGGACGACGACGCGACGGCGGACATGGGCCGGCGCTGCCTCGTCGCCCGCCGACTCATCGAGCGCGACGTGCGCTTCGTCCAGGTGTGGAGCGGCGCCGACAACGCGTTCCCGCGCCGCAACTGGGACTCGCACGAGGACCTCGAACGCGACCACGGCACCATGGGCCGGAGCATGGACCGCCCCGCCGCCGCGCTCCTCACCGACCTGAAGTCGCGCGGCCTGCTCGACGACACGCTCGTGATGTGGACGACCGAGTTCGGCCGCATGCCCTGCAGCCAGGGCGCCCGCGGCCGCGACCACAACCCCT
>SMVB01082154.1_pt1 | contig 17244 bp, 12 predicted proteins | sample 2456461 | NCBI WGS metagenome assembly SMVB01 (sample SAMN11095934, study PRJNA526329) | marine sediment metagenome | biome: Marine sediment; feature: Surficial sediment; material: Deep marine sediment; isolation source: Hadal surficial sediment | place: Pacific Ocean | collected 2014-05 | depth...
ATTATTCCATAACCAAGGGACAATTATACGGGACAATTTTAGGCGCATCTTTTGGAATATTTGTTGATTTGATTACTGGCGGTCTTTTAGGAAGTGCAATGTTATCTAAAACAGTAGTAGGATTTGTAGCGGGATATTTTTCCAGTGAAACAAAAAGAGAAATAAATATCACTACTTATTATTTTTCTTTGATCGTATTTATTTGTGCAATTGTAGATAGTGTAATATTTTCATTCTTTTCTGCATTCAATTTACGATCGAATATTTTCTCCCTCTTTTTTGAACAAGCTTTGCTACCGGCTTTATATACTGGAGTAGTGAGTATATTATTTATATTTTCTTCTTTTAAAAGGAAATCATTTTGAAAAGTGAAAAATTTGCATCTGCCAGTCGCAAAACATTTTTATCAGCAATAATAATTATTGGTGCTGTTGTTCTGGGATTACGTTTGTTCCAAATGCAAATTCTAGACCAAACTTCTTACGATGACAAAGCTGCTGATAATAGTATCAAAATGATCGAACTATCTCCACGCAGGGGTGTTTTATTCGATCGCAATCTTAAGCTTCTTGTTAATAATATTCCCACTTATACTTTAAGAATAACTCCGGCTGATTACAATAAAAAATTGAATAAAATCCTTGAGTCAGTTCTGAAAGTTAAACCAGGCTATATTGATAAAGTGTTAAATCAAAATAAAGTATATTCAAAATATTTACCCTTAAAAATTAAAAGAGGAATTAATTTTGATATTGTTGCCTGGCTGGAAGAAAATTCAGATAATCTTCCGGGGGTAGATTATATTGTGGATTTGCATAGGGGATATCCTGCAGGAGTATATGGTTCGCATATATTTGGATATGCTAAAGAAATCGCCCGAAAGCAATTAAAGAAAGAAAAGGAATTTTATAAACTGGGTGATTTTGTTGGATATAAAGGTATAGAAAAGTATTATGAAAAACTGCTTCGTGGAACAAAAGGCAGTAAATTTGTACTGGTTAATTCCAGCAGAAAAAAAATAGGCGATTATAAAAATGGAGCGGATGATATACCTGCCATTAAAGGTAACGATATTATTCTTACAATTGAGGCAAATACACAAATAATTGCCGAGAAAGAATTTATTGGAAAAAAAGGTGCTCTTGTTGCCATCGAACCGGTGACTGGAGAAATACTTGCAATGGTTAGTTCTCCACAATTCGATCTTAAAGAGTTTTCATATATCACTTCAAAAGAATTTCTTAATATATTATATAATGATCCGGGTAAGCCATTATTTAACAGGGCGACAATGTCCATCAAACCTCCGGGTTCAACTTATAAAATTCTTTCGGCTATTGCAGGGCTTGATATGGGAGTAATCAATACTTCTTCAACATTTTTCTGCAATGGCGGATATACCTATGGTCGGCTTTTCAAATGCCATGGAGTCCATGGCAATGTTAATGTTATACAGGCTATTGAAAAATCTTGCAATGCATTTTTTTATCAATTGATATTAAAAATTGGGATAGACAAATGGTCTGAATATAGCAAGCGATTTGGATTTGGAACTAAAACGAAAATTGATATCGGGCAGGAGAGTGCAGGATTAATACCGGATTCAAAGTACTATGAAAAAATTTACGGTGTAAACTGGCCTAAAAGTATTATGTTAAGTCTTTCGATAGGACAGGGAGAGGTCGGTGTTACACCTCTTCAACTTGCACAATATACTGCATTAATAGCAAATAACGGCTCTACTACTCAACCTCATCTTGTTAAAGGATATATTGAAAATAATACAAAAGGGTTTGTGAGCAATAACTATAAATCATTTAATGTTGGAATTGATAAGAAAGTATTTGACATAGTAAGACGTGGAATGTATCTGGTTGTGCAAGGGGCAGGAACTGCTACCTGGCTCAGGTATAGCAGATATGAAATATCGGGAAAGACAGGAACTTCCCAAAATCCGCATGGTGAGGATCATGCATGGTTTATTGCGTTTGCACCGTTTGATAATCCTAAAATTGCTGTTGCTGTAATCGTGGAAAATGCCGGATTTGGCAGTACACATGCAGCTCCAATTGCGCAAAAGGTTATTGAAGCATATTTGAATTCTCTTGAAAAGGATGAACCAGAAGAAGTTAAAACTATTTCATTGATGAAAAAAACAAAAATGGGTGAAACTATTGCAAATTGATTATCACATAAATGATAAGTTTGACTTTGGATTATTGTTTCCTGTGATTATTCTTTTCTGCTTTGGATTGGCAGCCATATTCAGCGCCACATTTAATAATGCACTCGCACAAAATAATTTCCAGAAGCAATTAATTTGGGGTTTTGCTGCTTTAATTGTATTCTTTATTACATACTCGTTGCCTACAAATTCTTTTAAACAATTAGCAATTCCAACTTATTTAATTGCGATTCTGTTACTGATAGTGGTCATGATAATTGGTAAAAAAGTTTCAGGTGCACGAAGCTGGTTAGCATTCGGGGCGTTAGGTTTTCAACCATCTGAATTTGCAAAGATCGGAACACTTCTTATGTTATCAAGCTTCCTTAGCAGGAATAATACAAATATTAATTCCTTCAGAGATCTACTTATGGCATTAGGTATCGGTTTTTTACCTGTTATACTTATACTTTTGGAACCGGATATGGGTACTGCCATTGTTTTCCTGGCTATGATAATAACATTAATATTTTGGAAGGGTACAAGTGTCTTTGCACTGTTTGTTGTTCTGTCACCTGCGTTTGTAGCTTTTTCATCTTTGTTTGGAATATATTATTTTCTTGCAGCATTGTTTTTAGTATTGGTGATACTATTTTTATTTAAGGAAAATATTTTCTTTAGTGGTTCGATTTTCGCTCTAAATTTAGCCAGTGGTTTTTTTACGGATTATGTTTACGGTGCACTTAAACCTCATCAACAGCGACGAATTCAAGCGTTTATTGATCCTATGTCCGACCCCCTTGGCTCAGGCTATAACACAATTCAGGCAAAAGCAGCAATTGGATCCGGTGGATTTTTTGGCAAGGGTTTCCTCGAAGGACATCAGACACAATTACAATTTATCCCTGAACAATGGACTGATTTTGTTTACTCTGTAATTGGAGAAGAATTTGGTTTTATTGGTACCATTATTATGCTTGGATTATTCACATTTTTATTTCTCCGGATATTGAAATTAGCATCTCAATCCAAAAATGAGTTTTTAAGTTTAACTTCGATAGGTATTCTTTCTATTTATTTCACACACTTTATAATTAATATTGGAATGGTTATAGGAATAATACCGGTAATAGGTTTACCCTTGCCTTTTGTTAGCTATGGCGGCAGTTCATTGCTTGTTAACATGATAATGCTCGGAATTCTTGCAAACATTTACAGGACCAGAAAAAATTATATCTGATTTGTTTTAAATATGAAGGCTGTTGATAAGTTACTTAATAAGAATTGCCAGAAGAAATTTATTTGTGTAGGCTTAGATACCGATATTGAGAAAATTCCTTCCTGTATGAAATCATCTGAAAATCCCATAATTAATTTTAATAAAAAAATTATTGAATCTACGATTGAAGATGCAGCCGCATATAAAATAAACTTTGCTTTTTACGAAAAAGATGGTGTTGATGGAATAAAATCTCTTAGCAAAACACTTTCTTTTATCCCTCAAGATATTTTAGTAATTGCGGATGCAAAACGTGGTGATATCGGTAATACATCAAAAATGTATGCAAGATCAGTATTCGAATATTTTAATTTTGATGCTGTAACATTAAATCCGTTGATGGGTAAAGATTCAATAGAACCATTTTTAGAATACGAAGATAAACTCAGTTTTATACTTGCACTTACATCTAATAAAAGTGCGGATGATTTTCAAAAATTAAAATTAGAAAGCGGAATATTTCTTTATCAGCATATTATTAAAAAAATAAATGAATGGAATTTACACGCTAATTGTGGCGTTGTTTTTGGCGCAACAAACATTAAAGAGTTAAAGGAAAATATAAAATCATTTAACTCTCTTCCTGTGCTGCTGCCCGGTGTTGGTGCACAAGGAGGAAGTTTGGAGGATGTTGTATCCCTCTTAAAAGAAGCAGGTAAAAAAAATTTTTTAATTAATATTAGCAGGGAATTATTATATAAAAGTGATAAAGAGGATTTTGCCGATATAGCAAATAGAGAGTTGCAGACCCTGAATAAGAAAATTAGAGCAATATTAAATTGAAGGTTTTAATTTGTGAGTCTACTAATAGAAACTAATGAAAACCGTTAAAACGGGTCTATGTTGTTTATAGTGTGTAAATTGCAAAATCCTGTTTTCGTCATTGGGACACCCTGAGCAAAGATTCAACGAATAACATTCCATATTAATTTTTCTTCTTCGGATAAATTAAGATTTATCATCTCTATCTGTTTCGATTCGGGCAGAATAAAATCCATTGCATAGATTGTCTGCGTTAATTCAATAGCTCTTTTAGCGCTGATAGGTATTTTGTTTTTTATAAGCAATCTTTCCAATTCTTTATAAATTGTATATGCAGCAAAGGCAATACATATATGTGCTTCTATTCAATATTTTAGATGATGAAAAATCGGTCTTACTTTTAAGTCGGTTTTTGATAGTCTAATGGCTTTTTCTATCTGCCAAAGATTTTTATAATTTTCGATTACTTTTTTTGTCGTTAATTTTGAATTTGTAATATATACCTTTAATCCATCCCACTTATCGTCTGCTTCAAATTTATCGTAATCAATTTCAACTTTAAGATTACCGCTAAACTTTAGATACTTATTATAACCTCTATTGTTTATTTGTTTCTTTGTCAGTTTGTTTGTCCGTAAATTCTTTTCCAGTCTCCTTAATCCCCATTCCCTGTTATGTACGTCTTTCTTTGCCCGCTTTTATGAGTAGGAAATTATCAATCTGTTTCCCTATTCTTTTTTTAATTCTTTATTTTCGCCATCGGTTAATTCCATTCGTAAAATACTATTTTGAACATTCGTACTCTCATTCTTTATCCTTCCGCCTAAAAAATATTTGTATCCATCTTTCTCTAACAATTCTGTGTTTTGCTTCGACAATAACCCGGCGTCGGCGACGATTACCGGCTTGCTCAGATTAAAAGTTTTTTCATATTTCTTTAGTACCGGAATCAATGTATGCCCCTCAAATTTGTTCCCCTCAAATACTTCATAACCTATCGGGTAACCACTTTGACCTACGAACAATTCTAATAGTATTTGCAGATTGTTAGATTTGCCGTCTTTTGAAAATCCAAGTTTACGGAAATCATCCTCGCTCGATGATTCAAAGTAAAGTGTTGTTATATCATAGAATACTAGAATCCTTTGCATTACCTAATGATTTATGATATTCAGGTGGGCGAAGCAAAAAAATAGTTGAATTACATACTAAAAAAAAGTTTTAAATTAATAGTCTTTAAAGTTGCATAGGTTTCGCGAAGCCTCCTACGATGCTAATCCTTCCCTTTAGGATTTCTCTTGTGTGGTTGAATGCTATTTGTTCTATCTTTTTCTTGTAGAGCTTATTTATTTTATTTAAAAATCTGTAGATTTTACTTATCTCAATTTCTACCCCATTGTACCTATATAAATAATCTATTGTCTTTAATTTAGAGCCGGGAAACACTAATCGTGTTATTACAAAATATCGGAACAATTCTTCTTCTATTTGATTAAAACCGATTTTATCAAATATGCCGCCAAGTATTTTTTCCCGGCCCTATCACTCTTACTTTTATAGTTTCGTTGTTGGTTAAAAAATTTAAGATTGTTCTATCATTTGAAGATAATAATTCTAGCTCAGTTTGACCTTGCATTTCCGATATTAAATGATAAACTTTTTTAACTAAATATTCGATCTTTGATTTATCTTTTGAACTCTATTCTTAACTTTTGAACCCTTTTTTAAAAGTGCGACGAAAACAGGAAATATTTTAGATTATTCTACAGAAATATTTTTGATTGAAGAAGTTAATGAAACCGAAGCTGATCAGTACAGAATAGGAATAATAGAAACATTAAAAGATAGTGCAGGTATTATTGAATCATATGAAAATTCATTAAGTATAAGAAAAAGATTATTTACTGTGAAGAATTGGAATTAAATTGGAGAGTTATACTAATTCCCTCACATCATTTTATTCCAATGACCCATCTCGCCGTTGCCTTTGCCAATAACCCATTTTTGTTTTTTATCGCAGTTAGTGCATTCTCTTTCGGGTGTTTCATGAAGCGAGGATGATGGTGAATAATCCGCAGCGTGAAATTCTCTGTTCTGTTTCCATTTATGAAAACCGATGATACAAAAAATCTTTTTTAAAAAATCTGGCATATTATCGTATTTGATTTAGTATGTACTTATTAAAAGTAATAATTATTTCCTAATTAAAATATGAAAAGTTATTTATCGGTTTTAATTATCTCATTTGGTTTCCGATTTATCACCATTTGGGCTAAAGCCCATGCAATTAGATATTTTTTTATAACACAACTTATTGGGAGGAATGGTCTTGCAAAAAGTCGTGGATATTGAAAACAGATTAATTAAGGTAATTCTAAAAGAATAACCAGCCGTGGGCTCCGGCAACAGCACCTATTATTGTTAGAAGACTTATCCAAAGTAAATGTGCATACATTGTTTGTATTTTCTTAAAAGCGCCTTCAGGATCTGTTTTTGCTTTTTCAATCATTTTGTTTTTTAGAATAAACGGTTCTACTATAAACAGCATTACTGTGAATATTAACCAGACAATAACCATTGCCCACATCCACCAGTATGAAGCATCTAAAAACCAACTCCAGGCATGTAGTTTCGAGATCATATAAAAGCCGGATAAACCGGTTACCATTGTTGTAACTCTTGCCTGAATTTGAAATCTGCGTTCCACTTTTTCGAAAAACTCAACTGCTTCCTCCGGCGATTTAAATTTTTTAATAGCAGGAAGAATAATAGTTGTAACCATTGCAACACCGCCAATCCAAAAAACTACTCCGAGAATGTGTATGATTCTGCCTATTTCTAATCCTATCATTATAACTCCTATTTATAATTATTTTTTATTGGAAATTTAACAAAAAGTAAATTGAAAATGCTTTGTTCTGAATATATAAGAGATATATGTGGCTCAGAATTTCTCTGGTAATTTAACTCCAATTCACTCAATTAGTATTCCGGTACAGGCATTCCATTCATCCAGGGTGCACCGGCATCCATTAATTTTTTCTCAATTTTTGGTAATCTTGTATTTAAAATAATATCCAAATCATTCTTTAATATAGAAAATTGATTTCCTGCAAGTTCCAGACTTCGCTTCTGTGTTTGCGTAGGACCATAAGTAGAATTAAAAGTTCCCGAAGCCACAGCGTGCCAATAAGCAATAGTAGGATTAGTTTTCTCACCAACTTCTCTTTTTGAGCTGTTACCATTTAATTGCTCATCAAGTGCCAGCAAATCTTGCCTCAATGTATGTAAATCACTATCCAGATTTCCGGGTGCAGTTGTAATTCGTACTAAAGCTTTTTGCATCAGCTCAACTTTTTGTAAAGTTTTACTCAAAACTTTTGTAATTGCTGTCATTGACTTATTGAATCTTTCGGTCTCTTTCCAAAATGCAGCAGTTATTTTAGGGTCAGCAGTTGGCAAAGCACCCTCATATAATCTTTCAACTTTAAATGTTATCGGTTCAGATAATACAGAAATAATACCATCAACTTTTTTTGAAAGTGAAACCGTGTAATCGCCCGGCGCAACTCTTGCGCCAATAAAACCACCACCTTTTATATCTGATGTCTTCACTATAGCATCAGTTGGTGGAAACCGTAAATCCCAGGCTGTTCTATTAAATCCTTTTTTGTTTTTGCCTTCTATTCGTCTGACCACATTACCTTCAATATTTCTTACAGTTAGCCATATCTGCGGCTCATCCTGTCTTCTTTCAGCTTCAATCTCGTCCCAACCGGGAAAGGTTACTTTTTGCTTTTTATTAATCTGTTCTTTCTCCTTTTTCTTTCTTATTGATTTCAAGGAATTTATTTCTTCTTTCAGATAATATGTAAAGACCGCACCAAACGGCGGATTGGGTGCTGTAAAATGATCTGCACCGGTTATTACACCAAAGGGATTTGGGATATACCACCAGGCTTTACGGATAGGGAAAAGAGCAGCTTCCTGATTTAATTGTTCTTTTGATACATAACGCAAAACGCTGTAATCATCAAAAATGTAAAAGCCGCGGCCGAATGAAGCTCCCACCAGATCATTCTCGCGTCGTTGAATAGCAAGATCGCGAAATGAAATTGTAGGTACGCCGCCGGTAAGTTTTATCCATCGGGAGCCACCATCAATCGTAAAGTAAATTCCAAACTCAGTGGCTGCAAAGAATAATTCGGGATTTATATAATCTTGTACTATTCGCCAAACGATAGTACGTTCCGGTAAATTTCCTTTGATTGATTGCCAATTTTTTCCACGGTCGGTACTTTTTAATAGGTAAGGATTGAGGTCGCCATATTTGTGATTATCCAGTGCGATGTAAAGAGTGTTCACATTGAACAAATCTGCTTTAATATCGTTTACAAAAGCAGTTTTTGGAACATCGGGTAAATCGCCAACTTCAATTTTACGCCAGGTTGTACCTCCGTCTTCTGTAACATTTATCGAACCGTCATCGGTTCCGGCATATATTAAACCTTCTTGCAATGGTGATTCGGCTATTGAAGTGATCGTATTGTAAGTAGACATCGCATATACATCCCAGGGAGAATCCCAACTCCAGGTATCTTCCATTATTGGTAAAGCAATACGCTCTTGATCATGAGTGAGATCACCGGATATAGCTGTCCAGCTATCACCACGATCATCAGAGCGCCATACGCGTTGTGAAGCAAAATATATTCGCGTTGGGGAATGCGGACTTACAAGAATTGGTGAATCCCAATTGAATCGTTCATAGTCCTCGCCTTCTTCCGGTTGAGGTTGAATTGAAATTATTTCACCGGTGGTTCTGTCTATTCGAGAGAGAAACCCTTGCTGCGATTCAGAATACATGATATCGGGGTTACACGGTTCTGTAGCAGGTTGATGTCCATCACCTCCATGAGTAACAAACCAATCAGAGTTTTGAATACCATAACTGTAGGAAGTTCGTGAGGGACCGCCCAGTGTATTATTATCCTGAGTACCCCCATAAATTGTGTAAAAAGGTTCAGCATCATCAAGAGCTATTTTATAGAATTGTGTTACGGGAAGATTGCCGATAAAGCTCCAGTTTTCAGCTAAATCAAAACTTTGATAGAGACCGCCATCTGTACCCACAAGCAAATAATCCGGATCATCATAACGAAAAGCCATTGCATGATTATCTGAATGCTTGAATCGTTCTTTCATCCGTCTAAAATTTTTACCTCCATCATCGGAAACCTGCATACGCACATCAACAAGATAAATACGATCAAATTGGTGGGGGCTGGCATACAATTCCTGATAATAGTGCGGCCCGGTTGCTCCGGAAACAGCATCAGAACGTTTCTCCCATGATTCGCCACGATTTTCAGAGCGATAGACAGCACCTGTGCGCCGGTCCAATTCTATAGCTGCGTAAAGTACATCGGGATTTTGAGGCGAAATAGCCAAACCTATTTTACCTAAATTAGAAGTTGGTAAACCTTTTTTTAGTTTTTTCCATGTTATACCTCCGTCATCAGAACGATGAATACCCGATCCCGGACCACCACCCATATAAGCAGCTACATTACGATGACGCTGCCAGGTAGCAGCATATAAAACATCAGGATTACGCGGATCAATAACGATATCTGTTGCACCAACCCATTCATCATCGCCCAATACTTTTTCCCAGTTTACCCCGCCGTCAGTTGTTTTATAAAGACCACGTTCACCGCCCTTCGACCATAATGGTCCCTGGGCAGCAACCCATAGGATATCAGAATCTTCAGGATGCACTATTATCTTTGAAATATGATGTGATTCTTTTAGTCCCATGTTCTTCCAACTGGCGCCACCATCTAAACTGCGATAAATACCATCACCGTAACCAACATGGCGTCCGCCAACATTCTCACCCGTGCCTACCCATACAACAAAAGGGTTTTGAGGATCCAAAGTTATACATCCTATCGAATAAGAAGTTTGATCATCGAAAATAGGCTGCCATGTTGTACCGGCATTATTTGTTTTCCATACTCCGCCCGAACCCACTGCAACATACCATTGACTCGGATCGTCAGGGTTGGTTGCAATATCGGCAATACGCCCTGACATTAAAGCTGGACCTATACTGCGCAGCTTCAAGCCGGAAAATGTTTTATCACTAAATAATGTGTCTGTATCATTTTCCTGTGCTGAGATTGCATTGGAAATGATTAAGAAAAAGAAACTGCAAATGATGAATCGGGTTACAACGTTCATGGTCATTCTCTTTGAAAATTAATTATAAAGTTGTTTAGACTCTTATTACGGCCCAATTAAGCGAAAGTAAATTAATACCAAAACTCTTTGGTCATTAAAATATTAATTTTTATAAAAAAGTATTTACTAATTATCCGTAAATATATTTTTGTTTATGGTGAAAACGTGTAACACCGGGATATTCCCCCAACTGCTGTTTAATCTTCGCAAGGTTTACTTTTGCGCCTTTGAAAAATTCTTTTGTTACACAAACATAGCTATGATTACGCGCAAGTAATAAGTTAATATTTTAAGAAAATTTAATATTTATAGGAATTATCATCTGTAATATTTATTATCAGTTCAGCTTTTAATGCACATTTCATTAAAATTAACAATTCAATTGTTTCATACAACTAATTAGTTCACTTACGCTCACAGTTGCAATACCCGACATAATATCAGACATAGCATAGGGAATGATCAACTTATCATTATGGATAAGCGAACCGCAAGAGTAAACTACATTTGGTACATAACCTTCACGCTCACCCTCACGCGGGGTGATTAGCGGTTCATTAAGGCGTCCAATAATATTTTCCGGATTTTCAAGATCAAGAAGTATTGCACCGATGCAATACTGCCTCATAGGACCAACACCATGCGTGAGTACAAGCCAGCCTTCATTTGTTTCAACCGGGGAACCGCAGTTTCCGATTTGAACAAATTCCCAGGGCATTTCCGGCTCCTGGATGATTATGGACTCCTGCCAAAAATGAAGAGAATCGGAATACATAATATGGTTGTTTTCACCGTCCTGACGAGAGAGCATAACATATTTGCCGTTAATCTTACGCGGGAAAAGAGCCATGCCCTTATTCTGAATTGCCTTACCGTTAAGAGTAATAATTTTAAAAGTGATAAAATCTTTTGTTTTTATCATTTGTGGTAGGATACTTATGCCATTGTAAGCTGTATAGGTTGCATAGTATGTAGATTCACCATCTTCATCAAAAAATTGGACAAATCTCGCGTCCTCTATTCCGCTGCTTTCATTTTTTGAAGTGGGAAAAATCACACGTTCGGATATTTTATATTCGGAGTGGAATTTTATTTCATAATTGGAATTAGCCAGCCAGGATATGATATCGATTGTTTCGTTGTCTGTTGGAAAATCCGGATTTGATTTAAGTTCGTTAATTCTTTCTTTAAGATTGTTATAAGTAAACTCATCCGACAAATGCTCAAGAATCCAGCTTGTTGTCTTATTACTTGCATTCATTTCATTCAGTTTAAGCTCGAAAAGATGGCGATCGTAAACAGGATTAACCTGGATATTAGGAGTTTCGACAAATTCACTTACGGGATCAAAAATAAACGAATTATTGTTATCAATAATTCCGCTGCGAAAGCTAATGGATGAAATATGACCTTCTCCGGTTGAGCGAAAACTCATAATATAGCGAAGACTACCTTCGGGAACATTGGATTGATCAGGATGCTGTACTATTGATGGGTTGAAAAGAGCTGCAGATTCAACCGAGTATTCCATTGTAAAATAGGAACCAATGAGCATTTTTTTTGTTTCGCTCAGATCCTGATTCTGGGGAATATATACAGCCACTTCATCAAAATGCTTTTTTAACACACGGGATATATCCCTGTGGCGATCAAAGAATTCGAAATGAATTCTTTCCATTAATTTTTCCGCTTCGCCCTCGCTGAGACTCAGTACCCGCTTAATGATTTTTGGGGTTCGGGAATTTTCAGGAACATGAAGACGTGTAATAACACGGGATATGTCACGATTGATTTTAGTTTTTTTTCTTCTAACCTGCAGTTTTGGATACTCTATTATTTCCATTTCACTTACTTCTTAAATTTATTAAGAATTTTGTTTTATTTTCTACATCAAATGAATGACGTGTGGTGTTGATTTTAAATTCTGCTATATATTTAGCAAAATATTATATAATTCAATTAAATTTAATTACAGAATTCCTGATTTGCAATGATTCTATTACAAAATTATATAGCCGGTTACAACGCTGAACGTGAACCTGACAAACAAAGCTGGACAAGATCATTAATCTTTGCAGTCCCGACACACATAACCGTGTCAGCGCCGCCCCAATATATTTTTACAGTACCATCGTCTTCAGGAACAGCTCCACAGGTAAAAACTACATTAGGTACATAACCTGTAATTTCCCAGGTATCTTCTGGTTGCAATATCCATTGATCGGAAACTCCAATAATTTTTGCCGGATCATTTAGATCGTGCAGTGCAACTCCAAGACGATAAACAACACCCGACATAGTTTTGAATACGCCATGAAAAATATGCAGCCAGCCTTCCTTGGTTTTGAAGGGAGGAGCGCCAGGTCCGATTTTCATTTCATCCCAGTGATATGGAACGGGTTTCACGATTACTCTTGAATCACCCCAGTGGATCAGGTCCGGAGAATAAGAAATCCAAATAGACCAGGGTGATATTTCAGAATGCGGGCGGTCAAGCCGGACATACCGTTCATTAAATTTTACCGGAAAAATAACAACGTTTCGAAGATCAGCCTCTGTTATAAGTGCAATACGTTCAACCTTTTCAAAATCTATGGTGCGTGCCAGGGCAATTCGTACGCCATGACGTGAATAAGCACTGTAAGTAAGCAGATAGAAATCTTCTACCGGACAGATTCTCATATCTTCGATTCCGAATTCTTCATATTCGGCAAAAATGCCTTCGGTTGAAGGAATAAGAAATGGTTTGGGTTGAACAGTAAATGAAAAACCATCATCACTGTCGGCTCTGCCAATGATAGAGCGACCATTGTATTGATGAGATCGGAAAAGCATTATGTAACTGCCATTGTGCTTAACCACTCCTGCATTGTGGATGGTGGCGACTGGATAGGGTACCTCTTCTATTGTGAGGATGGGATTTTTAGAGTAACGTGTTACAATAGGATTTTTTGTATTCATAGTAGAGTATTAATTTCCATATATAAAATTTTTATTATTTGTTAAGAACTGTTTCATAGACCTGGATATATTTCTCTGTCATTTGATTGACCGTAAAATGCTGTTCAATATAATGACGGCAATATTTCCGGTTGATATTTTTTATTTTTCCCACAGCTTCTATTGCATCATCCACCGTATTTACAGTAAAACCATTTTTACCGTTTTCTATAAGTTCAGGCATACTGCCCCTGTTAAAAGCGATAACAGGAGTACCGCAAGCCATAGATTCTATAACGGAAAGACCAAAAGGTTCCTCAAAATTTATGGGATGCAGAAGTGCAATTGCCTTACCAAGAAGTTGATTGCGCTTAACCGGTTCAGTACTCCCGATAAAAATAACATTTTTGTTGTCAAGGTAAGGTACGATATACTGGTTATAGTAAGCTTCATCCTGAATGATGCCAGCTAGTATCAGTTTTTTGTTGCATGCCCTTGCAATTTCAATTGCTTCTTTAGTTCCTTTGTCAGGGTGAATGCGCCCGAAAAAAAGTAAATAATCGTCCGGATCGGGCTGAAAATCAAACTGATTTAGATCAATTCCGTGATGTATGGTTTTAATATAATCAAGTTCCGCCGAACGGTCGGCTTGACTAATGGAAATATAGAATACTTTGTTGTTATATTTTTTATAAACAGGCAAAATACCGGGTGATGAAAAGCCATGAATTGTAGTAACCACCGGCGTAGTAATAAATCCGGTATAGGTTAAAGGTAAATAATCAAAATTGTTATGAATAATATCAAAATCTTCAGCATGCTCAAAGACTTCAGAAATGTGCAGGCACTCCCATACTTTTGGAATAATAGAATGATCTTCTTCATAACCCCGTGCACAAACAGAATGCAGCTTGCCGCTTGTCTCCGAGTTACCGGTTGCAAAAAGTGTAACCTTATATCCGCGAGATACTAACTCTTCGGTTAAAAGAGATACAACACTTTCCCAAGGTCCGTAGTTTTGCGGTGGAGTGCGCCAGGCAATAGGTGATAGCATAGCAATATGCATAATTAACTTGTTATTACTTCAATTGAGGTAGATGATGAATGTTTTAAAATCTCATCGGCATACAGTTTATTTAATGTCATTAGCGAAAGCAGCCAGGCAAGTGAGGACTCGGCACCCTCATTCTGGTTTATTCCATCAGCCATTAAGCCATCTCGGCATCCGCCGGTTTTAGGATCATATAGCGGCATATTCAAATCGTTGAGTCCGAGAAACCAGTTAAAGCACATTACGGCATTATCAATCCACATTTTATCCCTGGTAACGTTAAAAGCTTCTACACAAGCCTCAATCATAGCATTAGCCTCAATCGGCTGCTGATCGAATCGGGCTTTGGAACCGTCTTTTTTATACCATCCGGCATTTCCAATTGGCACAAAGTGCTCATCTTCGGTCTGGATGGAGAGCAGCCACTTTAACGATTTTAGTCCCATATCAGTCATATCATTGCGCTGCATCCACTGACCCGATAGAATCAAAGCATGTGGTAGCTTGCCATTAGCATAGTTTAAACTACTTTCAAGCCAGTGCCAGTCTTCTGAGGCATAACTCTTGAATTGATCGAAAAGCCTGTTAGCAACTATTTCTCTAATCCTGCGCACTTCACTGTCCCCAGCAAATTTATGCAGGTAGGCATGAATTCCCACCAAAGTAAAAGCAATTGCACGGGGTGATTTAAAATGTTCAGCAGCTTTTATAGCTTTATTAAAGAGCGTCGTACTCATTGCCATCTGTCCGGAATTGTCAAGATGATTAACTGCCTTACCAAGGGCCCATAATGCCCTGCCATTGGAATCCTCGGATCCAACCTCCTCAGTCCAATGCCTAGAGTAGGACATGAAATTACGAAATCTATTCTTTTTGTTATTAAAGGCATATTGTAGAAAACTGAGATACAGCCCGCTCAGGGAATCGAAATAAGCACCATTCGTGAGCAGATATTTACGGGCAATTGCAACAACCATAAGTGCTCTGGCATTATCATCGGTGCAATAACCATGAAACCGATCCGGTATCGTAAAAGTTGCATGCTGTAAAATACCGGTATCATCGGTAAGAGACTTGAGGTGATCAAGTTTCATCTCAGGTAGCTCAAAATTTGTAATAGATTTTATGTTTTCAATATATGAGTACCGGGGACGAGGCTTCCGGGAGCGCCTGAGCTGAACATCGCTGAAAACCTTCAGGTATTTTCGTGCTACTTCCTTCCAGATAGCCTGTCGACAGAAAGTATATGCATTTTTACGAATGGTATTGCGTTTTATATCGTTGTCAAGCAATTCGATTATTTGTTTTGCAAGAGCATCAGGATCCTTAAACGGAACAATCACTCCCCGATTATCCGCAAGCATCTCGGTTGCATACCAGTATGGGGTTGAAATGATAGCTTTACCTGTTCCCATAGCATAAATAAGAGTTCCCGAGGTGATTTGTGCTTCCTCCAGATAGGGGGTTATATATATATCTGCAGTGCCCAAATACTCACACAATTCTTCTAACTCCACAAACCTGTTTTTAAAAATAATATTATCCCCGATATTAAGTTTTCGAACAAGCTGCTGAAGACTAATCCGATATTCCTCGCCTTGTGCCTTCAAAATATTTGGATGTGTGGCTCCCAAAATGATATAGTTAACATCAGGGTGTTTTTGGATAACTGATGGAAGCGCCTTCAGCACATTTTCAATGCCTTTATTTTCTGAAAGCAGCCCAAAAGTGAGGATAACTTTTTTGCCTTCTACATCGAACTTGTCTTTGTAAAAATTAGGATCAATAAAAGGCATATCAGGAATGCCATGATGAATAAGAGTAATTTTTTTCTCCGGAACATCATAAATATCTTTTAGAAAATCAGAAGCTTTATGGCTCATCACTATCATTTTATCAGAAAGTTCTGCCAGCTTTTGCATAACTTCAAGATATTCAGGCGCCGGGTCTTTAAGAACCGTATGAAGTGTTGTTACGACTGGCATACGAAGATTCCCGAGGAGTTTAAGAATATGACTGCCAGCCTGCCCGCCGAAAATGCCATACTCATGCTGCACACTAACAATATCAATCTGGTTTACATTGAGGAACTCTGACGCTACTTTGTAGTCGCTAAGTTTATTTTGATTAATCTCAAACCGGACTTTCTCCGGATATGAATAACCCTCGGATCTGTCATTCATAACAACTGCCCAACACTTAATATCCGGTTTTTCTAATGAAAGGGCTTCGACAAGATCGGTAGTAAATGTTGCAATGCCGCACCTTCGGGGTAAATAGTTTCCAATTACCGCAATGGAGTTTATTCGCTTATAAAATTTAATAGAAGATACCTAATTAAAATTGTAAATAATTCTATTCAATTTATGAAATAAGAGTGGATAAAAGAACTGATAATGAAAGTTAAAATCATTTTGAATAAAAAATTTAACTATAGATGCTTCAAATGAACAAATTAATTATCAAACTAATTTCAGAGAAACAGTTTTTGAAAACTGCAAAGAATTATATGTGGTGTTGAAAATTGTTTTACTTAGTCGTCGCTGAAAAAACAGATAACATAAAGTAATAAAAGCTTTTATAAAGACAAAAATAATTAATAAATTGCAAGCGAAAGAAAAAATAATAACAAAAGCTTGCAAAAAATGAAACCAAAGAACGAGAAAAAGACCCTTGAAATCTTCAAAGTACGCTTAGAAGAGATCATAAATAAAGAACATCCATTGGTAAAATTATCAGAGGCTATTAATTGGAAAAATCTGGAAGAAAAGCTTTCAAAGAAATACTCAGAGAAAATGGGAG
>SMVB01317715.1_pt1 | contig 17243 bp, 15 predicted proteins | sample 2456461 | NCBI WGS metagenome assembly SMVB01 (sample SAMN11095934, study PRJNA526329) | marine sediment metagenome | biome: Marine sediment; feature: Surficial sediment; material: Deep marine sediment; isolation source: Hadal surficial sediment | place: Pacific Ocean | collected 2014-05 | depth...
ATGCGGGCGGGGTGCCATCATCGAACGAGCCGACGTCGATTTCAGGCGCATCTGGACACCCGGGCGCGGCGAGAGAACGGCGTAAGATGGTCAAATTCGGCGGATTGGCCCGCTATGCTTTTCGGCCCGGCGCTCGGATGATGATCCCATTCGACGAGGACGCTAATCATCTTCACGGAGACCTTCATGCAACCGACCGCCCAACCCGCTCTTTTGGCCGTGATGGTGTGTCTCTTGTCCATCGGCTGCGATACCGGGTCGAGCGTTCCGGCAGCTGAGCCTGCCGATGTGGTCCTGTTCGGCGAGCATATCCATACCGTCGATCCGGCAAACTCCGGGGCGACCGCGGTTGCGCTTCGGGGCGAGGAGATCGTTGCGGTCGGGGATCGCGGCGAGGTCGAAGCGCTGATCGGGGATTCGACCCGTGTGGTCGAGCTCGGGGATCGCGCGCTGGTGCCGGGCTTCATCGATGCACACGGTCATCTCGGCATGGTCATGCAGATGCTCGATCTGTTGAACGCTTCGTCCCCTCCGGTCGGGCCGATGGAATCGATCGAGGACATCGTCGCTGCTCTAGAAGCGCGGATCGAAGAGGGCGCGATTCCGCAGGGCGAATTCGTCATGGGCTACGGCTACGACGATTCGCTTCTGGCCGAGGGGCGTCATCCGAATCGGGACGATCTCGATCGCGCTTCGAGCGAACACCCGATCGTGATTCTTCACGTCTCGGGACATCTCGCGGCCGCGAATTCGGCGGCACTCGAGATCTTTGGTTTTGATGAAACGACCGAGAACCCCTATGGCGGCGTGATCCGCCGCCGCCCTGGGACCCAGATTCCGAATGGGGTTCTCGAAGAGACGGCTGCGCATCTCGGCCTCGCGAGCATCTTTCAAGCGGGCGGGAATGTCGATCCAGCCGATTTCGCACGCAACGTCAATCGTGCCATCGCCTATCACGCTGGCTATGGGATCACGACGATCCAGGACGGCGCGTCGAGTCCGGCGATGTTGCAGGGCCTGCGAGGGGTGGCAGCACAAGAGCCGCTCGCGGTCGATGTCGCGCTGTTCCCCGTCTTCGGAACGGAAGAAGATGCGGCTTCGCTCGAGTCTCTCGGATACACACCCGACTATCAGGATGGCGTACGGGTGGCAGGAGTGAAATTCGTGCTCGACGGATCGCCCCAGGGCAGGACGGCCTGGTTGACGCAGCCTTACGACGAAGGCCCCCCCGGCACGGCGGATGATTACGTGGCTTATCCGATGGTGAAACCGGAATTCTACAAGACACATGTGAAGCGCTTGATCGATGCGGGGATTCCGGTCATCGCGCACGCGAATGGCGATGCCGCGATCGATCTCATGATCGAGGGTGTGGAGGCCGCGCTCGATGGGGAGGAGAAGGATCATCGCTCGGTGACGATCCATGCTCAGCTCACCCGAGAAGACCAGCTCGACGACATGAAACGACTCGGAATTGTGCCCTCATTCTTTGCGGCGCACCCGTTTTTCTGGGGCGACTGGCATCGCCGGAGCTTCGGGGACGCCCGGGCCATGCGGATCAGCCCGACGCGCTCCGCACGCGACCGGGAGCTTCCCTTCACGATCCACAACGATGCACCGATCGTCCCGCCGGATATGATGAGGCTGCTCGAGATCGCGGTCGGGCGAAAAACGCGGGACGGTGTCGTTCTCGGCGAGGACCAGCGCCTGAGCTTCGAAGAGGCGTTGTATGCGGTGACCCTCGGCGCGGCCTACCAATATTTCGAAGAGGATCGTAAGGGTTCGATCTCCGTGGGCAAGCAGGCCGATCTCGTCATTCTCGAGCGCGACCCCGCCTCGGTCTCCGTCGATGAAATCAGCGAAGTCGGAGTCGTCGAGACGATTGCGCGCGGTCGAACGGTGTTCTCGGCGGACTAGTGTCGGGTCGCGATCCGATTTGCGAGTTGGATCCGCAACCTCTGAATTCCAGGGACCGTCCACGGCCGGACGCTCGATCATCTTACCCCGAAGGAGTTTCTGCATGAATCAGCGTCCGCTTCGCTTCGGCGTCTTCATCGCTCCCTTTCATCCAGCAGACGAGAATCCAACGGAGCAGATCCACCGCGACCTCGCGCTCGTAAAGCACCTGGACGAGTACGGTTACGACGAAGCCTGGATCGGTGAGCATCATTCGGGTGGCTACGAAATCATCCCGTCACCCGAGGTGTTCATCGCGCATGCCGCGGCGATCACGAAGCAGATCCGCCTTGGAACCGGCGTCGTCTCACTTCCCTATCACAACCCCTTGATGTTGGCGGACCGGATCCTGCAGCTCGATCATCAGACACGCGGTCGTGTCATGCTCGGATGTGGTCCCGGGCAGCTCGTGACCGACGCGTTCATGCTCGGGATCGAGGCGAGTGAACAGCGCCGCATGATGAACGAGGCGCTCGATGTCATCGTGCCCCTGCTTCGCGGCGAGACGGTCACGCGCAAGACGGATTGGTTCGAACTGAACGAAGCCCAGAGCCAGCTGCCGCCGGTTCAGTGGCCGGGCCCGGAGATCGCAGTCGCTTCGGCCATCTCGCCCTCGGGTGCGCGCGCCGCCGGACGACACGGACTCGGTCTACTCTCTCTCGCAGCGAGTGGTCCGGAGGGGTACGAGCAGCTTCCGAAGCATTGGCAGGTTTGTGAAGAGACGGCGGAAAACAGTGGGACGACGGTCGATCGCGCGAATTGGCGATGTGTCGTGCCGATGCATATCGCCGAGACCCGGCAGCAGGCGCGGGCCGACATGGAACACGGAACGCTCCGGCTGGCGGCGTATATGGAGGCGATCGGGGGCGTCAAGCCTCCCTTTGCGAGCTCGACGGAGAGGATGCTCGAGGAGTGGACGGGACCGGGGCTCCCGATCTTCGGGAAACTCACGATGGGCACGCCCGAGGACGCGATCGAAGTGATCGAATTGCTGCGTGAAAAGTCGGGTGGCTTCGGCACGGTCTTGTTCCTGGTTCACGACTGTGCGAATCCGGCGGCGACCCGAAAGAGCTATGAGTTGATCGCGCGAAACGTCATGCCCGCCATCAATGGATCGAATCGATTTCGACATCGAAGCATGGAATGGGCGACGAAGAACGCAGGGACCTTCATGCCGGCGTTGCTCGGTGGAATCCAGGGGGCGATCGAAGAATACGAACAGGATCGCACGGCGAAGGGCGGCGAAGGTACCCAGTGGGTGGCCACCGGACCGGAAGACGCCGAAGATTGAGTACGGCACGCGGATTCGCTTTGCCGGGCTCCGACGGAGTTCGGTTGGGTGTTGGCGGTCGAACTAACTAGAAGGGGAAACGGAATGGATCTCTCTGGACGCGGTGTCTGGTTCTACCCGGATGGGTTGACCAGTGATGAAACGGTGGAATTTGCCCAACGGATCGAGGAGATGGGCTATTCGGCGCTTTGGTTGCCGGACGCGGGGGGGCGCGATCCCTTTGCTCTCGCGGCGAGACTTTTCGATCATACGGAGCGGCTCGTCGTCGCGACGGGTGTTGCAAATATCTACGCTCGCGACCCGCTGGCCATGAAATCTGCGCAGCTGACGCTCGCGGAACAGTCGGGCGGTCGTTTCCTGCTCGGAATCGGTGTTTCCCACCGGCTGCTGGTCGAGGATATTCGGGGTCATGTCTACGGCAAGCCACTCAAGACGATGCGGGACTATCTGGCGAGGATGAAGGCGGCCTCCTATGGGGCGATTCCGCCAGCGGAAGAGCCTCCGACGGTTCTCGCGGCGCTCGGCCCGAAGATGCTCGAACTCGCTCGAGACGAGGCGGATGGTGCCCATCCCTATATGGTGACACCGGAGCACACGCGGGACGCGAGGGCCATTCTCGGTCCAGACAAGTTTCTGTGTACCGAACAGAAGGTCGTTTTCGAGCCCGATCGAACGAAGGCGCTCGAGATCGCTCGGGCGACCGCGGCGATCTCGATGGGTCTCACGCTGCCCAACTACCAGAACAGTCTCATTCGACAAGGCTTCGACGCGAGTGATTTCGAGGGGGGTGTGAGCGACCGGGTCATCGAGGCCGTTGTCGCGATGGGGGATACGGAAGCGCTCGAGGCGCGAATCCAGGCGCATACGGATGCGGGTGCGAACCACGTGTGCATTCACCCGATCCATCCCGAGGGCGAGAGCAAGCCCTACTGGCCCGTCCTCGAGGCACTCGCCCCGGCGGGTTGATGCGGGTTCGGCTGCTCCCGACTACCCCCTCCAGCTCGCCCGATCTGACTAACTCGATGCGGCTTGGCGCGCGATTCCGGCGTCCCGCGCATAACGGCGAGAGGCGAGGTAGTGAGAGAGTCCGCCCAGCAGCTGGACCATGGCCGCCGCCATGAGCGCGTATCGAATCGAATCGTTTCCGTACGCTCCCGAAAGCGATTCGCTCGCCCATCCGACGAAAGCCGGTCCACAACCGAGGCCGATCAAGCTCGCAAAGAGTTGCAGCACGGAATAGGACGTCGCGCGGACCGAGGGGTGGATGATGCTCTGGAGGGCTGCGTTCCCGGTTCCGAGCCACATCGTGCCCAGGAATGACATGGCAGCGCAGAAGGGCAGGGCAAGGGGAAGTGAGTCGATCGAGAGAAAGGTGATCGCGAGCGGAACCGCGAGAACCGAGGCGATCGCAGGCACGCGAAGATGCCACGCGAGGTTCCTGCGACTCAGGCGGTCGGCGAGAAGGCCAGAGCAGAGAACGCCCGCGAAAGTCGGAGCGGCTTGAGCGAAGGCCAGGGTGATGCCCGCCTCGCCGGCCTCGAGGCCGTGGAGTCGCATCATCGCGAGGGGCAGGAAGAAGAGAAAAGCGTAGTTCGTGAACTGGTTGAAGGTCGCCGAGAGCGTCAGGTACCAGAACGAGGGCAGCCGTAGGAAGCGCGACAGCCCCTCGCGAAAAGGCAGCGGCTCGATCGTGATTCGATCGGCGGCGCCTCGTTCGGGTTCGTCGACGGTTCGCCAGAAGACGAATGCCAGGATCAGTCCGGGTGCCCCAAAGATCAGGAAGGTTATGCGCCAGCCGACGCTGTCGACGAGCAGGCCGCCGGCGAGCAGCGCGATGAACGCGCCCGTATTCCCGCCCGCTCCCGTCACGGCAAACGCGGTCGCACGTCGCGCGACCGGGAAGTAGTCGGAGAGAAGCGATTGAAGCGGGCCGCTACCAACGGCTTCGCCGATCCCGACTCCGATTCGTGCGGCGAAGATCTGGAGATAGTTCCCCGCGAGGCCGGTCGCGGCGGTGAGCGCGCTCCAGGCGACGAGTCCAGTCGCGATCAGGTTGCGTCGATTGGTACGATCCGAAAGCACCGAGATCGGAACGCCGACACCCACGTGCATCACGACGAAGGCGAAGCCCGTGAGTACGCCGAGCTCGGTGTCGCTCAGGCTGAATTCGAATTGGATCGCCCCCGCCGCGATCGCGAGGAGCTGGCGGTCCATCACGTTCATCGCAGTCAGCGCGAAGGAGACGCCGAGAACATAGTTGGGGCGGGATCTCCCCTTCGTCATCAGGCGACTATGCTCCACGTTGCTGGGCACGACTGCCCCGGGCTCGGAGCGAGTCTACGGGTGAGCGTCGCGTCGCGCATCCACCGCCGTGTCGCGAATTCGGAGAGGTCGGAGACGTCGGCGAGCAAGAGGAGAGGACGGACCGGATGGTGCCCCAGGCGGTAGATGACGAATCGACCCGGCCGCCGTCGGCGGACGGTATTCCGCTGCGTTTTGGTGAGGGTCGGATCAGCGGGATCCTTTCGGTCTTTCTCGGGGCCGCAAGCCTCGTCGCCGTCCTCTGCTTCCATTTCCCTGAACTTCTGACGACACCCGAGCTGAGGCAGGCCTATCCCGTCGAGATTCTTCGCGATCTGCTGCGCTTGGGAATGGTGCTTGCCCTGGCTTTTGGCACGCTGACGTTCTTTCTCGGTGGGGCGAGGCGTCTGGGCGCTACGGGGATCGCGCTCGTGTGGATCGCCCAGGGGATCGGCGGCGCGAACGTTTACGTCGATGACTTCGCCCAGCCTGCGATCTCGTTCGGCTTCGACTATCTCATCCTCGCCCTGCTCGCGAACTCGATCGTCTTCATCTTCATAGAGCGGCTCTGGCCCCTGCGTCCAGAACAGTTGACGTTGCGACCGGAATGGAGACTCGATCTCGTCTACTACGGATTCAATCATGTCATGGTGAGCTTCGTCCTGCTCGTCACGACCTTCTTCTCCGAAGGACTATTCGGCTGGGCGGTCAACGAGTCACTCCAGGCGGCGATCCGATCCCAGCCCGGCTGGTTGCAATTTCTCGAGGTGCTCTTTGTCGCAGACCTCACGCAGTACTGGGGTCATCGTCTGATGCACGAGCAGCCCGCGTTGTGGAACGTGCATGCCGTCCATCACTGTCCCGCGCGCATGGACTGGCTCGCGGGTTCGAGGATGCATTTCGCCGAGGTCCTCTTCATACGATCGATCGTGATCTTTCCGATCTTTCTGCTCGGGTTCGCGCAGAGCGCGATCAGCGGATACGTCGTCTGGGTCGCAATCCAGGCGGTACTGAGCCACGCGAATACGTCGCTTCCCTTCGGATGGCTTCGGCATCTGATCGTGACGCCCCATTTGCATCACTGGCATCACTCGGCGGATCCGGAAGCCATCGATCGCAACTATGCGGCGAGCCTGCCCTTCCTGGACCGGCTCTTCGGGACCTATCTCGACAATGCCGGTCGTTGGCCCGAGCGGTACGGCATTGTCGGGAAACCCCTTCCATCGGGATTTCTCGCGCAGCATCTCTATCCGTTCATTTCGCGCGACCGGACCGAGTAGACTCCGCGCGGACCCCATACAGGAGTCTCGTCATCGAACGCCGCTTCATCCCGCTCTTCGCGACCTCTTTCGTTCTGTCGGCGGGGTACGGCTCGATCTACACACTGCTCGCGGTCATTCGTGATCGATTCGGATTCAGCGCGGTGGAGGTCGGGATCATAGGCGGCGCCGGCTTCCTGGCGGGCTTCGCCGCACAGGCCATTCTCTCGCGTTATGCCGATCGTGGGCACACACGCGCGATGCTTCAGTTCGGACTGCTGTGCGCGACGCTCGGGAACGTCGGGCTGGTCTTTGCCGAAGATCTCATGGGCTTCGTCGGGGCAAGGGTGTTGCTGGGACTCGGAGCGGGTGCTTTTTCCCCGGCGGTTCGTCGGCTCGTGATCAGCGCCGCTCCGGAGCACGCGGGCGAGCGTCTCGGCTTCATGGCGTCCTTCGAGATGGCGGGATTCATCTCGGGGCCGGTTCTGGCTTCGATCCTTTATCAGGCGCTCGGCTTGCGTGCGACATTCCTGGCGCTCGCTTTGGCGCTGATCGTGCTCGTCTGGCCCGTTCTGAAAACACCCATTCCGGAGAGTCCGATGGCGGCGGGGGACTCGAGTCCGATCCGGTTGCTCTTCGGATTGCGCGAGATCCGAGGCGTCCTGCTCTGCAGCCTCGCCTTCTACACGACGGTGGGGGTCTTCGAGGCGATCTGGGCCGTCTTGCTCACCGACCGGGGAGCGGGCCAGCTCTTCATCGGCATAACACTCAGCGTGTTCAGCATCCCCTTCGTGATCTTTCCACCTTTTGCGGGGCGCCTCGCGAGCCGACAAGGGCCCTTGCGGGTGGCCGCGGTCGGCATCGGCTTCGCGATTCCCTGCATGTTCGCGTACGGCTGGACCGGGAGTCTCGTAGGGCTCGCGGTCCTGGTCGCGGTCCATTCGGTTGCGGATTCATTCACGATGACCGCGCTGCAACTCGGGATCGCGCAGTCGAGTCCGCCCGAGCATCTCGCGTCGGGGCAGGGTTTGATCGGCGCGGCGGGTCAGTTGACCGCGGCGGTGACCGCGTTTCTGTCCGGTTGGGTCTACGGGGCGTGGGGCGCGCAGGTGCTCTTCGGCTATTCGGCGGCGTTGATGGCCGTCTTGTTGGCGATCGGTCTCTGGCAGGGCGTGTCGTTGATGTCGCCGCCGCGCCCTCGCGCGGTCGAGACTTAGGGTCTCTCGCGAACTCTTTCTACTTCTTTTTACCTTCTACCGAGTCAGGCCTCGAAAACGAGCGCCCCGTCCTCGAGCGGCGCGTTTCGGATCATCTTCTTGTCGGCCGTGTAGTCCTGGGTGTTTTGCCAGGGGCTGTGATCTCCCTGCTTCGGGAAGAGATGCATCATGCGTTGCATGTAGCCCGGCGTAAAGTCATCGATCCAGGGGCGGGCGGACATGCCTTCGTCTTCCGGGCGCAGGCAAGCCACGACTCGGCGGACACCGAGTTCGTCCATTCGATTCAGCAGGCGACAGACATATTCCGAAGTGAGATCGGCGCGTAGTGTCCAAGACGCGTTGATGTAGCCGAAGGTTTGAACCAGGTTGGGCACGTCCGAGTACATCATCCCCTTGTAGGTCCACGTCTTCGCGAAATCGATGGTCTCTCCATCGAGGACGAACTCGACTCCGCCCAGGACCCTCAGCTCGAGCCCGGTCGCCGTGACGATGATGTCGGCTTCGACCTTCTCGCCCGATTCCATCTGGATTCCCGACTCCGTAAAACAATCGATCTGATCGGTCACGATCGAGACGCGCCCGTCCTTGATGGTTTCGAAGAGGTCACCATTCGGAATCAGGCAGAGTCGTTGGTCCCAGGGGTTGTAGTCCGGGGTGAAGTGCGTTTCGACATCATAATCCGGACCGAGATGGTCACGGACCTGATCCAGGATCATCTTCTTCACCTTCTCGGGCTGGGTGCGCGTGCGCCCGTAGATGTATCGCTGCATCTGGACGTTCTTGAAACGCGTAATCCCATAGGCCCATTTCTCGGGCAGGAATTTACGGAGCGTATTCGCGATCACGTCTTCGTCCGGTCGGGAGACGACGTAGGTCGGAGAGCGCTGGACCATGGTCACATGCGCCGCTTTTTCGGCCATCGAGGGCACGAGGGTAATCGCCGTCGCACCGCTACCGATCACGGCAACGTGCTTGCCCGTGTAGTCGAGATCTTCGGGCCAGAACTGGGGATCCACGATCTGTCCCTTGAACCGGTCGGAGCCTTCGAATTCCGGCCGGTGGCCGTGTTCGTAGTTGTAGTAGCCGCTGCACATGAAGAGGAAATTGCAGCTCAGCTGAACTCGCTGCCTGCTCTCGATCGGCGGCGGGTCGTCGATCGGCTCAGGGCTGTCCCCTGTGCCCTGGCTGTCCGTCTTCTCGATCTCGAGGATCCAGCGGGAGTCTGCGCCCGCCCACGAGGCCTTGCGGAGGCGATGATGAATTCGGATGTGATCGTGGACCTCGTATTCGTCGGCGGCTTCGATCATGTACTCGAGAATCGCGGGCCCGTCGGCAATCGACTTGCGGGCTTTCCACGGTTTGAACGAGAAGCCGAGCGTGTGCATGTCGCTGTCGGAGCGGATACCGGGATAGCGGAAGAGGTCCCAGGTGCCGCCGAGGGTGTGGCGGCTTTCGAGGAGGGTGTAGGTCTTGCCCGGGCAATGTTTTTCGAGGTGGCAAGCCGCCCCGATTCCCGAAAGGCCGGCGCCGACGATCACGACGTCGAGATGTTCCATGGGGTCTCCCCGTTCCTGGTTATTGCGCACGGATCGTACGCATGCCGATCGCGTTGCATGCTCGCAGGGATGATTGTGCGTGCGCCACCTTTGCGATCGGGGAGGGTAACTGAAGGCCACCGCATAATGGGTAGATTGACTCGGGGTCTCGTTCGCCGGACCCGCGAGGCGCAGGGCAAGCCGGGCGAGGCAGATGTAGCATCGTGCCACGATCCCCCCTTCCCGAGACCCTCATTCTCCGACACAGTCCCTTCAACCGGCAGGAAGCAACCCCCAGGAAGCCCCGCATGTCTTCACCCCTCGATCGCTTCAGACTCGACGGCCGGACTGTGGCGATCACCGGGGCCTCCTCCGGCTTCGGTCATCATTTCGCGGGCGTGCTGGCCGCGGCGGGCGCGCGGGTCGTACTCGGGGCGCGGCGCGTCGAGAAAATCGAGGAGCGCGTCGAGGAGATTCGCACCGCCGGCGGCGAGGCGCTCGGACTTGCCCTCGATGTCTGTGACAGTTCGAGCCTGGCCGGATTTCTCGATTCCGCCTGGGGAGCCTACGGCGGTGTCGACGTGTTGATTCAGAATGCGGGCGTCGAAGCGGGCGCGAAAACCTATATGACGATCGACGAAGAGGATTGGAACCGCGTTCTCGACACGAACCTGAAGAGTGTCTGGCTCGGGGCGAAGCTCTATACCGAGCGCGTGACGGCGGGCGATCAGACGGGCGGCAATTTCGTCAACATCGGATCGATCACGTCTACCGACACATCAAGGGGCAGTTTCCGTATGCGGTGTCGAAGGCAGGTCTCACGAAGCCGAGATTCTCGCCCTCGAAGGCGCGCGCTACGGCATCCGCGTGAACACCCTCGCGCCGGGCTACATCCTGACCGACGTCAGTCGCGTCCTGCTCGAGGGGCCCGGCTCGGAGGAATTCGTGAGGGGAATTCCGCAGCGACGCTACGGCGAATTCGACGACCTGGATGGGCCCCTCTTGTTATTGGCCTCCGATGCCTCGAGTTACATGACGGGCTCGACAATCGTCGAGGACGGCGGGCATCTCTGCGCGGCGTTGTAGCCCCGGATTGCATCGAATCACGGGGGGGCCGACGCGCGGTCGCGGAAGCGGGCAGGGACAAGCTGCGGTTGTGAAGTTGCGCATTTGCGAAGGCCTCAAGCCTCAGCGCCGCCATGACGAAAGCGTCGGCACGGACGGCCTCGTCGAGCTTTTGCGGGTAGGAGGACCGATCGTTGTGAGGAGCAAAAAATGGTATTGAAACTCAAACTCGTTGCTCTGGGGCTATTCGTAGGCGTCGTCCTGGCCTTTCCGCTGGGAATGAATTTCGGAAGGAACGAGCCCTTGCTGAGCAATCCGCTCAAGGAGGTGGATGTTCAGGAAGAAGTCACAGCGAGGGTCAGAGAGGGCGCCGAGTCGGTGCTGGAAAGCGCTCGTGTGAAAATTCACGAGGCGACCCAGCCCCTGGCCGACGCGAACTGATCGCCCGCGATCGTCGCGCGGCGCAGCTCTTGTCTGTTCTCTTTATTCATCCGTCGGATCCAAACTGGCGATGTCGCAGTGAAGATCGGGCAGATCATGCTGCTTCCTGCCACCCATAGCGATGATGGAGCCCGCCGACTCGGGGCAATCCAATGACCTGGGCCCTGGATGAGCGACGATGTTCGGTTGGTCGGCCCATCGGCGAATCCCGCAGTTGAGTGTGGACTCGATCGGCGTTGTAATATTCGACGTATTCTCGGAGAAGGCGACGATGTCGTGATCGCGGGGCCCATCGGAACGGGCAAGACGAGGATCGCGATCGCACTGGGTGTCGAGGCCGTGCGCCGCCGCAAGCGGGTGGTCTTCACACGGGCGGCCGATCTCGTCCGCGACCTGCTCGAGGCACGCGATGAGCGGTTGCTGGGCCGCTTGCAGCAGCGCTTCCTCCGCGTCGATCTCTTGATCCTCGATGAACTCGGGTTCGTGCCCTTCGACAAGGCGGGCGGGGAGTTGTTGTTCAACCTGCTGGCCGATCGCTACGAGCGCCGCTCGACGATCCTGACGACGAACCTCGCGTTCAGCGAATGGGTCCAGGTCTTCGGCGACCAAAAGCTCACCACGGCGCTGCTGGATCGAATCAGCCACCACGCTTCGATCCTGACCACCAAGGGGCCTTCGAATCGGGTGCCGAGGACTACGCAGAACACGGAGTAGATCAAAAGACCTCGGGAGGGGCCATGGCCCCTCCCGAACACCTCGCAGCGCGGTGTTGCGAGATCATCAGAAAGGGCGGGGGTGGGTCAATCTGAAAACGACGAAAGGGTCAAAAACTCAGCGTTGACAACACTTACCTTTAGGCCTCGACGGGGCCACTCCAACTCCTTTCGGGGACGCTCTCGTTCGGGCCAACGGCGACGGCGAATCCCTCCCAGAAACATACGAAGGGCGGACCGATGAAGATCCAGAGCCCGTCGAGACTCTGCTCGAAGCCGAAAGGCGCGCAGCCCGGCAAGTAGACGGGGCGGTCGGACTGATTCAGGAAGGCGGCGATGCCCGTTTTGCCGGCGGTGTAGATCAGGCGGTCGGTTCCGGCTGAAACGTCGCTCGCCTGGACCCCACTCGTGTTCACGGCGGCAATCGTTGAGCCCTCATTGACGGATTCGACGCAGCCCGCCGACAACCAGAGTGTGAAGCCGGCCGCGAGTGCTTATCCAAAGATCCGTGTTCGACGTATCGCAGCGGCTCCCTGATCTCCACGACGGGCGCTTGGAAATTCTGGGCAATTGTGATCCGAAGGGTCCTGGGCCCTATAGCCAATCCTTTCGCGGGCGTCGCGGGGGGCAGGGTCGAAAAGGCCAGCGACGCGACGGTCGCGGGCGACCTCGGGCTTGTCCCGCCACCGGAACCGGCCGGGGACCGGTCGCTGCGATCTCGACCGGGTCCGAAGCGGGACGCGCGCGAGCGGGCACGGCCATTTGCCGGGCTGGCCGAGAGAGGAACGTCCAAGGGCTGTGTTCGGGATGCGGTGATATTCTCTCGGGTATGGCAGCCTGGCCCCGTCTCATCACGAAGCTCGCAGCCATCCGGTCGCTTGCTCGGGGCGTTGGGATTCGAGTGTTTCTCGGGGGCCTGCTGTGCACGGGTTTGGGAGGACAGGCGATGGCCGATCAACAGGATTCTAGACTCGTCGCACTCTTCGAGCGCCTTGCCTCGGCAACGTCCGGGCAAGAGGCGGCGCCCCTTGAAAATCAGATCTGGGCGCTTTGGGTGGATGCAGAGGATGAGGCGTTGGATCGCGTCATGGCGATCGGGATGCACGCGATGGCGAACGGGGACGCTGTGGTCGCGCTCGAAGCGTTCGATGCGGTCGTCGCCGAGAAGCCGGACTTCGCCGAGGCCTGGAACAAGCGTGCGACGCTCAACTATCTGCTTCGCCGCGATGCGGAATCGATTGCCGACATCGAGCGGACGCTGGAACTCGAACCGCGCCATTTCGGTGCGCTCTCCGGACTGGCTCTGATTCGCGAAAGGCAGAATAGACCCTTCGAGGCCCTCGAAGCGCTCGAGCGGGCCTCGAAGATCCATCCTCAGCTGCCGAATCTGAATGAATGGGTCGATCGGCTGACGGCCCAATTCGGCGAGCCCATCTAGGCGTTCGTGGGTGCGGGCACGCGGAGTGGGTCGCCCGGATCCCGCTCCGACTCCCGAGTGCGAGGCGAAGGAGCGGATTCGCGGCTACGCCGATATCGTCGCGCCAAGGATCCTCAGGGTGAGGTGAACATACCCCGATCGAGCCTTGATTGTCCTATCCGTACTTATCGACGGAACCGAAAACGGGGCTTCTTTTTCCTACCCGCCGTGCGCGGAAGTGGGGGTTCGAACGGAGTGCTTTCGCTTCGTTGCCCCGTGACTTGATGTCCAACGTGTAGGCCCAGTGTAACCCGTCAGCAGAATTCGGACTCGAAGGCCCTCTAATCTAAGAGACACATTCCGGGGTCCGTGACCCCAAGGAGCATGTCGAGATGACGAGTTCCAAGAAACAATCCAGTGAAGCCGCCGTACGAGAGATCCGTCGCCGAACCCGACGGAAGTTCTCCCCCGAAGAGAAGATCCGCATCGTTCTCGAAGGACTTCGAGGCGAGGAGACCGTCTCGGCACTGTGTCGGCGAGAAGGCATCGCCTCCAAGCGCGACTCCCGCTGGAGCAAGGACTTTCTCGAAGCAGGCAGGAAGCAACTGGCGTGAAGCCGAAGCGGACGGCGTATCGAAGCCCATGGCGAACGGAATTGCGGAGCTACGGGTATCTCCCGGACTTCTCGTCGTTCGGGCTCGTCCTCAGCCGCTCGAGATTTCGTAGAGGGTCGCCGTTTTATTCCCGTTGGTGATCGATACGGCGTGCGTGCCAACGGACGCGGGCACCCAGGCCGCCTCTCCGGGCTGCAGGTCGACCCCTCCCGGACCGGAAGCGTCTCCGGGAGCCGACAGCTGCACAGAGCCCTCGACGCAGAGCAGTATCTTAGCCACATGTGCAGGGGGGCGGGAGATCTTGTCACCGGCGTCATGAGGCGACAGGACGCGAACGGCAAATTCGTCGACCGCTTCTCCCGGCAGTAAGTAATGGACGATTCCGGGCGATTCGACCGCTGGACGAATCAGCTGGGGCGGCGCGGGCTCTCGCGTGGCTAGATCTCGGAGCTCCGTCTCGTTGACGATTTTCGGCGTCAGCCCAGCGCGTACGACGTTGTCCGAACTCGACATCACTTCGACTCCGCTGCCCTCGAGATAGGAGTGGAGCGTTCCCGGCTGGATGAAGAGGCCCTCGCCGGGTGTGAGCACGATCAGGTTCAACAACAGTGGCGCAAGCGCCCCCGGATCTCCTGGATAGAGTTCCATGAGACGACTCACCCAGTGCGCTTCGATGAGGTTGTCGTCCTCACGCCTCGCAAAGGCGAGCAGGTCCTCCAAGAGGTAACTCCGTTCCTGGGCAGGGAGCTTCCGCGCAGCGAAGAACAGCTGCGCTGCGACGTCCGACTCTTCGCAACGCACTTCGTTCAGCATCGCCTCGACGGCGGTACTCTGTACCCGCCTGAGCAGAGCGATGGCAGATTCGGTGGAGCGGAAGCCGCAAAGCGCCGAAATGGGCTCGAGGGCGATCAGGAGCTCGACCTTCCGGCGCGGGTCGGTATAGCTGCGCTCGGGAGCGTCGGGCGCCACGCCCCGTCGCTCCTCGGCCTCGAAGCCGCGTACCGCCTGCTTCGCGTTAGGGTGTACCTGAAGGGAGAGCGGCTGGCAGGCGGCCAAAATCTTCACGAGGAAGGGCAGCGTGGGACCGAAGCGCTGAACGCTTCGGTCGCCGAGGACGACATTAGGCGCGCGACGAATATAATCCGGAAGAAGCTCTTCAATCGCTCCAAGAATCCGTGAGGGGGCGCGAGGATGGTCTCCGATCCAAAGCTCGGCTTCGGGCCGCTCAGAGGGAACGGTTCGCGCTTGAAGCCGAGAGATGAACTCTCGGCTTCCCCAGTCGTAGTGACGGATCGAGTTCTCGAGCTTTGCGATGCCGAAATGCATACCGCGCCGGGATTCCCTGGTTGGCTAGACGTGAACCGTCGGTTTGCCGCAGAACGGAGCCGACTCGCTGGTTCAGGCACGTGCGATCTCCGAGCTCGCGGAGATCTTCCTGAACCGGGACGGCCGCCACTTCTATGTGTGCCAGCGATGATCGTGTCGACTTCGAAGGGACGCCCATCTTCCCCATCGTTGTACGCCGCGAAGAACTGACGATCTGGAGCATAGGACAATCCGCGTCCGCATTCTGCGATTAGGCAGGTTGGGACGCGAAGGGGGGATGAAGGAGCGGCGCCACGGGAGGGGGCCAAGGCGGCGAAATGACACGGGACGCGTGGGTACTCGGCCTCGCCCACAGGGGCTTCTAGTTTCCGATGTTCTCTGCCCAGTCGACAAGACGATTGGCATAGCCCCACTCGTTGTCGTACCAGATTAGTAGCTTGGCGAAATTTCCATCGATGAGCTTGGTGAGCTGGGCATCGACCACCGCGGAATGGGAGTTTCCACGAAAATCTATGGACACCAGAGGCTCGCGAGACAGCTGCAGAATTCCCTTGAGCGAGCCGTTCGCAGCCTCTTCCAAGGCCACATTGATGGCTGCTGCGGTCGTGTCCGTGCACAGCTCGATGGAGAGGTCCACGGCGGAGACGTCCGCCGTGGGGACACGAATCGCGTAGCCGTCCAGCCGTCCCTTCAACTCCGGCAGCACCAGCCCAACCGCCTGAGCCGCACCGGTGGTGGTCGGAATCATCGACAATGCCGCTGCTCGAGTGCGCCGGAGATCCGAGTGGGGCGCATCCAGGATGTTCTGATCGCTGGTATAAGCGTGAATCGTGGTCATCCACCCTCGATCCACACCGAAGTGTTCGTGCAGAACCTTCGCGACCGGTGCTAGGCAATTCGTGGTGCAGGAGGCCAGTGAAATGACGCGGTGGTCGGCAGGCGAGTAGGCCTGGTCATTCACGCCGGGCACGATGGTGACGTCCGCGTCGGAAGCGGGTGCACTGATCAGTACGCGCTCGGCGCCCGCCGCCAGATGCCTTGCCGCGCTCTCCCGATCGCAAAAAAAACCTGTCGACTCGATCACGATCTGGGCCTCGAGCTCAGCCCATGGAAGCCTCTCCGGATGGCGTTCGCAGCTCACGGGAATCCGGTCTCCATCCACGATGAGTGCCCCAGTCTCGGCCGTCACAACGCCCTCAAAAATGCCGTGGCTCGAGTCGTACTTCAGCAGATGTGCAAGGGTCTCGGGATTCGCAAGGTCGTTGATGCCGACCACCTCTACCTGGCTCCTGCGCGCTGCCCGAAATACGCAGCGACCGATTCGTCCGAAACCATTGATACCGATGCGAATTGGCATATTCGTTTCTGCCCCCTATGTGCGCACTTCTCTCGAGACGCGCCTACACAGAACCCTTCTCTCAGATTTCACGGTGAGTGAGCCTGTCGACCTTTCATTGCCCCTCGAGTCCTCGCGTCGCGGCAGACTCCTTGGACGGATCAATGATCTAAGCGGCTTCCCACGGAAAAAACTTGACCGAGAATTCAAAAGAACGTCGAGCTCGTCCTGCGTCGATAGAGAAGTCCCGTCTTATCCGGGGCGATCGCAGAAGCGGCGATAGAGTCGGCCCAGGTGCTGGTGCGGAAGCGTGTAGAATTCTTCCGGGTCCATGTCGATCCAATCGAGATCCAGCCGCTGCGACACCAACGGAAGACCCTGGAATCGGTGGATTTCTTCGACCGCCGGCTTGGGTAATCCATCGGTGCCCCATAGGCCGAACCAGCGTTCGTGAGTCGCTTCGTCCAGGGGCGGGCGGCACCAGAGTCCCTCCGCGTAGTCCGCATAACACCAGAGCATGGCACCCAGGAAACCGAATGCGCGAAGCCCCTCGATTGCGCTGCGCGTGAAGGCGGCGGCGTTCGCTGCTTCGAGCAGCGGAATGGCAGAAGTGCTGGATTGAACTCGATGCGATTCGGATCGATCGGCTGGCAAGGCCGGCGCACCGAACTCTGCAAAAAGGACATCGCAGCCGCTGAGCCAGTGCGTGATCAATCCAAGAAATGGGAGAATCTGCGCGTCTGTCGGACTTTCTGCAAAGTCGGCGTAGATC